>JAESGI010000365.1_pt1 | contig 14362 bp, 13 predicted proteins | sample 9269671 | NCBI WGS metagenome assembly JAESGI01 (sample SAMN14515641, study PRJNA621666) | algae metagenome | isolation source: Nostoc indistinguendum CM1-VF10 and co-occurring heterotrophs from gravelly... | place: USA: Clark Mountains, San Bernardino, California | collected 1998-06-05 | reverse complement strand
GATCCCGGTATGGATTATTATGAGCAGCGTTATCGTGAGCGAATGGTTAATAATCTCCACAAAAAAGCCCAGGCTTTTGGTTTTGAGCTTATTCCTCAGCCTTCAGAAAATCTGGTTTCTTAGAAGAAAGATTACTTGTCAACAAAGGCAAATGGAAATACTAACACAAGAAGAATATTGGCAACTGCGACTTGTCCACGCGCACACGATATTAAATGCTCACCCCGCCAGCCGATACACAATGACTTTCCCTTTCCAATTTTCTTCCACAAATACCAGATACTCACCATTTGAACGCCGAAAAGCGCGGATACCGTAGGGTATATCAATCCAGCCACTTTCGCTGCCAACTTCTGGGCCTGGTTTTAACTGTTGTACTTGCGCTCCAGTCTTGGCATTATAGACATATACCTCTGCGGTTTTGACAGTCACGGCAAATACATAGTCTCCCGCTACACTCATGGCCGCTGTAGATACTTCGCGTTTGCCAGTGGTGTCGTAAGGAATTACAATTCGCCAACGAGGAGTCCGATTTCCTTTATTCCAATTGTCAAAACGGGCAATCTCAGATCCAGCAACTCCCGCATCATCACCGAATGCAGGGTGATCTTCAGTGAAGCCTGACAAATACATAGTATCTGTTTGGGGGAAATATTCGATCCGCCGCAAGTCGTTAAATATGTTGGGAGTAGTTTGCTTCTCCATCGAACTATAGCTGTAGATGGGGTTGCCTTTAGCATCTATTCCCTGTAGAGGATAGTGTCGAAGGCCATCTTCTGTTCGCAAAGCTTTCCAAACATCTCCTTTGCTATCTACCCACCAGCCGCCGATATAAGGATAATCTTTGCTGGTATCATATTCGTTCTTTTCAAATTTGCCATTACCGTTGCGATCGCGCCAGATCCATTCTCCTTGTTTTGATTGATGCGGTGGCCAATTTCCCTTGATAAATGGTTTATCGGCGCTATTAGTACCGACAAACATTCCGGCTGGTATGGCAACTTTGCCATCTTTGTCTGGATTAAAACGATATATTTGCAGAAAGCTATTATACATATCTGTGAGGAACAAAAACGGCTTCCCTTGGATGCGGCGGACAAAGGTTCCATCTGGCGATGTATGCAGTCGGGGATCTTGAGGATATTTGAAAGCATTTAAGGTGTAAGCTTTGTAAGTCCATTGCTTACCAGCAGGCTTACTGTAATCCATCAGATAGTGTTCTTGTTTGGTGAATAAATCTACACCATCAGTTTTAGGATCAGCATCTGCATTATCGACGAATATCAATCCCAGCGATCGCCACATCAGTTTTCCCGATGGCGAAAATTTCCGCAAATCTGTTCCCGATTTGTTGAAACCATTACTATTTATATAGATATTGCCGGAAGCATCTGTACCAATTCCTGTAAGTCCGTAAAGTTTCAAATCTCGAACTTCACCTGGAACTCCTGCATAGATACCACCCTTACAGCCAAAACTACCCGTCTGCACTGGCTTATCTTTGATGTCATAAATCAACATTTGCTGACGCGGCCCATTTTCTGCGACTAACAGCTTACCTTGATGATCAATTGCGATCGCAGTTGGTGCAACGATATCTGCAATCTCTTGGGGTAATTGCTTTCCACTCTGGGAATAATGGAGAATCTTGGCAGGTTTACTACCATTTTTGCTTTGAATAATCCACAAATTTTTTTGTGGAGCAATAACTATTGATCCCGGATTAGCAAAGGTAAAGCTGCGGAGTTCCTTCATCGTATCAGTATCATAGACACGAATCCGGTTAGCAGCAAAATCACTCGCATACAACTCGTTTCCCAGAGTTGCTAATCCAGTAACTTCACTTTTAGTACTGGTAATTAACATACTTTTATCCCAGCCGCGCCCTTCAGGAAAAGGTGCTGGTTTTCCCGACAAATCATAGCGTCTAACGCAATGCCAAGTTGTTCCTTCAGGGGGGTAGTCTTCTTTAGTATTGCCCCTCGATCCCTGAGTCATGGCAATGTAAATATATTTACTATTTGCTGTTACAGCTTTGCCACCGCTACGACTCCAGCCGTGAGTATCTCCTAGGGCACCAATAACCTTACCATCCTTATATATTCCTGCCTCCGTTCCCGCCTCATCCCAGTGGCTATTGGTATAAACTGTTCCATCAGGGACAACATACATTGCTTCGATATTGTTTTGTACCCGCAGATTTCCACTGCCAATCGTATTACCTATCCACGATGTTGTATAGGTAAGTTTGGATGTTCCAGTTGTCGCCCAGTCTGTTGTAATTCCAATAGTAGTAACAATTACCCCAACAGTTAGACTGAGTAAAAAGTTGAAAGTTTTGTTTTTTTGTAAATATCTAATATTTAATGTTTTTTTGATATACCGATTTAGTTTGTGACGGAATTTTAGCAACTGCGCCAGAAATTTATTTTTCATATATTTTTTAAGCTTTTAATTATTTATTTACAACCGTTTTTGATAAAATCCGCAAGAAAAATAACTATTTTTAAGTAGTTAAGAAACTAGTACAACACGGCGGAAATCAAACCTTTCTATAAAACGGCTATTTTAATGCCATACCATAAAACCAACGCAAGAGCCAGATTTCGCCAAGAACAATGTTTAAAAGTGTAATGAAATACAATTTTATGTGTTGGATGGCTATTATCACGATTATTTTTTCCAACACCTGCCAGTAGAATTATTTTTGCTCGCAGTGCTATCTGTTAAGGTGTGTTGTGTTTATTTATCAACTGTTGCAGTTCGTTCTGCTCACTCTCGCTCAAAATCAATGCTTTTGGAACTAATCGTGCCACGCTCTTATTCCTTTCGTTGTTTTCCAAAACAGCTTTTTACCTGCTTGTATTAGTTTCCCACAACAATGGTTGTTTTATTTCCGCCGCACTGTACTAAAACTTAGTACGGGCGTAATCGTCTTGAAATCGAACAATGTCATCTTCTCCTAAATATTCTCCATTTTGAACTTCAATTAAGACTAAGGGAACCACACCAGGATTTTCTAGACGATGATTCGTACATTGAGGTAAATAAGTAGATTGATTATTAGTCAGCAGTACTTCTTGATCAGCGCAAGTGACTTTTGCTGTACCAGAAACAACAATCCAGTGTTCGCTACGGTGATAGTGCATTTGCAAGCTAAGGCGATGACCAGGCAAGACTTCAATCCTTTTAATCTTGTAGCCTGGCTTTTCTTCCAGAATAGTGAAAGAACCCCAAGGCCGCAGTTCCGTTGCAGAAACAGTTTTGTGAGTATCAGATACAGATACGAGTAATGCCGGACCAAGATGAATCTCTTGAGACTGAACCATAATTATTTGCCCTTATAACAGAACAGCGTTTGTTTGCTGAACGCTAGTTAGTAATTTGCTCCCGTCAAACTATAGTATTAATTATTTTTCAAAAAGAAAGAATAAACTTTGCGTGTAAATACTTAAAGTAATTGTAAATTTAGCTTTTATGCAATAGTGAAATTGAGTATCTGCATTACGGTTGAATAAGCTCCGAAGTAAATTGTAAGCCAGTAAATAAATATGAATTTCTTTGCGGATCATTGAAGGAGTAATATTCGTAAAATATCCATACCCAGAACGTGCTTTCTTATCGGCAGAGGCAACGGGAAGACAGGGAAGGAAACGCCAAGATGAACAAGAACGAAATGCGGCTTATGCAGCTAGGATGCAGATGCAGTATTGGATTAACCCGCCGTCCACACCCCCCAATAAAGAGAATGGAGATAATAATCGGGGGGGTATGGACACAGAGGCAGAACTCAGTGATTCTTGGTGGGAACGGGTCAAATATTATGCTCATTTAGCAATTGAGCGAGTGGAACACGAGATTGATACGGTCAAAGAATTACTCAGTACTCTAACGATTGATGAGCGGTGGGGCGTAATCTTGAAGTTTGAAGATATTGAACCGGAGAAATTTGGTCAACTGATAGCCAAAGCCCCCGATTGGGTGGACTGGATGGCTTGAATTATCTGTTGATTATTGAAGATCAGTCGTGGGAGATAATTGATTGTTGGAAGGTTGGACAGATGAATTTGGCACGGTGATGCCAGTTTAAATCTGCTGTTTGGAGCGTTACGCTATCTTCCTAACATTAGTTATCTATGGGACAACAACATGAGAGAATCGATTTGACTTAGCGTTATCTGTGGACAAACGCAAGGTAGGGTAGCCCAATAAACTTTTAGGTTACTGGAATGAGCCTCTACTGATGAAGGAGGATTGATGAATCCCAATACAAAAGAACTGATGCAACAACTAGGGCAACAGTACGAAGGTGCTGTGATCAAGCCCTTGTATACGGCTGTGGTCACTGTAACCCCAGGGCAAGAGGGACATGCACGGATGTCGGGTCATGCTCGTAGTGACGATGGCTTACTCGACTTGAACCTTGCTTTTCCGACTAAACTTGGTGGACACGGGCAAGGAACCAATCCAGAGCAACTTTTTGCAGCAGGTTATGCAGCCTTTTCATGGAACACTGGCTTTGGTTTCAACAAAAGCAGGTATTGATACTTCAACTGCCACGGTTACATGTGCTGTAACCATTGGCAGAGATCCAGCCGATGGTGGATACATACTCTCTGCAAAATTAACTGTTGCTCTTCCTGGGGAAGACTGAGAGAAATCTGAACAGGTGGTTGCCCAAGCATACAAGCTCTGTCCCTACTCGAAAGCTATTCATGGCAATGTTGATGTCGAGGTGACGGTAGCTTGAATCATCTGGACATTATGACTGTTAATAGCTCTTTGCAATAACTCTTAAGTGACTTGCCATTTGACGCAATCATGAGGAGCAGAGCGTTGTATAGTGTCCATAAAAAAACGCGGTAGTGGGACAGGTATAGCGATCGCGGTCATTTTCTAAACCATGACTGAAAATTAGTTGTATCTGCTGCTGGAAACCTTGATATCACTCCATTGTGGCAACCCAAGTAAAAACCTAAATTCTAAAGTTTCTTGCTTTGAGGTTTTTAAAAGCATTTTTAGCCGCTGCTTGCGGCTGGCGATCGCATGATCAAACTTATGTGGCATACACTTCCAGCATGTTTCTGCAATACCCTTAAGATCGCTTCGGTACGATTTAGAGATTGATATTCCGGCAACATAGGAATTTCCGACCAAGAGAGCGATTTTTCTGGAGCTTCTTCTGCTGTATCTGTATATGTTGACTCTGATAAATCGTCGTTTTCCTGTGATTCTGAAGTTTCTGGCACAAAATCAATTAGCTCTACCAATTCTACTGGTGGCTTAATAAGGCAATCGCTATTTCCTTCGGGTGCAGCTGTAACTACCTCACTTACTGTTGACGAGTTTTCGATCTTTTGAAATTCTTCAAATGCAGTTTCTGACTTTAAATCATTTGTTGGCGCAACCTCAGAGTCAATAGAGTCTACCAAGTTGGCTGACGCTTCAGGAGTTTGTAGCCGTAGTTCGTGGTAAATATCACTGTTGTTCAACGAGAAATTCTTTGAAATTGAAATATCTGGCTCACTAATAGACATCTCCAAAATAGTAACATTCTGTGGTAAAAGAACATTAAAGAGCTTTTTTGACACAGAAATATGAACAACATACTGAAGCATACAGCACTTTCGGCAGCTATGAGGTACATCCTAAAAGCTGAAAGCAATGATAGGAGAGGGGCAAGGAGAAAACTATATTGCATAATAGCCAGAAGCGCTGTATTGAAGAGAATCCTAAAGAAACACAGCGCTTAATTGGTCTGGAGTATGAACAGTTACAACAGTTAATTCAAAATGCGGAGCAATTACATTATGAAAAGCAAGCTTTATTAGAATCCCAGAAAGTGAGAATCATTGCTGGTGGTGGAGGTCGAAAACAAAAATTATCTCTCAGAGAACAAATAATTTTAACCTTGGTTTATCTTCGGCATCTGACAACCTTTCAACTTCTGGGCATCCAGTTTGGAGTCAGTGAGTCTACAGCGAACGATACATTTAATTATAACTAAAGTATAAAATTTATCAAGCAGCTTCTGGTTTGATAAAGGAATTAAAGATGGAAGCACAAAAATTATCCCAATTTTTAGCTATCCATTGGCAGCGCAGATGTAACATAACTTCAGCATTATTTTTTAACCAAAATTTACTGTTACCTTTGATTCTTAAATTGATAACTTGACGGATTAAACTTTCAATTGCTCCGCTACCAATCGGTAGTTTATGAGCTAAAACTTTAGCATAATTCAAACGTCCTTCACGATAGGCATTTAAGAGATAATTTCGCCTTCATACCATAATTTTAGAACGCTCTCCAGTAGCTACAACAATAAATTCATCCATCTGATTGATTAAAGATTTAGCATTCCCTTTTTTTAAAGTCTTTCTGGCTTTTATAAACCATTCTTTAGATTGTATCTCTTCATCAAAAACCACATCTGCAAACACTTTTAAGTTTTCCGTAACATGATAAAAGTCGAAGAGTTGATAGGTTGATATTGGGCATCCTAACCGTGTCAGGAGTGGGGGAATATGTCTCCAAATCCACTCCGCTCCATCCCCAATTAATAAAACTTGTTTTGCCTGACCAATGCCTAAAGCAACTAAGTGCATTTCTCAAATTTCTAAAAGCGCTTTGTACCCGTCATAAGTGCCATCATTAGTAATAGGAATATCAGAATTATTTACTTTTTTGCCTTGCTCATCAACAACATAGATTGTGAATAACTTTGGCTCAATCCATTGACCAATAAACCCGTGTCGCTTAGTTCGAGAGTTTTTTCTCCCCTTCTTATTAACTCTAATTCTACTTCGACCACCATCTACGGCAATTACAACTTTTTGGTCTTTAAAAACATTACCTTCAGGTAAAATATTCATCTGATGAGTTAATATTTTAGATTGACGTAAGTTGATACCAATTTGACCAAATTTATATGTTAAACGCTCAATTCGTTTTAGACTAAGATGAATTCCCCAACTAGTTAGAGTTGTACAAGCAGCTTCAAATGAACTAGTAATTGCACCATATTGGGCAACGTTTGACCATACTAATGGGGTTAAGCCGTCTGACATTCCTAGCCACTTTAATAATGGGCAGAATCCCTGAGTAGGAATTTTCTTCTTAATTATATCTGTTGACTTTTTTCTTACCATATATGGTAATTTTAAAGTAACTAAAACATTTGCGACTGTTAATATTTGCCGCATTCTATAACCGCGTTTTTGCATATTGCCATCCCACCAAGCTTTCGTTTTATTCATAGCTGTTTGATTGGCGGACTGAGATTGTGAAAGGTTATACAATAAAATAGCAATACATTGACCAGCTAAAATAAGTGCAATTTCTCTAATTTTTCCTTCTCTTTCTTCAAGAATTTTCCCATTCCACTCTGTGATATCCGTCAATTCTAAACATTTTTTCACCTCGGAAGAAAAACTTGATAATGATTTGCTCAAATCTAGAGTTGCACATATACTTTTTTCCATTAAGGTAGATAATCCCTGTCTCGAAATTATTGCTCAAAGGGAATCTTATCTTTTTTTTGGTCAAAAAAGAGAGTCTTGCAAGTTATGACTCAAACTCATCTTTCTTCTTCAAGGGTTAATACGGTCTAAAAAGTATAAATTTATTTTTATTACTGAGAAAATAAATTAGCGATCGCGCCTTGTTTACCGGATCTGACAAAACCGCACAGCTCCCGGCAGCGAGTAGCTTCAGTTGTTGCATTAAATGGATTTAACTCCACAGTCGAAATCATCAAGAAAACAACGGCTGCACTTGTCCCCAAGCGTCAAGTTGAAGAATTAGCGCTCAAAAGTGCAAGTGACTTTGACAAGTTCTATGAATATCAACAAGCCCAATCAAAGCAATTGGAACAGACAGGAGAAATCATAGTCATCAGTGCTGATGGAAAGGGTGTGGTGATGCGGAAAGAAGATTTACGCCCGAACACCCAAAAACGAGCGATCGCTACTCCAAAAAAGTTAGAAAAACGACTCACAAAGGGGGAAAAGCGTAACTCAAAGCGGATGGCAACGGTAGCTGCTGTCTATACTATCAAACCGTTTATTCGTACGCCCCAACAAATCCTTAACTCAAAAGAATCTGACAACCCTAAGCGTCCTCGACCGGAAGGAAAGCGTGTTTGGGCTAGTTTAGTTAAAGAACCCCAAACAGTCATTGCCGAAGCATTCGATGAGGCACTGTATCGTGACCCAAACCAACAAAAAAATTGGATAGCATTAGTTGATGGGAATAAGACACAATTACGTCTTCTCAAAGAATTAGCTCAAAAACACAACATCAAGTTAACTATTGTTCTCGATATTATCCATGTTATTGAGTATCTGTGGAAAGCGGCATTTGTCTTCCATTCTCCTAGTAGTAAACAAGCTGAAGATTGGATGAGCGAACGCTTGCTCCGCATCCTGCAAGGTCAATCTAGTCTGGTGGCTGCTGGTATGCGTCGTAGTGCTACTTTACGTGAACTTCAATCTGAACAACGTTTGAGTGTGGATAAATGCGCTAATTATCTGCTCAATTATCGTGCTTTTCTCAAATACGATGATTATTTAGCTGCGGGTTTTCCCATTGCCACTGGCGTGATTGAGGGTGCTTGCCGTTACTTAATTAAAGATAGAATGGACATTACTGGCGCTCGATGGAGTCTTGAAGGTGCTGAGGCTGTTTTACGTCTTCGTTCTCTCCATGTTAGTGATGATTGGAATGAATATTGGTGCTTTCATTTACACCTTGAACGTCAACGTCATCATCTAACTTTATATCAAGCTGGTATTCCTTTGCTCAAAGGTGTTACTCAAGCTCGCTGTTCTACGACTCCCTAGCTATCTAATTGGTATGAAAGAGCTTGAGACTCAAGCACAGTAAGAAGTTCGGTATGTTGATGTTGATTAACCAAAGCCTGTATTGTGCTAGCGGGATTACGATGAAGGCGACGTTTTTGTTGGCGAGGAGCTTCGGCCAAAGTTAATCTAAGACGTTGGGCTTTGTACTGGGCTAGAGGTACTTGCTGAATTTGTTCAAGCAACTGTTTTTCGCTTTAGGCCAGAAAAAGAACTTTAGCCCTCTTCTAAGAAACCATTCTGTTTTCTTAGGAGAGGGATAGTTTGGTTTTTTCACCTCGTCTTTCTTACTACAAAAAGGAGAGTAGAAAGCGGCAGCCAACGGCTGCCGCTTTCTACTCTCTCATAATGATTATCATTATATATTTTTGGGATGTTTTATTTTTTGGAAGTCCCTAAATAAATATACTTACTTTACTTATCCTGACTGATTTTCGCCTTCTTTGCAAAAACTGGGATGCTCCCCATTACCTTCCTCTTGTGAATTTTAAGGAATTTTACTGATATTTCAATTAGCTTTCTTGAAATAGAGAAATAGTTTAGTAAATTTACGATGTTTTTCTCTGTAAATAAGTGTCATTTTAAGAAAATAGATATTTGAAAGAGAATTGATATATAAATCTACTTAAAAAGCATCGGGTTAAAAAAATACTTGGCAACAACAAAATTTGGAATAATGAAATGGATATTGGCTTTCTTTCTGAGTATCAGTTAATTCTTAATGAAGCATCTGAGTTTCATTTAGGGTATCCTTACAACTTAAAACACGATCATACATTTTTATTACCTTTTCTTAAATACTCAATTAATAACCTTGGGGGAGATTGCTTTACTAAATCGCATTATCGAATTGATTCACGAGATTTTGAAAAAGAAGTGTTGCAATTCTTTGCAAATTTATATCACCTTCAAGATTGGTGGGGATACGTAACTACCAGTGGAACCGAAGGCAACTTGTACGGAATACTCTTAGGGAGAGAAAACTATCGTAATGCTATTTTGTATGCCTCAGATGCTTCACATTACTCTGTGAGTAAAGCAGCTAGGTTTTTTAGAATTCCGTATCACAAGATTGCTGTACAAACACCTTCGGAAGAAATGGACTATAGTGATTTATATAAGCAACTTGTACCTAATCTGCCTGCGATTATTTGCCTTAACCTGGGTACTACTTTTACAGGGGCAATAGACGATATTGAGCAGATTCTCAATGTTCTAGAGATGAAACGGGTCAGCCAATTCTATATTCATGTTGATGGTGCTTTAGGGGGAATGCTTCTTCCCTACTTGCGTTCGAACTGGATTGATTTCAACAGACCTATCAGTTCGCTGTCAATCTCAGGACATAAATTTATTGGTAGCCCTTTCCCTTGTGGCATTGTTATTACTAAAAAACATTTGGTTGAAGCTCTCACATCTGATATCGAGTATATTGGCGCTCAGGATATGACTATTGGAGGTAGCCGCAACGGACATACTTCACTTTGTTTATGGCATGAAATCTCCAAAAGGCATTCTAACTTTGGATTAGAAGTAGCTGATTGTGTAGCTAAAGCAGAGCATTTGTGTACACAACTGAAGTTAAGAGACTTCAATCCCTATCTCAACCCTTATTCAAATACAGTTGTTTTCAATAAACCCTCCGATAATCTTGTGAAAAAGTATCAACTTGCAGTCAGGGGAGATTATGCACACGCAATTATCATGCAAAATCACTACATTGAATTTCTGGATTATTTTGTTGAGGAACTTGTTACAGAAAAGTTTGATTTGGCAAAAATAGGTAAAGAGTAAAGTAATTCGCCAGTAGCCGGAGTAGAAGTAGCATACGATGCTGTTGGCGAAGTTGACTTTTTTCTAAAAATCTGAAAAAGCCGATATCCCCTAAATCTAAAGGTTTATTTATCAAATAAACCTTTAGATAAACCGGAATTTATTATTGACTCGCGGATATTTCATCTTCAATAAAAGTTTGCCTTCAGGGCAATTATTAGATAGAAACTCTAGCTAATAAGGTTAACCAAAAAGCTTCGCATTGCCTATCATGCTCAAACAAGACAATACATCTGTAAGTCAATCTTCATACTCTCGCTTAACTAGAAGCCTAAGTGCTGTTGAAAGCTGGGGCTTCGGTTTAACAGCTCATATTTCGTGGGTAGCATTAGTTCCTGCAATTCATGCTGCTCTAGGTTCACAAGCTATTTTTGTTTGGATACCTGCTGTAATTGTCGGGATGCTGATTAACTATCAGGTCAAGCGTTTAGGAATGTATTTTATTAATGTGGCAGGAGGAACGCCCAACTATGTCAGCCATCTGCTCAAACGTTACCCTGGACTAGCTCGCTATGCTGCAATTGGATACCTTCTTAACTGGGTTTCTTACTTATCAGTTAATACCTTCGTTCTCACTGATTTAATTAGAGTGAATTTAGAATCACTAAGCATTGCATGTCCTAAATTATTTTTGGACATTGGCTTTACGCTACTGCCGTTTATAGTAGCTTTTAGTGGTACTCGTGCGCTGAGTATTTTGCATTTATTTTTTGCGATTCCAGCTTTTGGACTACTAATTACCTTTTCTGTGCAAGGTCTTGGCTGGTTAACTTTCTCTAGTGCTAGCCCTGGGTTTTTTCCTAACAGTTGGTCATCTTTGAGCTTCGTGGATTGGGCAAAGTGGTTCTTTTTCGTTTCCTACGCCACTTATAGTTGTGAAACGGCTTCTTCCTTTGTCGCAGATAGCCGTCATCCCAAGCAAACGCTGCGCTTTCTGGATATTGCTGCTTGGATGATGCCACCTGTTTTTATCGGCGGGTCTTGGGTGATGATGCGGTTAGCAACAGCGCCAGGTCTGGGTGATAATGCTTTTTTGAATCTTGTGGCGGCTTCTAAACCCTTTTGGGGAAGCTGGGCCCCAATTAACATCACCTTTCTATTGGCGTCTGCTTCTTTATTAGGTTCTGCAACAGTAGTTTCTAATTGCCCGAGAATTTTGTATCAACTTGCCTTAGATAACCATATTTCACCAGTCTTTTCTGCTGTGTCGCGTCGGGGCGTATTTGTGCCTGCTCTGAGTTTAACTTTGGTGCTTTGCTGCCTTTATCTGATTTGGGCAAATGTAACCCAAATTGTAGCAGTGGGAAATATCGGTTGGTTTGCCTCCTTTATGTTGTTGCATTTAGGGCTTTGGTTGGGGCGCAATCGTCCAGAAGTTTTGTTTCCTCGAATATCTTTGGGTATTCTGCTGTTAGAAATTGTGGTTTTATTGGTGGGGGGGGTTGCTTGGGGTTGGATAAATTTCCTGATTGGTTTAGTATTTCCAATTGGGATTATCGGAATTGATGCGCTAATCCGCCACGTTAACTTTCCGCCTTTTCATTTAAGTTGGTGGAGGCGGCATTACCGCGCACGCTCTTCGGTAATTATTAAGGATTCTGTTATACTCCAGGTAAGCATCCTAATTATTTTAATATGCAGTGCAGTCACAACGGGCTGGTTATTTGGTGCGAAGCTTAACACGGCGACAAAAGCTACAGATGAAAATCTATTCGTTGTGTTGCTGATGACAGCGGCATTTATAGGAGTAGCTATAGCCTGTTGGACAACCTTACCCCAAGTAGTAGCCATTGCAGAGGCACGAGAAGCTGCCGAACACCTGTTTACTGTTGCCCAGGATGGTATTTTGGTCTTGGATGAGCAGGGTAGTATTAGGCAGGCAAACCCAGCAACTGAATCTATTTTTGATATCAAACCATTTGAGTTGCTAGGAAATCACCTCAGCAAATGGATATTTGGATTTCCTGACTATCCACAGCAATGGGCAAATCGAAGTGAACACACTCTGTTTCACAAAGCTGGTGTCCAAACTTTGGAAATTTCTATTTCTGACCGACCGCATCAAGATTTTCAAGAATATGTCGTTATTCTCCACGACATTACTAAACGCAAACAAGCAGAGGAAAGATTACGACAATCACAAGCACAATTACAACAAGAAGCAAAGCTGTTAGCATCCCAACTGGTGCAGAGTGAAAAAATGTCTAGTTTGGGGCAGTTAGTGGCAGGTGTAGCCCACGAAATCAATAACCCCGTGAATTTTATCTATGGTAATTTAACCCCTGCCAATCAGTACACCCAAGATTTACTTGAACTGCTGCAACTATACCAGCAATACTATCCTAACCCAGTAGCCCAAATCCAAAAGCAAGCACAAGCCATAGATATTGATTTCTTAATAGAAGACCTACCAAAGTTATTAACTTCTATGAGAATTGGTGCTGAAAGAATTACAGAAATTGTACAATCTTTACGTAATTTTTCCCGTTTAGATGAAGCAGAGATGAAGACGGTAAACATTCATGAGGGTATTGATAGTACCTTGATGCTCCTAGAGCATCGCCTCAAAGCTACAGGTAATTATCCAGCGATTAAACTCATTAAGCAATACAGCAATTTACCATTGGTAGAATGTTACCCTGGACAACTCAATCAGGTATTTATGAATATTCTTGCAAATGCAATCGATGCTTTAGAAGAATCGATAGTCAATGAAAAAAACACTAATATTCCCCAAATTTGCATTTGTACTAGTTTGATTGCTGACCAGCAGTTAGTAATTATTTCTATTGCTGATAATGGTTGTGGTATCCCGGAAAATATTCAAAAGCAACTGTATGACCCCTTTTTTACCACAAAACCCGTCGGGAAAGGCACAGGCTTAGGCTTATCTATTAGTTACCAAATAATTACTCAAAAACATAAGGGAACATTAGAATGTATTTCCTCTCCTAATAAAGGTACAGAATTTATAATTACAATTCCCCTAAAGCATTTATTAAAAACCAAATCAGAACTTACGCGTTGACAGGAATCTGACTATGGGTCTTCAAGCCTATCTTTTGTTCAAGATGTTCCAGAATGAAGTCACGAGCCACCTGAAGAGACAAATTCCTCTGAACTTCATACCAGTTTTCAAACTCTTGAGTTCTATAGGACTCTTATTTGATTTTTGAACAAGACTAAGAGATACAAATAGACGTTGCTCCCGAACATGGGCAGAGAGGGATTGGATCGGCATTAGTGGGTACAGTTTGTACTTGGGCAAAACAGCAGGGCTATCGCATCGTATCATTATCAACCTTTCGAGATATTCCCTGGAATGCTCCTTTCTATTCAAAACTAGGGTTTCAGCCTGAATGGCACTAAGAAAAGCCCAAAGGCTTGTGATTTAAGCAGTTTGCAACTGTTTTCGTAATTCATGCCGGGGTTTGTTTGGTCATCAAGGGGTAAATTTTGGGGCGACGTTTACGAACTCGTGGTTCACTACGACCTGGGCGGTCGAGAACAGCCTTGTTGCCCAATCAACTGTAAGCTCTAGGTCCTTTTTTTGTTTGGGTGGAGTACTAGCAAGTAGCACATCCATTTGTATTTTTGTTAACACTAATTCTGCCGAACTGTGCGGTGAATTTCGATGTAAATAAGTCATTCGCAGTAATTGTGCCGCA
>JAESGI010000364.1_pt1 | contig 14549 bp, 17 predicted proteins | sample 9269671 | NCBI WGS metagenome assembly JAESGI01 (sample SAMN14515641, study PRJNA621666) | algae metagenome | isolation source: Nostoc indistinguendum CM1-VF10 and co-occurring heterotrophs from gravelly... | place: USA: Clark Mountains, San Bernardino, California | collected 1998-06-05 | reverse complement strand
AGACTGAATCCTGGTTACATAACTACTAGCTGATTCAAAAGGCGTTGGCGCTAATTGGTTATTTGTAATGACTGCGGTGAGTGGTTCACTGTTAACCGCTTGGTAATATTCTTTGACTTTGGTATGAGTTGCCTTACTGCCCTTTACTCCTCGTTCAATGCCCAAAGGAGCAAGTGCAGCAGCATAACTATCTTGGAGTTTGGATAACTTAATTCTTCCTTGTCCACCTCTGCCGCCAAACATCGCTTCATGACTGACTCTCCCGGTTTTCTCGTTCGCTGGCACGATGTAGGCGTGGATGTGTGGGGTACTTTCATCTAGGTGAAGTTCTGCCCTGACGCACTTTGAACCATAGTTTTGAGCTAGCCAGTCACGAGATGCGATCGCCCATTGCTGCATCAGTGAATCAGACCACTGCCCCGACTGAGATGGATCAACGGGACGGAAATATTCAGGCGATGCCGAGAGAAACATTTCGGTGCATAACACCGCATCATGCCGAGGGCGATGCTTAAGCGTAGAGATTTTTTCTTTAACTATCTCCTCTAATGCGCGTGAGTCTTCTCCCCCAATCAACCGGACATTCTCTTTAGTTGGATCTGCGTTGGGTGTTTCTCTATTCCTGGTAACATGGTCATCACTTCCGGCAACGTTGCCGAATGTTTTTAGTTTCTCAATTCTGAGAATTGTTAGTGGCGACATAAAAGATTTATGCTACAAATGCAGTGTGAGTGTAGTACTCAAAAACCCCTCCAAGCGAACGGCGGTTTCATGTCATGAGCGCAGCGAGAGATGGCGCAGCCACCCGCAGGGCATGAAACCATAGTAAGTATGGTATACATTATACAAAACCCTGAAATCGACTTTTGGGGGAGAAATCGCCCAAAAGCCTACTGCCAAAATATCCCCAAAAGCACCTCTAGGGTACATAACGACAGTCGTTTGACAGTCATTGGGGTTTCGGGTAATGACAGTCAAACGACTGTCATTTGGTACAGTAGAGGGGTACTAGGGGTGGTTTACGGCGTATTTTGACAGTCATTTGAATTTGGTATCAATCAACACGATGGCTTACCCATAATCTACTCTAATTCGGTAGGAATACGGGACATAGAGCAACCTAATTTGGAAGTGCTTTCGATTAAGCGCAGTCACGACAGTAGCGATGGTCAGTTACTGCAATTTTTACGAGAGCGAGAGCGTAAAATGTCGGGCAGAGGTTTGACTAAAATTGTTTTGAGTACTTTAAGAATGTGTTGGGGGCCTTTTGTCATAAAGCGCATTGGTGCTGACAGCGACACTCTCAAGACTGCTGTGATTTACTCTATCTCACAGTTGGAATTACAGATTCATTTGCTCAAGCAATTACTCGATTGAGCAATTTTTTGAAGTACATTTGCAACAAGTGTGTATTATTTCTGCTCAATAAACCCCAGGCTTATTGAGCAGAATTTGGCTTCTTAATTGTGGCTCTAATTGGGGGGCTTCAAAGCAGACTTGCGCCTTACCCCGCAAGTCGGAAGTTGTTTGTCTGAAGTAATTGTCCTGAATTTCAAAGGGCGACTTCCGACCTGAAACGAACGACTTCTCACTGCTGGTATGTGTGGATACCCAAATAGTGATCGGCTGATGTTATGCGTGATATTGGTTGCAAAATAACAAATAAGTAATTACTATTCTTCAGCGATTGAATAGCCAAACTGATAACCTCAAAATTCAAAAACCAAGATTGGCATGAATTAAAAGGGATAGCTATAGATAACTTCATGCCTTGTGATAAATGATAAAAATCAAGTATTTTCGCTATTTCTACCGTTTTCAGCACATCCAAGTATTTTTGACCATCTAAGCCTGGGTAGCCTTGGTTAATAATTTCATCAAGTACCCTAATTTTGTATTTTCCAGAACTGAGGAATAGTATCTGGGTTGTGCCGGGTGGTCTAGGTGGCGGTGGTATTTGGGATGGCGTTGGTGGTGCTGGTATAGGTGGCGGTGGCGGTGGCGGTGCTGGTATTTGGGAGCGTGAAGGTGTTTGGGATGGCGTTGGTGCAGTAGGAATCTTTGACAGTGATACAGCGACGGTTCTACCAAATGCACTCTTAAAAGCTTCGCTGAGTGTCGGTAATTTTGTTGTTATTTTGTCGTACCAAGGCGATTTGCACTGTATTAATGCAGATTCACCATCATAATCACGTAAAAAACACATTTGTCCTATTAATGCCTTCATGGAGGCTTTGGGGATATTTGCCAAAACACGCTGCCATATAACAGTAAGGTCATACTGTGGTGTTGGTGGTTTGGGTGGTGTTGGCGGTTCGGGTGTTGGTGGTGTTTTTTGCGCTAGAAACTCAGAAGCATCGGACAAAGAATCGAAATCAGCAATCTTTTCAAAAACCTTGTAGCGGCCCTTATCAAATCGAACTTCGTAACCTTTAGAAGCTGCAATTTTTTTGAGTTTGGCTAGGGTTAATCTATTCATGTTAAATCGTACTAGTTAAACACCTGTGAGAGCCGCAGTCCTAACATTGCCAACTGTTTCGAGAAACAGCACTCTTCCATTCTTTTTAATATTCTCGCTGACTGTGTAAGTAAGCCGCCAATTTCGGCTCAATTTCTTCAATTGCCTTGGACATTTCCTCAAACACCCCTGAACCCCCCCCCCGTAATACGGAAAGTGAAAAGAGGAGTGAACTCATCGGTGGCTTTTGTCGTGCTTATGTAGTTTATTTGTAGTATTTTTTGAGGGCTGTTGCTTCTGCTTCTGCTTTTCAATTTTGGCTGTCAAAAACTTTCCGCCAAATATGGCGTACTGTGCGTCAGAAAAAGATGGATTACAGAGCTTAAAAGCTTTTAAGCGATTTTCCGGGTAATTTACCAATTATTGGGAGCAAATGGGAGACTTCTTATAAGTCTTGGGAACTGTTCTTCTTTATTGGGAATTTTTGAGCTAATGAGAATTTTGTGACTGGATGATGTAAAAGGTGTAAAAAGGTAAGAAAAAATTGGAGATTTGGGAGATGTTGGATAGATATTGGGAGATGTTGAATGTAGTTGGTAAGGGCGGGGAAAATGGATGTTTTGTCGAAGTTTTATCTCAGATGCACGAATTTAGTCAAATTAAGAAGCTAGTGCCCAAACTGTAATATTTTTTGATAAACGTGTCAATAATCACGGTTTGGGCGGTTCATCTTGAGAGTAGTTGTCAGTTAGCTAGACAAAAAAAGGGTCAAAAACAGGGGTAAATTTTTTTTGTGGATTTTGTTTTTTTAATGTTGAGTTTTGGTTCTGTTTCAAGGGGAATGCTCAACGTTTAATTTGTTTGTGATCAACTACGATAGCAATGCGCGTTCGCGCATCTTGTGGTCAACCTAATCCAAGATAAAATCAGGAGCGGGAAAAATGAAATTGATGATGAGCCAGGGGTAAGCGATGGAAGTCAAAAGCGAAGTGACAATTAAATTTAGCGGCTCACTGCCAACAGCCACACCTCTTCAGAATAAAAAAGTTGCAATTTCAGAATAAAAAAGTTGCAATCGAGTTGACTGATCAGAACGGCATAGTCTTCACTGCTCAAGTTAATGCCAAAAGTTGGCGGAAGGCTGAGACTAGCGCCTCGGAATTCGCAGACTGGGCTGGGGCTGTATCGGGCAAGCTTGGCCAACGCACAGAGAAGGCCTTTGAAATTATTGATGCCGGAATTCAGCTTTTTGAAAAGAAGGCGAAGGAAGTCAAACCAGATGTAGGGGCTGCTGTAGCGGAAGCTGGCGTTTCTTCATGACCACATACAACAAAACCCCACTCTTTCACTGCTCTAGTGTTTGGTGTGGGGTTGTTGGGGGCTGAACAGGCTTAGTTTGAGTTTTGGGTTGACCTTTCTTGACTGGTTTAGTTTGAAGTTGGGGTTTGGGTTTATTGCCCTTTGACGCGGCTATATTCGCTTTTTTCTCTTTAAATGCGGCAAGCTTATCATCTTTTGATGCCTTTAGAAACTTTGGCGGTTTTTCTTGTGGCAACCCTAGTAAGCTCTCAAATGCGAAAACATTTCTATGTGGCAGGAATTTCGCTTTAATTTCAACAAAACTAGGCTTGCCACGCTCCTCTTTTGGTAGCAAAGGATTGAATCTAAAGGGAGGAACGATTGCATCTTTCCACAATAAAGGTATGTGGCTAGCCTTCATGAACCGCACTTTTCTAGAAGTCTCGGTCTGCTTAATATAATCCAATCTTTCGGCTGTAAAATTCCGAAACACTGATATACAAGGTGTCTGGCAAGCTGGGATGAATTGCCATAACCCTGTAAATCTAAACTCAAAATCCTGATAATCTGCAAACAAACCCGATTTGGAGCCATTATCAAACCCCAAAACCTGAAAGCCAATTACATGAGGTTTATCTCGCGGTGGAAAATGTATCACCCTTGGATAAACCATCAGCCGTACATAATCACTACCACTGTTACGAATCTGTTTTTTTAAAAAATCAAATATCAGTTTTTTTTGAGGAGCATGATATAAACCATAGTCCCGATTTTCAATCGATATAGTCGGATGAGGTTTAGCTTTGAGATCCACAGTGCCAGCAATCACCCCAATCGCCTGAAATATAGAGGAGTTTTCTGGAAGAGAAATGCTATCACTCTTCACTGATTCTGGCTGTGTGTCTGGTATAGATTTAATGAGTCGTCCACTAGGAATGATCGTAATGATTTTCTTCGGCTTGGCTGGCTCGTTGCTGGGGTTAATCATTATTGGGACTCTTCGCACCTACACAAACCATTGTAGAATTTTTATCAAGAGGTATGAAGTTTACCGCTTCTACAAAAGTGCGATTCATGAATTCTCTGTAAAGAACATGAATTATTTTCGGAACTTGCTACCATGTAAGCTGTATATTTCTACATACCGAACCACCTATACAGTAACCGGGGCATTGAATCTATGAAGCCCCATGTAAATTTATCGCGCTTTGCTGCTACTGCTCTCTTGTAAAAACTTGAGAGCAGTGAAAGCATTCTCAATCAGTATATCTACAATAGGTTTTACGTTTGCTGTCCTTGCCTTGATTAAAGGACGAAATCGTTCAAATCGTTAAATCGCTAATTCTTGCTTAAACGAAAACTCTCTGTACGATTAAGCGAAAACACGATATAACTAATTCGCTCTTGGGCGAAAGGACGAAATTTGATGACCGTATTGGTGGGTGTCATTTCTCAAAAAGGGGGGGTAGGTAAAAGCACCCTTGCTCGGCTTATTGCTCGTGAATATGCTGCTGCTGGCTGGGATGTAAAAATAGCTGACCTGGATATTTCCCAAGGTACAAGTACTGATTGGAAGCAACGGCGCTCAGTCAATGGTATCCAGCCGGAGATTGCTGTTGAACCATTCCGCACTGTTGCTCAAGCACTTAAACACGCCTCAGTTTATGACCTCATGGTTATGGATGGGCCACCGCATTCTATGCAAGGGACACTGGAAATTGCCCGTGCAAGTGATTTACTTGTCTTACCCACTGGTTTATCACTCGATGATCTCAAACCATCCGTACTGTTGGCGCATGAACTGGTAAACGCCAAAATCTCTACGGATAAAATTGTTTTTGTTTTATGTCGAGTCGGCGATCGGGAGAATGAAATAGAGGAGGGCAGATCATATATTCATAAAGCTGGATATGTCACAGTGGCTGGCTCAATCCCCGAAAAGACAGCTTACCGACAGGCAAGTGATAACGGTCGTGCTGTTTCTGAGGTCACGTTTCCTACTTTGAAGCAACGCGCAGAACAAGTAGCCCAAGGAATTATTGATTTGTTGAGTGAGCAAGAGTCCTAATTATGTCAACTAAACCACCTCCACCACCTCGCAAACCAAGCAAAGGTGAACCCCCTAGCATTAAGGAAACAAAAGATAACTTGGAGAAGCCCGATCCAGGTGAAATTTCCAACCTGAATTTTAAAGTGCCTGCCGAGTTTAAAAAGGATTTTAAGATTGCGGCTGCTACTTACGGTTGTACCCAAGTCGAGCTATTGCAACGGATTTTTAAATACTGGACAGATAATCACGGTTAGTAAAGATTCGTCCTCTCGCTAAATAACGAAAAAACGATTTCTTGCTTTCTTCTTTTAGCGATTTCTGATTTCATAGTTTTCAACACAAGATATACTGACAAAGCATTAGTGTCAGAAACTCGGCTGAATCGGTTTCACAGGGCAATGGAGATTTAGCAGCGATCGCAGTCCACAAATAAGACAGCCCCAATAGGCAAAAAGTGATATAACCTTGTTCCCTTGAAAATCGCGATTGCTTGAACCCAAAACAAAAGTTTAAGGGGGATTTAGGCGATCAAGGGGAAGATGTAATTACCACTCCAATTAAAAAACCAAGAAAGCGAGAATTAACAACAGAACAAAAATCACAAAACAAGCAGTTTTCTGCTAAACGAATCTTTGTAGAACAGAGAATTCGGTCGGTGAAAATATTTCGAGTTGTGCAAGAAAGATTTCGGTTAAATCCTAAAAAGTATGAACAAGTAATTTTGACAATTTGTGGAATAGTAAGATTCCGAATTTGGGCACTTATATTACCACTATTATCACCAGAAATCCACGCGAACACATGATCTGAAATTAACGCACATCACCATATATTTTTGTGAATTTATCTACAATAAATATCTCAAACCCTTATTTTCTCCTATAGACTAGGTGATTAGCAATGGGGAGCATTTGCACCTTAATAGCTAGTCACAGCGAGGCTTTGATAGTTATCGGAGATGTCTAATATACAACTTTAAAAAGTGGCACATAAGTTGTTAGACGTTGTTTGACAGATGATATAATTTTAGTAATGAATACAGTTCAACTTGGCATTAGAATTCCCAAGCATCTTAATCAGCGTCTTTTGGACTACGCTGCTCAGACTGGCATTTCTAAAACGGAAATTGTAATTAGTGCTTTGGCACGTTACTTTGGGACTACCAATGATACTCCTTTGGCAGAAAAAGTAACTAATCTTGAGAAAAAGGTTGCAATGCTAGAAGCCGCAATCTTCAAATCAAGGCAAGTTGGTTCAGTAGATTAATTCACATCTTGCACCCAATTTCAGATTCAGGAGGCGAAGTTACCGAAGCTTCGTTACCAGGCTCAACCTGGTTACGGGAATATAGAAGCTCTGCCTCTTATTGAGAATGGTGCAAGATAGGATTTGAGCTAATGTGCATCTGCTAGATTTTGTCTGGTGGGTTTTTCTTGGAAAGTAGAATTTGAAGGGCTTTTCTTTGATAGGCTTTAATGCTCTAAATAATTGGTAGCTGTATATGAAACGTTTTCTCTATCATCAACTGATAACCGTCACTGTTTTGGCAAATGTACTTATTCCACAAAAAGCGTTCTCAAACCCTTTGTTTGATGAAGGAAGTTGGAGAGCGCACTCGTTTTATACAAGAACTAGCTGGGCAGGACTTTCGTCGGGAATAGGTGGATCAGAGGCGGATATTAAAAATACTCGCAATCTTGCTTTAAAACAGTCAACTATCCCTAATAGTGACAAGAATCTTCGCGCCAATACAGAAGATAAACAACTATCTCTTACCGACTTTATTAGCAATTTATTGAGAATATTCTCAATCAAATAGAGAAAAATCGAGAACAAAAAAATTATATATCTCTTGCTAAATAAGGTTTGAAGTATCTCATTTAGTTGATAGGTGCAAGATGAGAAGCTTATTTTGTCATGGACTAGTAGTTTTCATTTTTACAGCAAGTGTACTTATTCCCCAAAAAGCTTTTTCTAGTCCTTTGTTCGATGAAGGAAGTTGGAGAGCGCACTCGTTTTATACAAGAACTAGCTGGGCAGGACTTTCGTCGGGAATAGGTGGATTACAATCGGACATTAAGGATAAGAAAGCTAAAAAACTGCGTTTAGAACCGTCAGCTATATCTTACAGCGGCGGATATCTTCGCGCCAATATTGAAAATAAACAGGAAAAGGTCAAAGTTAGTCCCAAAATAGTACGGGAAGCCATAAAAGTGATCGCAGGGACAGATAAACTTGTGTTTCAGGTGTCTGTGGATCAGACTGAAATCAGAAGAAATGAATACATTGATGAGGCGTTGCAAGGCACAGAAATTGGAAAGCGGTTTTTGCAGGGGGACTTGGGCTTTGCCAGTATTGTATATGGTAATGTAGCTTTACCAAAGCCCAGACCAACACATCCCTACAACGAAGCTCTGATATTGCTAAATACAGATGCTAAATATAGTGAACTACCAACTAAATGGAACAGTTTTCCCGAAAGTTACCCTCAGATATACCTGTATTTTGATCCTAACGCACCAGGACTGGTAAGAACAGAGTTCAAACCCCAAGTCTTTTTTCGCTCTCCTTCTGGTCTTCCTTTGGAAGTAGATGAGGAAGTTCAAAAACTGGGGGAACGTCCGTATTTACCTCTTATCAAGGATGTAAAAGAGCGTCCTCTTGCCTATCGTGCTATTTCACCTGAGTTAGAACAAGCTGCTTCAATAACAGCGACTTTGGGGCTTTTGGAGGCTGCTTGTAGAAAACCTGGTAGCTGTAAACATCTTTATTCTCAAACTTCTTGGATAAAGAATTTTCTAACTTGGAACAATGGCGAACCTTTAGAAAACAAAACAGATGAGCAACAGCAAGGAGAGATAGACACTTGGTGGCAGGAAATTCAAGAAAAATGGAAAAGACTGAATTCTCCAGTCTTCCAACCTGGTAACACAGGCCCAGCGTGGGTGGGTGCTTACAATGTTGTACAAGGAGTTATACAAAAAAAGTTATTGATAGAGACAGATGAAGAGAAAAAACAGGCAGAAAAATTAAAATCCTTGGCAACAGAACAATTCCTTAATTACAAAAATCAAATAGTTCCCGATGATCCTCTTTTGTTGGCAGCAAAAGCAGTTGTCTTAGCTTGGAACGGGAAGAAAGCCGCTGCTGAACAAAGTCTGGATCAAGCTATCCAACTCTCTGCTGAAAACCATATAGACCGCATCGAGGTCTTGAAAATAGCGCAGTATGTGCATAAATACGAAAATCCTTTACTATATAAAATAGTATATAGTTTGATTGAGAACCCTATAGAGTCGCAGCTGAAAGAAGCACGTACAGCATTTTACAATCAAGTTGACAAATACTTACAAAGCTGCACAGAAGATTTGGCAAACTCTACCCCAAAATGTTCCGAAAAGGACTTACGTGAATGGGAAGCAAAGGCGAATCGGGCTGGGCTTACTCAGGATACTAGTTACACATCAACGAGGGATATAGCTTGGTTACACGGACGGTTTGCATATCTCATAGGCGTTCAACTTAAGGAGAAAGCAAGGAAGTCAGATCGCTTACGATTTCTGTCATTTTATGCACAAGAATCTCAGGGAGAACATCGTTCTCAACTGCGTAAGTGGGAGGCTGACTTCAAAAAACAGTTGGAGATAATTTCATATTCTTCTAATTCTACAGATTGGGGTTTTTGGATTACTGTCATAAGTATATTTGCAACTTCTGCATTTTTTTATGTGATAACTCAAAGAATTAAAAAAATGTCAATTGACAACAAGCGTCACAAGTTAGAGAAAATTTTGAAAATAAAATAAAACTTATTAAATTTATCAAGACTTGTGTACAAAAATAATGAATACTAGGTTTGCTGTAATTTTTATTACCATAGTTCATCGCAAATATTTTGAAGACTTATACGAGTAGACCGCGTATCGCGATGTCTAGTCCCCAAGCATTTATCATATATCTCTAATGCTTGTTCCACAAGAGGTTTAGCGTCTTGGTACTGTTTTCGTTTAGCGAGGAGTACACCAAGATTGTGTAAACTTTGGGCTACATCTGGATGTTTTTCTCCTAAAATATTTTTTCTAAGTTTTAATGCATCCCTATACAAAGATTCAGCTTTACTGTAATGCTTTTGATTTTCGTAAATATGAGCTAAATTATTCAATGTAGAGGCTACATCCGGATGATTTCTTCCCAGACACTGTTCTCTAATTTCCAAGGCTTTCTTTAAAAGCCGTTCAGCTTGCTCAAAGTACCCCAGAGAAGAAAAGAGATAAGCTTGATTGTTTAAGGTAGTAGCTACATCTAGATGGTTTCTCCCCAGACACTGTTCTCTAATTTCCAAAGCTCTTTGAAAAAGGGGTTCTGCCTCAATAGGACGACCCTGCTCACAATATAGTAATGCCAGATTGTTTAGGGTAGTAGCTACATACGGATGCATTTCTCCAAGAAGGCGTTTACTCAAGTTCAAAGCTCTTTTAAACAGTGGTTTGGCTTGACTGTAGCGTCCTAGATTGCAGTAGAGAAGAGCCAAATTATTCAAGCTAGAAGCTACTTCTATATGTTCATTTCCAAAGCGAGTTTGAGAAACTGATAGATACTGTTGATACCAATCTTCTGCTTTGTCATAAATCCCTTGACCCGCATAGAATCTGCCTAAAGCCACAAAAGGATAACAAAAATCTTCATCACTTAACCACTCATTTAATGTTGTGGCTGCTTCAACTATATGAGGTACAGCAGTATTAACCTCTTCGATAACATCCTGAGTAGGAGACTGGGGAACTAGCTTTGAGTCGTTTACCATTACCCGACAAAACTGTTGCTTCAAATTCTCTGCCCAGTTTGACTGTTCAAGTTGTACATTTAGAAATTCTCGAACAAGTTGATGAAGTTGATAAGTCTTTCTACCTGTACGTTTAAGCAAACTCAAATTGATAAGACTATCGTCTCTAATATTCTCTAAATCATCTGGGTCTTGTTCTGGAAAACATAACTCTACTAAAGACCAGGGAATGGGTGCTAGTGCAAACAGACTGAGCAGACAGCCCAACTGCTGAGCTTGGGTATCTAGTTCCTGCCAACTCAACTTAAAGGCTTCCTCTATTTTGTTCAGAGGCTCCGGTCTTTTCTTTAGCTTTTGACGTAGCAGGATTTCCAGCGATAAGTCAGTTTTCCGCTGCAAATATCCCCCTACCAATTCTAAACCTAGAGGCAAATAACCTAACCAGTTACAAAGTTCATTGGCTATGAGTAGTTCCTCTTCAATACGTTCTGCACCCACTAAATATTTTAATAATTCTATAGCAGAGACTTCATTAAGAATATCTAAGGGCAACGGCACAAATGAATGACATATCCACTGCCTTCGTGTAGTTATTAATATTTTAAAACGCAAGTTATCAAGGGGTAGATAAGGCTTAATACTCTCATAGTCAGTAACATCATCTAAGACTACCAATACTGGAAGTTCTGGCGGCTGCCAGTTTTCCCAGCACCATCCTATTCGTTGTTTTGTAGTAAGGGTTTCTCCATCTAATGATTGAGGTACTGACAACCTCATTTTAATTTGAGCAAATTTTACAATTTGAGCAACAAAATCGGGTTCTCTTGCGTATAACCAACAAACACCAGCTGGATAGAATTGCTGCCAATATTGCCGTGCGTATTGAACTGCTAGTTCCGTTTTTCCTACTCCAGCCATACCAACAATGGTGACAATGGCATCACAATCTGTGCGTTCCAACTGGTTGTGTAGCATTTCTAGTTCCTTTGAGCGCCCGACAAACTTAATAGCACCGTTGCGAGGAATGTTTTGTGGCGGATTCGTCTGACTGCGCTCGCCATCAACTTCTCCGACAAACTCCCTGCGCCATTGAACAACCTTAAGCTCTGCAATTGCAGACCTTAAGGATTTAAGTTGCTCCCTAGTCTCTAACCCACTCCAAGGACTTTCAATCAGGTTGTCAATAAACTCTAACAACGAAGCTTGCCCTTCTGAGGTAAGAACTTCTATTAATCCAGCAAAAAATGTAAAGTTGTCACCTTGTAAATCGATTTGCGGTAATAGCTGCTCAAACGCAGTGAGCACTAGGAGTGCCTTACGTTGCTTAACTTCTTGAGTATTAGGCAAGTTTGAAAGTAATTTAAGTAACTGGCGCTTGAGCATGATTCAACACTTTTTTCTAACACTTTAAGCACTTCGTTGGGTCTAATTTGTCAACCTTTCCCTCAGTTCATTAGGCAAATCTACCAAAATACTACCAATCTGTATTCCCTCATTGCGGAAATAACGGCGCTTCGTGGTTGGCTCTTGGATACTTCCTCCCGCATGATGCAAAGCAACTACTTCCCAGCTATCGTTAAAAACGGGTGAACCCGACGACCCTGGTAAAGTTGAAGTCACATATTGAACAACACTGCCCCCTATATACTCAACAAAATTGTTCTGAAATGAAATCTGTTTAGGCTGACCCATTGGATGCTGAATAATGTTAACTCGACCACCCGGTAAAATATTTTTCGGGGTCAGTGGCAACCAACCCCACTCATTTCCTAGGTCACTTTCTAGCTGAATTACCGTGTAATCTAGTTCTTGATTTGTGTAAAAAATTCCGTCTAATTTAGCTCGATATTCTTTTGGTTTTTGAACCTCTCCCAAAAAATTCTCCTCGTAATTAAATCGAAACAAAGTATTCGATAAAAACTCAATACTGGGAATAACGTGGTTGTTCGTCAGCAATAAATCAGGGGCAATTAAAAAACCAGTTCCTGACCAACGTTGGTCACTAGCGCGAACACCGATATAAGCAACTGACCGCGCAACTTGCAGCCCTTGAGCTAGAAACGCAATTGGGCGTAAGGTATTTTCCCCAATAATTTTCTCAAACACATCTGCTGGGCTTTCTCGACCTTGCCACTTACCGACACTCGGTGAAACAACAATCGGTGTCATCATGTCATATTTGGTCAGTAGCCTATCCAGGAATTCTTGCTGTTGTAGCCCAGTGACCTCCTTGATAGTATTCAAAAACAACCCTAGAGCCTCATTCTCGTAAGTCAATCGCCCGTATTTGGACAAAAAGCTTACAATCTCACTAACAGCTATAAACGGTGGATCTCCAAGATCCATCATTGAAATTAACTGTCCCAGACCCGCAAGTTCCAGCATTTGGCGACGCGCTCGCTGTGTCGTCAGTTCCGGCAAGTCCTTAAGCAAAGTAATTAATTGCTTACGATCCTCATCAGTCAAGTTAACCATGATTGCTTTCCATAACTCCTTTACATAGAGAGACACGCCGCCATTTTGCTAATTTTGCCGCTATGCGCTTTGCTCGTGTTCCATCGGAGTCAGATGAATCACTACCCGCTGATTGAGAGCGCGAGCGATTTTTTGCAACATAGAAAGTGAGTGTCCCTCATAATCAGCATCTTCCAGCCGTGCAATCACAGGCTGTTTTGTACCCACAAGTTCCGCAAGCTGTTTCTGCGTTAACCCAGCTAAAGTTCTGGCTTCGTAAATCAACTGTGCCACTTCTACATTAATGGAAGCTTCCGCTACCATCGCCTCAAGCTCAGGGTTGGTACGAGTCATTTTGTCGATGATTTTTATCGCATCATTCGTCTGGTGCATCCTCTTCCTCCTCTAGACGCGAGTTCATTTCATTACTCATCAATTGTGTTCCACTTGATGCCAGAAAAACGTTTTGAATTTACTTTGGTATATTTTTCCGTGTGGCGGATGTCCCTGTGTCCCAAAAATTCCTGAATAAATCTAGTACTATGCCCCTCATTCACAAGGTAATAACCGCAAGCATGGCGTAACTGGTGCGGATGGATTTTGATGTTTAACAGAGCTACTTCCCCCAACCTAGTCAACAATCTTTGTACCGCCGCCGACGTTAACCTCTCTCCCCTTTCCCCAATAAAAACGTAATTACCACCAATATTTAATTCCTTTAATTCTTTCAATGCCTCGATTTCATCCACAGGCAACGGATGAACCCCGCTATCACTCCCTTTTTTGCGCGTGATAAAAATCTCCTCATCTAAAAACGAAATCGCATCCCATCGCAAATCGCAAGCTTCCGACACCCGCAGCCCGTGGCGAAATATTAACAGTATCAACGCATAATTCCTCACCTTGTACCGTCCGTAAACTTTTGCCGCTCGCAGTATGCTGTTTACCTCACGTACTGTAAGATATTCCCGTGACCTGTAATCCTCATTCTTGCGGCGTACCAGCATTTTGGCTATTCACAACTGTTCGTATTATACGGTTAAATACCAACACTTCCCTTTCTCTCAAACCCTGATTCTCTGGTGAATATCCACCCCACAAGTTACCCCAGTTAAGTCAAACTTATCTTTCCAGCACCGAAAAATTCTCTACACAGGGCGATTGATAAAGATAGCTTATATAAAGGGGTGAGCAGCTTATTTAATCGTCTATACACGCTTCTATACCCCACCCCTGGTTGATAGATGGTTGCGATCAGTGAGTGATATCAACTGTGAGCGACAGATTTTGGTGCTTTCCACAGCCTGTTGCTTTGGGACTACCATTATGTACATCAGTATCTACTAGTTTCTGAGCGATCGCTTCCAGCGGGCGGGTACGCCATCGCGCCAATTAAATATTCCCAGGTGGTAAAGCGATCACCTCCGGTGGGCGGGTACGCCATCGCTCTTTGTGGGGCATTGATATCACGATTGATATCATTCCTTCCCTATGCAAAAAAATAT
>JAESGI010000363.1_pt1 | contig 14573 bp, 14 predicted proteins | sample 9269671 | NCBI WGS metagenome assembly JAESGI01 (sample SAMN14515641, study PRJNA621666) | algae metagenome | isolation source: Nostoc indistinguendum CM1-VF10 and co-occurring heterotrophs from gravelly... | place: USA: Clark Mountains, San Bernardino, California | collected 1998-06-05 | reverse complement strand
GCTCTGGCGAGCCGCGTCCTCATCCATATGGAAGGGCTGCGCATCGAAGGAGCGGGCGAAGGCGACGATCTCCTCGGCGGTGAAGACGAGGCTGCCGAGCTCATGGCTCTCGCCGACCACGAGATCGTCGAAGAAGCGGGCCGGCGTCGCTGGGCCGGCGGCCGGCTCGACCTCGCTGGTATGCGCCGGCGCGACATAGCTCGGTGAATGCGCCAGCCAGTTGCCGGCAGGAGCCTCGAAGCCCGAGCCGCGGCGGCCGAACATGATCCAGTTGGTCTGCTCCAGCACGGGCTCGCCGCGCTGGTTGAGAAGCTCGAAGCGGAACTTGACCAGGCCCATTTCCGGGCGCGAGCGCGATTCCTTGGTTTCGATGACGGTCCAGCGCAGGCTGACGACGTCGCCCGGCTTGAGGGGCCGCAGCCATTTCACCTCTTCGATGCCGGGTGCGCCCATCGAGGTTGAATCGAGGATGAAGCTTTCGGCGATCAGCCGCATCAGAAGCGCGCAGCTATGCCAGCCCGACGCGATCAGGCCGCCGACGAAGCTCGCCTTGGCCGCTTCCGGATCGGTGTGGAAGTCCTGCGCGTCGAAACGGCGGGCATAGGCGAGGATGTCATCCTCCGAGATGGCGAGCGAGCCGCCTTCGACGACCGCGCCCGCGACAAAATCCTCGAAGTACCGCATTGCCTATGCCCCCTGTCCGGCGCGAGTTGCTTGCGTTCGCCCGTTGGCGGGCGAACGCAAAGCGCGTTAGTTGGCGAAGCGGAAATGCAGCACGTCGCCATCGGCGACGACATATTCCTTGCCTTCGAGCCGGAACTTTCCGGCCTCGCGCGCGCCTGCCTCGCCCTTGTTGGCGATGTAGTCGTCATAGGCGATGGTCTCGGCGCGGATATAGCCCTTCTCGAAATCGGTATGGATCACGCCGGCGGCGGCGGGGCCCTTGGTGCCGTTCTCGATCGTCCAGGCGCGGGCTTCCTTCGGGCCGACGGTGAAATAGGTGACGAGGTTGAGCAGGGCGTAGCCGGCGCGGATCACCCGGTTGAGGCCGGGCTCCTCGAGGCCGACCGCGTCGAGATAGTCCTTCTGGTCGGCCTGCGGCAGCACCGCGATCTCGCTCTCGATCTTGGCGGAGACGACGACGGCGACCGCGCCTTCCTCGGCGGCTCGCGCCTTGACCAGCTCCGAGAAGGCGTTGCCCTTGTCGGCGCTCGCCTCCTCGACATTGCAGACATAGAGCACGGGCTTCGACGAGAGCAGGCCGAGCATGGCGAAGGCCCTGCGCTCCTCGGCGGCGACCTGCACCAGCCGCGCCGGCTTGCCGTCGCGCAGCAGGACAAGGCAGCGGTTCATCAGCTCGGCCGCTTCCTTGGCCTCCTTGTCGCCGGACTTCGCCTTCTTCTCCAGCGGCTGGACACGCTTCTCGAGGCTTTCGAGATCGGCGAGCATCAGCTCGGTCTCGATGGTCTCGATGTCGTCGATCGGCGAGATCTTGCCTTCGACATGGGTGATGTCGCCATCCTCGAAGCAGCGCACGACATGGGCGATGGCGTCGCATTCGCGGATATTGGCGAGGAACTGGTTGCCGAGGCCTTCGCCGCGCGAGGCGCCGCGGACTAGCCCGGCGATGTCGACGAAGGTCAGCCGGGTCGGGATGATCTCCTTCGAGCCGGCGATGGCGGCGAGCTTCTCCAGCCGGTCATCGGGCACCGCGACGTCGCCGACATTCGGCTCGATCGTGCAGAAGGGATAGTTCGCCGCCTGGGCCGCCGCGGTCTGCGTCAGCGCATTGAACAGGGTCGACTTGCCGACATTGGGCAGGCCGACGATACCGCATTTGAAGCCCATTTTCGCTCGCTCATCAGGTCGCGGCCACGTTCCGGCGGCTGCGATACAGCATTTCGGTTCTCGGGGGCGTTATTGGGTGCATGGCAGCAAAAGACAAGATGGCACGCCGGAGACTAGCTCGCGCGAAAGTGCATGGCGGTCGCCGCTGGCGGGGCGCAGGACTGGTCCTCAGCCATCTGTCGGCGGCCGGAGATCGGTTCGATGCGCCTCCCTTCGTTTGCCCTCGCCACTGTGCTTGTCAGTTCCGCCGTCTTCGGCGCGGCGGCGCAGACCCAGCAGGTCCGTATCCGCGGCAGCGTCGAGAGAATTGAGGGACAGATGCTGACGGTGAAGACGCCGGAAGGCGTAGCTTCCGTCGCTCTGGCGCCGAACTATGCGGTCGGTGCCATCGTCAGGGCGTCGATGGCGGACATCAAGAAGGGCAGCTTCATCGGTGTCGGGGCGCGTACATCGTCAGGAGGCGAGCTTCAGGCGGTGCAGGTCGTCATCTTCCCAGAGGCGATGCGCGGCACCGGCGAGGGGCATCGACCCTGGGCGGTGCTCCCCGAGGCGACGATGACCAACGCCACGGTCGCCGAGACAGTCACGCAAGTCGGGGGCAGCAGCGTCACGCTGACCTATCCCGGCGGCGAGCAGAGGATCGCGATCCCGCCCGAGGCCAACATCGTCATGGCGGCACCAGCGCAGGCGAGCGACCTTGCCGCCGGCGCGCAGGTGGCGCTGACGGCGCAGCGGCAGGCCGATGGCGGCCTGACCACCAGCCGTGTCACCGTTGCGAGGGCTGGTGCGCAGCTTCCGCTCTGAGCGGTGTCAGTCCGCCTTCTCGCCGAGACGCTTCACCGCGCCATGGCCGCGCGCTTCCATGAAAAGGTGCACCTTGTTCTGGAAACCGGCATCGTCATGGGCGGCGAGGAGGGCGGCGTTGTCGGCGCAGGCGGAGCAGAGATCCTCGACCCAGGCTTCCTCGGCCTTGCCGAAATCGTTCAGCACATAGGCGTGGACGAGAGCCTTGTCGCCGGGATGGCCGATGCCCATGCGCACGCGGCGATACTCGTTGCCGATCGCAGCGGTGGTCGAGCGCAGGCCGTTATGGCCGGCATTGCCTCCGCCGAGCTTGATCCGCAGCTTGGCGGGAGCGAGGTCGAGTTCGTCATGGAAGACGATCACGTCCGCCGGCGCGACCTTGAAGAAGCGTGCCGCCTCGCCGATGGCCCGGCCGGATTCGTTCATATAGGTCTGCGGCTTGAGCAGGAGCACCTTCTCGTTGCCGATCGTCGCCTCGCAGGTCTGCCCCTGGAAACGCACGCGCCAGGGCGCGGCGCGGCAGGCGGTCGCGATCGCCTCGACCGCCATGAAGCCGATATTGTGGCGGTTGCGCGCATAGCGCGTGCCCGGATTGCCGAGGCCGGCGAAGATCAGCATTCCTGCTCTCCAGCATCTGCCAAAAAGAAAACGGCCGGGCGAGCCCGGCCGTCTGACGGTAGTCGCACCGTATGGCGAAAGGGCCCTGATCAGGCCTTGGCGGCTTCCGCCTCGGCAGCTTCCGGCTCGGCATCGACCGTCGGCGGCAGGATCGTGACCAGCGTGAGGTTGTCACGCGAGGTCAGCGAAACGCCGGCCGGCAGCTTGATGTCGTTGCTGTGCAGGGTATCGCCGACCTCAAGGCCAGCGACCGAGACTTCGAGGAATTCCGGGATGCTCTCGGGAGCGACGTCGATCTCGACGGTGTGCTCGACGATCTGCATGGTGCCGCCGCTCTTCAGGCCGGGGGACGATTCCTGGCCGACGACGTGCACGGGCACCTGGACCTTGATGGTCTGGCCGGCGGCGACGCGCAGGAAGTCGACGTGCAGCGGGGTGTCCTTGACCGGGTCGAGCTGGTAGTCGCGCGGGATGACACGGGTCTTCTTGCCGTCCACCTCGATCTCGAGCAGCGTGGTCAGGAAGTGGCCCGCATAGATCATCAGGCGGGTCTGGTTGGCGTTGAGCGCGATGGCCTGCGGGGCTTCGCCGGCGCCGTAGATCACGGCGGGGGTGAGGCCCTGACGACGAACTGCCCGGGCGGCCCCCTTGCCGACCTGAGCGCGCGCCGAAGCCTGGATCTGCTTCACAGCGGTCATTGGTGTTGTCCTTGCTTTCAAATGACAAGGCCGCCTGGTGGCGGCCGTCTCGGTTCGCGCTCCTGCCTCCAAGGGTGTCAGTGGAGCGCAGGCAGGCTCATAGGCGAAATAGCCGCCGATCTCAAGCCCGGCCGCCTCAGGCTGCGGTTGCGGCTTGCGCATCCGGCTGCGCCGCCGGTCCGCGTTGGCGCAGGTCCTGGATGAAGCTGGCGACGCCGGTGGCGGGTATGGCGCGCGAGTAGAGATAGCCCTGGCCGAAAACGCAGCCCATGGCGCGCAGCCGCGCGAGCTGCTCGGCGGTCTCGATGCCCTCGGCGACGATCTTGACGCCGAGCCGGTTGGCGATCCCGACCAGCGCCTCGACGATGACGTTGCTGCGGGCGCCGGCCTCGATGCCGCCGATGAAGGAGCGGTCGATCTTGATGATGTCGACCGGGAAGTCGAGCAGATGAGTCAGCGAGGCGAAGCCTGTGCCGAAATCGTCGAGCGCCACCTGGATGCCGCGCTCGCGCAGCGCTTCCATGGTTCGGGCGACGCCGTCGCGGCGGCCGCCCATGATGACTTGCTCGGTGATCTCGACGACGAGGCGCTCGAGCGGCAGCTGGGCGCGCTCGAAGACCCGGGAGATGCGCTGGACGAGGTCGCCCTTCTGGAAATCGGCGGTGGTGAAGTTGATCCCGACATGCCGGAGCTCGAGCCCGCCGCTCTGCCATTGCGCCATGTCGGCGGCGACGGCCGCGAGCATCTGCCCCGAGATTCGGTAGGCGACCTTGGGATCGAGCATCGCTTCGTGGAACTCGCCCGCAGCGACGATGCGGCCATCGTCGAGCCGCATCCGGGCCAGCGCCTCGACGCCGGCGAGCTCGCCGCTGTCGAGGCGGATGATCGGCTGATAATGCGGCAGCACCCGGCCGCTGCCGAGGGCGTCGTCGACGGTCTGGACGATCTGGACGCGCCGCATCATCGAGGTGCGAAGCCCGTATTTGAAGCGGACATAGCGGCCGCGCCGGGTCTCCTTGGCGTGATACAGCGCGAAATCGGCGTTCTGGCGCAAGGTGACGCTATCGGTGCCGTCGGCTCCGGCCAGGGCGGCCCCGATCGTGACGCTCGGAATGATGGTGTTGCCGTCGTGATCGAAAGGGGCGGGCATGGCGGCAAGGATGGCTGTCGCCGCCGCGCGCAGCTGCGGAGCCTGGCCGCAATCCGGCAGCAGGACGGCGAACTCGTCGCCGCCGATCCGGAAGGCCGTGCCGGTACCCGCGACCTCCGCCAGCCGCGCCGCGACGGTTTCGATCAGGCGGTCGCCGGTGGCGTGGCCCATCGTGTCGTTGACCGCCTTGAGATGGTCGATGTCGATCAGCAGCAGGCCGAAGCAGGGCTCGGCCCTGGCGGTCATGCGGGCGATGGCGTCGTTGAACTGCGCCCGGTTCGGCAGGCGGGTCAGCGCGTCGAAATAGGCGAGCTGATGGTTCCGCGTCCTGACCTCGTCATGCTCGATCGCGATGGCGCAGAGATGGACGCAGGTCGCGACGATGCGGCGCTCCAGCGCGTCCGGGCCGCGCTTGCGGCGATAATAGAAGGCGAAGCTGCCGACGACGCGACCGTCGCGCGCCTTGATCGGGCTCGACCAGCAGGCGCGCAGGCCGAGCGGCAGCACCAGCCCTTCATAACCCTGCCAGAGCGGATCGCTGGCGATGTCGGTCACCTCGACGGCACTGCCGCGATGGATCGCGGTCCCGCAGGAGCCGACGCGCGGTCCGCATGGCACGCCGCGCAGGGCCGCGGCGTAGCTCGCCGGCAGGCTGGGCGCCGCCAGCGGCTGGAGGCTGCTTTCCGCATCGACGGCGACGACGGAGCAGACGACCTCGGGGGCGATGGCTTCGACCCGCAGGCACAGCGAGGTCATGATCGCCGCCAGCGGCTCGCCGCGCGCGATCGCCTCCAGGGTTGCGTTCTGCAGGGACTGGAGACGTTCGACGGAGTCCAAACAAGCCTCGAGGCAGCAACAAGCACATTTCCGCGATCATGCCCCAAGGGCATGAACCTACGGTTGCGCGGTTGTCTCGAATTGTTCGGAAAACGGCCGCTTCAGGCCGGCATCAGGCCGAGGCGCTCGTCGCGCCGCCGCAGCCAGAACATCAGCGGCAGCGCCAGCAGCACCATCCACGCCTTGCCGATGATCTGGCCCGTCAGGAAGTCCAGGCTGCCGAAGGCCAGCTGCAGGAAGACGATGCTGTCGACAACGAGCCCCATGATGCTGGAGGCGGCGACCGCGGCAACGAAATGATTGCGCTGCAGCGGCGTGTAGACCGCGAAGTCGGTGAGCTCCGACAGCAGGAAGGCCGCCATCGAGGCGATCACGATGGCCGGCGGTGCGAGCAGACCGGAGAGAAGCGCACCGGCGGCAATCGCGATCAGCGCCGCCTTGGCGCCGAGCCGGCGCTGGACGATGTCGCGCAGCACGAGCGCGAGCCCGACCATCAGCACGCCGCTCGGTGCCATGATGCCCGGAGCGACCGGGACGAGACAGGGGCCGTTCGGCGCGCAGACCGTGCCGGCATTGCCGATCAGCCAATTGGCCGCCGGAATGCTCAAGCCGAAGAGGACGAGGGCGATCAGTCCCTCGATGCGCCGTTGCCGGTCAGTCGTCATAATTCGGTCCGCTGTCACCTGGCGCGGCCTCGAAGGCCGCGAAACCTTTCGAACGCAAGTCGCATGCCGGGCAGTGGCCGCAGCCATAACCCCAGGCGTGGCGCCTGCTCCGATCGCCGAGATAGCAGCTATGGGTATCCTCGACCACCAGGTCGAGCAGGGGCTGGCCGCCCAGCCGGCGGGCAAGGGCGAAGGTCTGCGCCTTGTCGCGCCACATCAGCGGCGTGTGCAGCACCAGCCTGCGGTCGAGCCCGAGGCCGAGCGCGACCTGCATCGCCTTGATCGTGTCGTCCCGGCAATCGGGATAGCCGGAATAGTCGGTCTCGCAGACGCCGAGAACGATGTGCCTGCAATCGCGGCGATAGGCGAGGGCAGCGGCGAAGGAGAGGAAGATCAGGTTGCGGCCGGGCACGAAGGTCGTCGGCAGGCCGCTCTCGGCGAAGGCGATCTCGCTCTCGCTGGTCAGGGCGGTGTCCGAGATATTACCCAGCGTCGTCAGATCGAGCAGATGGTCGGGACCGAGGCGCTCGGCATAGGCCGTAGCGAGCGCAGGCAGCTTGTCTCGGATCGCCAGCCGGGCTTCGAGCTCGATGCGATGGCGCTGGCCATAGTCGAAGCCGACCGTCTCGACGCCTGAAAAGCGCTGCAGCGCCCAGGCGAGGGCGACGGTCGAATCCTGGCCGCCCGAGAAGAGGACGAGGGCTCGGTCGCCGCCGGGCGTCGGGGCCGCCATGGCGGGCCCGTCAGTCGAACAGGCTGGAGACGCTCGATTCGCTCGCGGTGCGCTCGATCGCCTCGCCCATCAGATTGGCGATGGAGATGACCCGGATGTTGCGTGCGACCTTCACCGCCTCGGTCGGCATGATCGAATCGGTGATCACCAGTTCCTTGAGCTTGGAATTGGCGATGCGCGCCACGGCGCCGCCGGAGAGCACGCCATGGGTGATGTAGGCGTAGACTTCCTTGGCGCCCTGCGCGAGCAGCGCCTCGGCGGCGTTCACCAACGTGCCGCCGGAATCGACGATGTCGTCGAGCAGGATGCAGGAGCGGCCTTCGACCGTGCCGATGATGTTCATCACCTCCGACTCGCCCGGCCGGTCGCGACGCTTGTCGACGATGGCGAGCGGCGCGTCGATACGCTTGGCGAGGGCCCGGGCGCGCACGACGCCGCCGACGTCCGGCGAGACGACCATGGCGTTCTTCCAGTCGAGCCGGTCCTTGATGTCGCGGGCCATCAGCGGAGCGCCGAACAGGTTGTCGGTCGGGATGTCGAAGAAGCCCTGGATCTGGCCGGCATGCAGGTCGAGCGTCAGCACGCGGTCGACACCGGCATGGGTGATCAGGTTGGCGACGAGCTTGGCCGAGATCGGCGTGCGGCCGGAGGCGCGGCGATCCTGCCGGGCATAGCCGAAATAGGGAATCACCGCCGTGATGCGCCGCGCCGAGGAACGGCGCAGGGCGTCGGTGATGATCAGCAGTTCCATCAGGTGGTCGTTGGTCGGGAACGAGGTCGACTGGATGACGAAGACATCCTGGCCGCGAACGTTCTCCTGGATCTCGACGAAGACCTCCATGTCGGCGAAGCGCCGGACGGAAGCCTTGGCGAGCGGGATGCCGAGCGAGGCGCAGATGGCCTCAGCCAGCGGCCGGTTGGAGTTACCGGCGACGACTTTGATGGAGGAGTTCATGCCGGGCGCACCGTGAGGACTGGCAGTCCAAGCCGCGAGGGGCCGGCTTGGTTCGAACGGCTCTTAACAGCGGCGCGACGGTGAGTCGACCGCTGCACTGCAACAGAACTGCAACAGAATCGTGGAAAAGCCGTGACCGGCCAGGCTGCCGATAGGTCAGTTCGGCCGGTCCCGCCGCCGCCTGCTAGAGGCGCTTGGCGCCGCCCGCCGAAGCTGCCTTGGCCGTCGTCGACTTGCTCTCGGCCGCCTTGCCCTTGGCATCGGGCTTGGCCTCCGCCTGGGGCGCCGTGGTCAGGAAGCCGGCGATCGCATCCATCGAATCGGAGGCCGCCTTGGCGACGATGGTCTGGTCGATGCCTGCCCAGGGATCACCGCCGCTGCTGCGGCGACCAAGGCTCTCGCCCTGGACACGCTGCGCGCGCTTCTTGGTCTCGTCATAGACGTCCCAGACGAAGGCGAGCGAGGTCTGGCCGTCCTCGGTCGGCTGCGCGGTCAGATAGCCGCGGACGCGGAACCGGGCCGGCTTGTCGCCGGGGACGATCTCCATCTTGCGCTCCGCCGCAGCCTCGCCGAGCAGCCCGGCGAAGGCGGCCGTGACCTGGTCGGGCGCACCGGAAATGCTCTGCACCGAGACGGGCACGCCTGGAGCGTCGACCCGAGGTCGCGCGGCGGTGGTGGTCTCCTGGCAGCCCGCAAGTGCAAGCGCAACGAGCGACCCCAGAAGGGGTGCGTAAGTACGAATCGACATATTGCCTCCCGCCCTGTTTGTTGTCGGGCTCGGATTGCTTGGTCTTCCCTGCGGCGTCCGTTCTAGATCATGTCGTGCGAAAGTGAAATGCGCTTTCGATGTGCAAGACTAACCGGATCTTCATCAAACTCCTTGACGCCCTGGCGATTCAGCGTCGCGCGAAGCGCAGGCGGCCTCTCCGGCATGGCTGCCGCGCATCGGATCAACGCAAGACCAGGTCGAGATCGGGTAGGTTCAGCGCCTCGGCGCCGTCTTCGCCGACGAGATAGGTCCGGCCCAGGCACATCGCGGTCTCGCTCTCCGAATCCATCAGGATCATGTGGGCGAACATCACCATGCCGGGCTCCAGCACCCAGTCATTGCCTTCGTAGAACATCGGCCAGTCCATCCAGGACGGGGTGAACTTGGCGCCGAGCGAGTAGCCGCAGGCGTTGAGCCGGTGGCCCGACAGGCCATGGGCGTCGAAGCTGCGTGCATGGGCGGCGAAGACGTCGCCGGCGGTGTTGCCAGGCTTCAGCGCGGCCTCGCAGGCGAGCAGCGCGTCCTTCGCCGCTTCGTGATAGCGAATGTGCAGCGGGCGCGGCTTGCCGACCACCACCGTGCGCATGATCGCGGCATGGTAGTGCCGGTCGGCGCCGGCGAATTCGAGCGTGATCTGGTCGTCGGGGTCGAGTTTGCGGCGGCCGCTCTTGTAGCGGCAGAGCAGTGCATCGCGACCCGAGCCGATGATGAACTCGTTGCCGGGATAGTCGCCGCCGCCGGAGAAGATCGCATTGTGCTGGGCGGCGAGGATGTCGCCCTCGTCGGCGCCGGCGCGGATCAGGTCGAGCGCCGCCTTGTCGGCCGCGTCGGACAGAAAAGCGGCGCGGCGGACATGGACGATCTCCTCCACCGACTTCACCGCTCTCAGGCGCGTCACCAAAAGGGAGGCGTCGACGAGTTCGGCGATGCCGGAGAAGGCAGCCTCGAGCTTGCGGCCATTGGCGGCGACGAGGCCGTAGGATTCGAACTCGACGCCGATGCGCTTGCCGGCGAGCCCCATGTCGCGCGCCAATTCCAGCAGGTCGCGGGCGGGGTTGGCGTCGCGGCCGTCCTTCCAGATTCGGATGTCGGAGAGATTGGAGGTGTGCTGGGCCTGACGCAGATCGGCCGAGCGGGTCAGCAGCGCCATGGTGCCGTCCGCCTTCACCACGAGGCACTGGAAGAAACAGAAGCCGAAAGTGTCGTAGCCGCTGAGCCAGAACATCGATTCCTGCTGGAACAGGAAGGCGGCGTCGAGCCGCTCGCGCGCCATGGCGGCGAGCAGGGCGTGACGGCGGCGGGCGAACTCGGCGGAGGAAAAATGCAGGGCCATGGCGAAGGACCGTCCGGCGTTGCGATGCATCAGGGATAGCGTGCTGGGGTCGCCAAGGCGAGAAGTGCGCGGCCGTGACGAAAGCGCCGAGCCGGCGCATGCGCGATTGCGCCTCGCGCGCTCCTTCGCCATATCTCCGGTTCAAGGCGCACAGGGCGCCGCAGCGCCGGAGGCCGCCATGGTCAGCACCAGCAACCGCATCCTCGACGACATCGCCCGTCTGGCCACCGACGCGGCCGGGGCGGCACAGGGCGTGCGCCGCGAGGTCGAGACCGTGGTCAAGACCCAGATCGAGCGGTTGCTGCGCGACATGGACGTGGTCACCCGCGAGGAATTCGAGGCGGTGCGCGAGATGGCACTCTTGGCGCGCGAGGAGAACGACAAGCTCGCTGCCCGCCTTGCCGCGCTCGAGGGCAAGTCCGCGAAGGACTGAACGGCTCCCCTCGCATGGACTCGCGCTGTGGACAGCGCCGCGAGGGGATTGAGCCGGCGGTCGAATCCGCCGAGCTTGGATAGCGTGTTGGGCACGTTGACCGCCTGCGCTATCGTCGATGAAGAGAGGTGATTCGTCGGCAGGCTTCGTCTCGCGAAGCTTTCCGATGATCCGGCGGCCGCTCGCGGCCGTTCAGTCGGGTTGTGTGCCTTACGCTTTTCCCAGTCGCCGTGTTCCTGTTCTCAAACGCGTCGGACCTGCTTTGCGGGCAGGGCGCCGGCAGTTGGACCCTGGGCATGATGGACCTTGATCTGGATGCCGAGAGCGATCGGCCTTCCAATCCTCTCGACCTGATTGAACGCCTTGCCTCCCTCAACCACTGGAGCTTCGACCGCGACAGCGACGATGAGCTCTCGGTCGCCGTCACCGGCGGTTGGGCGGATTACCACGTCGCGATCACCTGGCTCTCGGAAGTCGAGTCGATCCATGTCGCCTGCGCCTTCGACCTGAGGGTGCCGGATCGCCGCCGGTCCGAGGTCCTGAACCTGGTGAGCCTGGTCAACGAGCAGCTCTGGCTCGGTCATTTCGACCTGTGGAGCAATGAGAACGTGGTGATGTACCGCCATGCGCTCCTGCTCTCGGGCGGGGCGGAGCCGACCGAGGAACAGGCAGCCGGCATGATCAAGGCCGCGATCGACGCCTGCGAGCGCTATTTCCAGGCGTTCCAGTTCGTCGTCTGGGCCGGAAAGAGCGCCCGCGAGGGCCGCGAGGGCGCGCTGCTGGAGACGGTCGGCGAAGCTTGAGCGGCCCGCCGGCGGCCGCGATCGGGCTTGACCCGGCACCCCCCATGCGCGTCATGGTCGGGCTTGACCCGACCATCTCATGACAGAGATTCTCGGGTCTCCGCTTCGCTGCGCCCGAGGATGACGCGCGGCATCGACAAGAGAGACGCCCATGTCCAGCCAGCTTCCGCAATCCCTCGTGCTCGTCGGGGCCGGCAAAATGGGCGGCGCCATGCTCGAAGGCTGGCTCCGCATCGGCATGGCGGGACCTGGGATCACCCTGGTCGATCCGCATATCAGCGAGGCCATGTCGACGCTCGCTGCCGAAAAGGGCATGGCGGTCAATCCGCCGAAGGTCGCTGCCGCCGAAGTGGTGGTGCTGGCGACCAAGCCGCAGATGCTCGACACCGCCGCCCCTGCCGTCCAGGCGCTGATCGGCCCGCGCACCCTCCTGATCTCGATCCTCGCCGGCAAGACGCTCGGCGATCTCGCCCAGCGTCTGCCCAATGCCGGGGCGATCGTGCGGGCCATGCCGAACCTGCCGGCCTCGGTGCAGCGCGGCGTCACCGCCGCCGCCGCCGGGCCCGGCGTCAGCGCCGCCCAGCGGGAGATGGCTGACGCGCTTCTCGGCAGCATCGGCAAGGTCGAATGGCTGGCCGATGAGGGGCTGATCGACGCCGTCACCGCAGTTTCGGGTTCCGGCCCGGCCTATGTCTTCCATCTGGTCGAAGCTCTCGCCGCCGCGGGTGCGGCCGCCGGCCTGCCGGCCGATCTGGCGGGGCGGCTGGCGCGGGCGACGGTCGAGGGCGCCGGCGAAATGCTGTTCCAGTCGGATCTGGCACCGGGAACGCTGCGCCAGAACGTGACTTCGCCCGGCGGCACGACCGCCGCGGCGCTCGAAGTGCTGATGGCCGAGGACGGCATGCCGCTGCTGATGCGGCGCGCCGTTGCTGCCGCCAAACGTCGCGCCGAAGAGCTTTCCGGCTGAGCGGCCTTTCAACCGGCGCTCGCGAGGCCTAGATTCAAGGTATCAGCAGGCGACAGGAGAAACCGATGGCACGCAAGCCCGCTTCCCCCAAAGCCGAGCCGGCTGCCGCGAAACCGGCGGCCCCGAAGCCCGATCCGCGCCGCGCCGTGATCGATGCGCTGTTCCGGCTCGCGGCCAATCGCTCCTGGGATGAGATCGAATTGCCCGAGATCGCACGCGAGGCCGGACTCTCCCTTGCCGAGATGCGTGGCCTGTTCCCCTCGAAGCTCGCCATTCTCGGTGGGCTCGGGCGCATCGCCGACGATGCGGTGCTGGCGGGTAATTCCGACGATCTGATGGAGGAAAGCTACAAGGAGCGCGTCTTCGATCTGGTGATGCGCCGGCTCGATGCGCTGGCGCCCTACAAGGCCGGGCTGCGCGCCGTGATGCCGGCGCTGCGGCGCGACCCGATGGCGCTGGCGGCGCTCGGCCGCAACGCCGTGAACTCCTGGCGCTATATGCTGGCCTCCGCGGGCATCCCGACCGAGGACAGTCTCGGCGGCGTCAGAGTGCGTGGCGCCGTGCTGCTGATGAGCCGGGTCGCCGAGACCTGGCTCGAGGATGACGAGCCGGAGCTGTCGCGGACCATGGCGAAGCTCGATCGCGAGCTGAAATCCGCCGGCCGGATCATGGCGCGTGTCGAGGATGTGCACCGGCTGACGGCGCCGCTGCGCGGCCTTGCGCGGGCGCTGTGCGGCGGCAGGCGGGAGAGCCGCCGCGAGCGGCTGCGCAACGAGGATGGCGACGGCTACGCGGCGGCGATCTGAGGCGCCGCGCCGGGGCGGCCGGGATCGTGGCCAAACCGTGGCAGTGTTAAGCGGCCTTTAGCGATTTCTCGCAACTGTGCGGTCCTCACCTTCGAGGTCCGCCAATGTCATTTCTGAAGAAGATCGCCTCCCTGTCGATCGGCCGCTCGTTCGGGCTGGTCGCGATCCTGGCCGCCGGTATCGGCGTCGCCAGCGTTGCCGTGACCTTGAACCAGGCCCGCATCGACATGATGGACCTGAAGCGTTCGGAGGTGAAGGACATCGTAGAGGCGGCCGCTTCGACCGTGAACGCCTATGTGGCGCGGGTTGAGAAGGGCGAGCTCAAGGAGGCCGAGGCTCAGAAGCTGGCGCTCGACGCCATCGCCAATGCCCGCTTCGACAACGGCAACTACCTGTTCGTGGTGCGCTTCGACGGCGTCAACATCGCCCATGCCAGCCCGAACCTCGTCGGCACGGACATGATGGCGTTCAAGGACGCCAATGGCCGGTTCTTCGTCAAGGACATGGTCGAGCTCGGCAAGACCAAGGGCTCGGGCTTCGTCGACTATTTCTGGCTGAGGAGCGGCGACAAGCAGCCCTCGCTGAAGATCTCCTATGTCGCCGCCGTGCCGAAATGGCAGTGGGCGATCGGAACCGGCATGCATGCCGACAGCGTCGATGTGGCCTTCGCCGGGCTGGTTCAGGACGTCGCCATCGTGCTCGTGCCGCTCGCGCTGCTGATGTTCGGGCTGGTCTTCTATCTGAGCCGCCGCGCCTCGCGCATGCTCGCCGGGCTCTCGGAGAACATGGGCGCCCTCGCCGCCGGCGATCTCCGGGTCGCCATCGACCATCAGGAGCGCCAGGACGAGGTCGGCAACATGGCGCGTGCGCTGGTCGTCTTCCGCGATGCTGCCCTGGCGAAGCAGCAGGTCGAGGCCGAGAAGGCCCAGGCCGAAGCCGAAGCGAGCGATCAGCGCCGCGCTGCCGATACGCAGCGCAACCTGAACGAGGCACAGCGCAGCGAGGAGGCGCAGAAGCAAGCCGTTGTCGTCGAGGCGCTCGGCGCGGGTCTCGAGCATCTGACCGAGGGCGATCTGACCTATCGTATCGATGCCGTCTTCAGCGGCGAGTACGCCAAGCTGAAGCAGGACTTCAACACGGCCATCGCCCATCTC
>JAESGI010000362.1_pt1 | contig 14579 bp, 14 predicted proteins | sample 9269671 | NCBI WGS metagenome assembly JAESGI01 (sample SAMN14515641, study PRJNA621666) | algae metagenome | isolation source: Nostoc indistinguendum CM1-VF10 and co-occurring heterotrophs from gravelly... | place: USA: Clark Mountains, San Bernardino, California | collected 1998-06-05 | reverse complement strand
AATTTAACCGCACGAATCCGACGTTCAAAAGTCCCCATGTGTTAGAAGGCACGCTTGCCTATCTGTCGCCAGAGCAAACCGGGCGGATGAACCGGATGCTCGACTATCGCACCGATTTCTACTCGCTAGGCGTAACCTTCTACCAACTGTTAACTGGACAGCTACCGTTCCCCACTCAAGACATCCTGGAGCTAGTTCATTGTCATATTGCCAAACCGCCGATTCCTGTGCATAAATTGAACACCACGATTCCCAAACCTATTTCAGGGATAATTTTGAAGTTGATGGCGAAAAATGCAGAAGAACGCTATCAAAGTGCTTGGGGGATCAAAGCGGATTTAGAACGCTGTACAGAGCAATTTACAACAACAGGTCAAATTGCTCATATTCAATTAGGTCTGCAAGATGTTTCGGATCAGTTTCAGATTCCCCAAAAGCTGTATGGACGCGAAGCGGAGATTGCAGCATTATTGGCGGCGTTTGAAAGAGTAGCCCCAAGAGGGAATGTTGGCGAAGCTCACCGACGAGAGTCAGGCATAGAAAATCCTCAATTCCAAGTCGAAATGATGTTGGTTTCTGGCTATGCGGGAATTGGCAAATCAGCATTAGTGCAGGAACTCTATAAGCCGATCACAGCAAACCGTGGTTATTTTATTTCTGGTAAATTTGACCAATTCAGGCGCAATATTCCCTACAGCGCCATTGTGGATGCCCTGCAAAAGTTGGTGCAGCAACTTCTGGGGGAACCGGATGAGCAAGTGCAACAGTGGCAATCGCGTCTGCTGACGGCATTAGGGAGTAACGGAGAGATCATCATTGATGTGATTCCCGAAGTAGAACTGATTATCGGCAGGCAGCTACCCGTCCCAGAGGTGGGAGCCACAGAAGCTCAAAATCGTTTTAATCGAGTTTTCCAGCAGTTTATTCGAGTATTTTGTTCCCAAGAACATCCTCTGGTGATCTTTTTAGATGACTTACAGTGGGCGGATTCAGCCACGCTGAAGTTAATCGAACTAATGATGCTTGACGAGCAAACCCAATTTCTATTTCTGATCGGAGCTTATCGAGACTCGGAAGTGAATCCAGCGCATCCACTGGCATTAACGCTGGAGCGATTGAGGAAACAAAGGGCAGTGCTTCAAGAAATCATTCTGGCACCCTTAACGCTCTTGCCGTTGAGTCAGTTGATTGCCGAGACGTTGCATCAAAATACTGACACTGTGCGATCCTTAGCTGAGTTGGTATTGCATAAAACGGAGGGCAATCCTTTCTTCGTTGGTGAATTTTTGAAAATGCTGTATGGCGAAAATCTGTTGACTTTCGATGCACAACAGTTGAGCTGGCAGTGGAACCTGGCAGAGATTGAAGCTCAAAATATCACGGATAATGTGGTGGAGTTGCTGCTGCGTCAGTTGCAGAAATTGCCGGAAGCAACACAACAAATTCTCTCCATCGCCGCTTGTACCGGGGCTGAATTTGATTTAGAGACATTGGCGATCGTTTGCGAAAAATCACCGAAAGCAATTTTTCAGGATTTATTAGAAGCAATACAAGCTGGATTAATTCAACCTTTGTCTGACTTGGACGAAGACTTGTTGGTTCAAGAGTATAAGTTTTCGCACGATCGCGTTCAGCAAGCGGCTTATGCTTTGATTGATGAATCGCAGAAACAGGTTGTTCATCTTCAAATCGGTGGCAATTTGCTCGAAAAAACTTCACCAGAGCAACGATCCGAGCGGTTGTTTGAAATCATCGATCATCTCAATCAAGGACTTGAGCTAGTCACTGCTCGATCAGAACGAGCTGAAATTGCCAGATTGAATTTAATGGCAGGTCAGAAAGCAAAGGCAGCAACGGCTTATGAAGCAGCTTTTAAGTATTTCACTACAGGGCTTAAACTCCTCAATTCAGAGAGTTGGCTCAGTGAGTATGATCTCACCTTAGCGCTGTACTCAAAAGCAGCAGAAGCGGCGTATCTCCAGGGTCGCTTTGATGAGATGGAACAGTTGGTAGAAGTGGTACTTGATCGTGCCAAAACAGTGGTTGACAAAGTGCAGGCTTACGAGAGCAGAATTCAAGGATATTTGTCACAGGGCAACCTGAAATCAGCGCTAAAAACTGGATCGGAAGCCTTAAAGCTCTTGGGAATAGATTTAATAGAAAATCCAATTCAGGCAGATATTCAAAGGGAATTGGAGTCAACGGCTGCACTACTCGCCCAACGAGAAATCGAAGACTTGATTAATTTACCAGAAATGACTGCACCAGAACCACTGGCAGCTATGTCAATTCTATCGAATATGGGGTCTGCTGCAGCTATAACGTTACCAGCACTGTTTATACTGATTACTTGCAAAACGGTAAATTTATCAATCAACTACGGTAATGCTATCTCGTCACCACTGTATTATGCTTCCTACGGATTTGTTCTATGTGGAGTTGTTCAAGACATTGAACTCGGCTATAAATTTGGTCAATTGGCTCTTAGCTTGGCAGAACGATTGAATACCAAAAAAGGCAAGGCTGAAGCATTAGAGGCCGTTGGTGAGTGCGTAATGCAATGGAAGGTACATCTTAAGGAGACGATACCACTGCTGGTTGAGGCTTATCAGGAAGGAGTGGAAACCGGACACTTTGAATCTGCTGGTTATGCTGCATATTACTTGTGCCATAACTCATTTTTTGCTGGAGAGGAACTTACTCAACTGGAACGAAAAACAGTAATTTACAGCAAAGCGATCGACCAAATTAGACGAGAAAGTCCCTCGAATTGGCTGACAATATTGCGGCAGACTATTCTTAATTTGTTAGATAGGTCTCTTAATCCCAGTCGCTTAGTTGGTCGGGTGTTTAATGAAGAGGAGGCGTTACCACACGCTATTGCAGTTAAAGATGGAATTGCAATTCAAATACTCTATTTGCACAAAGTCATGTTGTGTTATCTATTTGGAGAACACCATCAAGCTGTACAGACTGCTATTTTGGCAAGGCGACATTTTGAAGAAGCGTCGGCAATAAAGGTTTTACCTGTATTCTGTTTCTATCATTCTCTAGCGCTTTTGAGCCTATCGCTCGATGCTTCAAACTCTGAAAAAGTAGCTTGGCTAAGTTGTGTTAACACCAACCAAGAAAAGATGCAGAAATGGGCAGAACATGCCCCAATGAATTATCTACATGAATTTTATCTAGTCGAAGCAGAGAAAGCGCGAGTTTTAGGGCAGTTTCTTGAGGCTGAAGAGTTTTATGAACGGGCGATCGCAGGTGCTGCTGAAAATGAGTATATCCAGGAAGAAGCATTAGCTTATGAATTAGCGGCTAAACACTATCTAGCGTGAGGTCGAGAAAAAATTGCTCAAACTTATATGAAAGAGGCGCACTATTGCTATGATCGCTGGGGCGCAACTGCTAAAGTTAAAGACTTAGAAAAACGCTATCCACAGTTCTTTCCTCAGTCGTCTAGAGCTGCTTCCACATCAATTCCTGGTACTGCTGGAACTATCTCTAATCCCTTCCATACTGCTTTCGATTTAGCAGCAGTGATGAAAGCTTCACAGGCGATTTCTCGTGAAATTGAACTGAAGCAATTGCTGCGATCACTGATGCAAACTTTAATTGAGAATGCTGGCGCACAAACCGGCTATCTTATTTTAGAAAACTCAGGAGAATGGTCGATTGAAGCGGCTTGTGAACTCAATGCCGATGAAAATGCTTGTGCGACTCAGGTGTTACAGTCTATTCCAATTGCCGATCAATTGCCAGAATCAATCATTCAATATGTGATTCGGACTCTGAAGCCTGTCACCTTAAATGATGCAACTCGTGAAGGTGCTTTTATTAATGAGCCATACATTCAACAGAACCAGCCTCAATCAGTTTTCTGTTTGCCGCTGCTGAATCAAGCCAAGCTGGTCGGTGTATTGTATTTAGAAAATCGGTTAGCAGCTGGAGTATTTACACCAGAGCGAGCGCAGGTCTTGCAGCTATTGTCGACTCAAGCAGCGATCGCCATCGAAAATGCCAACCTTTACTCAGAACTGCAGGCTAAGGAAAGCAAGATCACCCAGTTCCTTGAAGCGATTCCGGTGGGAATTGGGATCGTGGATGCGACGCAATACGGTTCGGTTAACAGAGTTATCTGTTGAGGCAAGCAGGGGGAGCAGGGGGAGAAGAGAAGCAGAGGAAGAGAAATTGCTTAATAATAGCTCTCTTCCCTCCCCTGCCTCCCCTGCCTCCCCTGCACCCCCTGCTTATCCGAACCGTATTGGGATGCGGCGGGTTGCCCTTACTATGCCAACCAATGCGGCAATCAACTCCTGGGCAAAGAAACTGATACTTCCATCGCACCGGAGCAGATATCAGAGGCTTATCAGCTTTATGTAGCGGGAACGGATCAAATCTATCCAGCGGAGAGCTTGCCTGCTGTGCGGGCATTAAGGGGCGAACGCATTAGGACTGAAGATATAGAAATTCGTCGAGATCATGTCTCAATTCTAATTGAGGCACGAGGAACACCAGTTTTTGATCAACAGGGCAATATCACTTATGCGATCGCTACCTTTGAGGACATTACAGAACGCAAACAAGCCGAGAAACTCCTAGCCGACTACAACTGCACTTTAGAGCAACAGGTCGCAGAACGAACTGCTGCGTTACAACGCAGTGAAGCCAAGTTCCGAACTATCTTTGAAAACTCGCAGGTTGGCATCTACCGCACCCGCACCTGTGATGGATTAATTCTCGATGCCAATCAACGCTTTGCCAATCTGTTGGGCTTTGATTCACCCCAAGAGATCATTGGGATTGAACACAGCATCGGCTATTTTGTAAATCCCAGCAATCGCCAATACGCCATTGAGGTGATGAAGCGTGATGGGGAACTGCGAAGCTTTGAAGTCCAGATGCGAAAACGAGATGGGACATTGTTCTGGGGACTTTCCTCTTGTTATTTGAATGCAGACGATGACTACATCGAAGGGGTGATTGCAGATATTAGCGATCGCAAACGAGCAGAAGCCGCTCTGCAAATAAGTGAAGAACGACTACGCTTGGCATTAACCGCTTCAAATCAAGGACTCTACGATATGAATCTCAAAACTGAAGAAATCGTGGTTAACCCAGAATACGCTTTAATGCTGGGCTACGATCCAGCAACATTTCACGAGACCAAATCTAGGTGGGTTGAGAGTTTGCATCCTGATGACAGAGAATCAATGTTTGCAGTTTACAATGGTTTTATGACTGGAGAAGTCCCCAACTATCAAGCAGAGTATCGCCTGCGTACCCGGGATGGTCAGTGGAAATGGATTCTTTCTGTCGGCAAAATCGTTACCTGGAATGAATTCGGTGAACCCATCCGAGCGTTGGGAGTTGTTACGGATATCGACGATCGCAAACAGGCAGAAGCCGCTTCAATTTTGGAAGAGCGCAACCGCATGGCACGTGAAATTCACGATACACTCGCTCAGGCGTTTACAGGCATTCTGGCTCAGGTCGGAGCTGCAAACCAGATGCTAACGGATGATGTAGAAGCAGCTCAGGCACATCTAGACCTGATCAAAGAATTGGCACGAACAGGACTGACTGAAGCGCGGCGATCGGTTGTCGCGCTCCGTCCTCAGCTTTTGGAGTCGGGCAATTTACAGAGCGCTCTACATCGTCTCATCGCTCAAATCAGGACTGCCGCAATGGATACCACTCTATATTATGAGATTGAAGGTACGGTGTATTCTCTACCCACTGAAGTCGAGAATAACCTACTACGGATTGGGCAAGAAGCATTAACTAATGCGATTAGATACGCCAATGCTGATGAAATTCGAGTGCAGCTAGTCTATGATCGCGACCAGTTTTGCTTGCGCGTGAGAGACAATGGGCAGGGCTTTGGAGTTGGGAGTATTCCATCCTCTGAGGGTTTTGGCTTACTCGGCATGAGCGAACGGGCAGAGCGCATCGGCGCACAACTCACGATTAGGAGTCAACCTGGACAAGGAACAGAAATTATTGTCACCGTCAACCCTTGAGTGAGCATTACAATGAGCCAAGCTACGACCATTCGGGTTCTAATTGCGGACGATCACGCCATTTTTCGGCAAGGATTAGCCACGATTATTAACCGTGACCCAGATATGCAGGTGATTGCACAAGCCGAAAATGGTGAACAAGCGATCACCTTATTTCGGGAACACCAACCAGATGTAACGCTAATGGATCTGCGAATGCCTGAAGTGGAGGGGGTTGCCGCCATCGGTGCAATTTGTGCTACTGCTAAATCTGCTCGGATTATTGTACTGACCACGTATGATAGTGACGAAGATATTTATCGGGGATTGCAGGCAGGCGCAAAAGGATACCTGTTGAAAGAAACTGAACCTGACGAGCTTCTGAATGCAATTCGCACTGTTCATCGGGGCCAGAAGTATATTCCGCCCGATGTGGGAGCAAAGTTGGTACAGCGCCTCAGCAATCCAGAACTGAGTGAAAGAGAACTAGAAGTACTACGCTCACTGGCGCAGGGAATGAGTAATGCCAAGATTGCGGCGGCTTTGAGTATCGGTGAAGGCACTGTTAAATCCCATGTCAATCGGATTTTGAATAAGCTAGATGTCAGCGATCGCACCCAAGCTGTAATTGTTGCCGTTAAACGCGGCATTATTAATTTATAGGATGTACTTTCGATAGAATTGGAATTCTAACTTAAGTTATAGCTAGCCTTCTACTCTGCGATGGCATGGTTGCTCTATCAATTTGTACTGTAAAAGTTTTAACTTGCTATAGACGACAGCTTGAAGGCGATCGCCTATATTGAATTTATGCAAACAGTCATGCAAATGGATTGAGCAAGTAAATTGCACGATTCCATGCTTGATGCAGATGTAGAAAGATGAACGACGATCGTAGCCACAGTTCCTTACTTGTACCACCTTCAACCCAAGATTGGATTCAAGGTGTGTTGAGTGCCAAGGTAGTGCTGGTGATGTATGGAGACTATCAATGCTCCAGAAGTGCAGACGTTTACAAGATGATTAAAGCGATCAAACGAGAGCTGAATACTTGTTTTGGAGAAGATTATTTATGCTTCATCTTCCGTCATTTTCCGCAAGCACAGATTCATCCCCAAGCTCAACGGCAGCCCAAGCAGCCGTTGCCGCCGCCCAAGGAAAGTTTTGGTTAATGAGCGATACTTTATTTGACCATCAACAAAGGTTGGAGAACGGTTATCTTGTCGAGTACGCCAATGATTTAGGGCTTGACATTCCTCAATTTCTCAAAGAGTTGTCTAAACAAGTGTATGTCGATCGCATCAATGAAGATATCGAAGGCGGAATACAGAGTGGAGTGACGACTACCCCAGCCCTGTTTATCAATGGAATTCGGTATACCGAGCGCTGGAACACGACGGAGTTGATGGCTGCCATGATTGCTGCAAGTCATTAAGTTCCCCGATCTTTGCTCTCAATTCATATCTGACTTGTCTGTAAGTGCTATAAGCTATCAAATTTTGATAACTAGATTTTGCCTGTTTCGCTGAACAAAACTGCCGCTTTTTGAACCATGCCAAAAATTACCATGCCAACAACTGAATTCTTTCGTATTGATTTAGTCAATTACAAATCAGTATTCCATTGAGGATAATTCTATGCCGCATTTATTAGTACAAGGCAAGAATAATTCTGGGCATGAAGGTACACCTCAGACTGGTTCTCTTCGCGACTCCTCAGTTAATCATGCCCTGATTGCGATCGCGCAAGAAGTCACTGAATTGCTGAGACAAACTTACCTGAGACAAACCGATGAAATAAAAACAGGAGAAACAAAATGATACTGCAAGATAAAGTGGCGTTAGTCACTGGTGAAACTTCAGGAATTGGTCGTACAACCGCGTTAGCGTTCGCGTAGCGTTCCGTTGGCGCAGCCTCTCGTAGAGAAGGAAAGCTTAACGAAGTTATCGCCTTCGGTGCTGCTGGAGCAAAGGTCGTATTCGCAGGCAGACGCGACGCAGAAGGTGAAAAAACCGCCAAACTGATTCGCGAAACAGGCGCTGAATAGCACCGCAATCGCTTCTTGAAGCATGGGGTAAGAATCTGACGATTCATTTTGTTTTTTTACCCCAGTACCGAGCAAAATTAGAGGCTTTGACAAAACTCATCGAGCGTCATCAGCTTCGCCCAGTGATTGATTCAGTATTTTCTTGGGATCAGGTCGTTCTGGCACATCAGCGTCTAGAGCAGGGAGGAACACGGGGAAAAATTGTGCTGAAGTTCACAGAAAACTAGACCCCCTTTACGGCGTTGGTAATTGCTAAACGGATCGGAGTTTGATTGTGTGCTGAAGGTCAATATTGATTGGAACAGGAGAAACAGGATGATACTGCAAGATAAAGTGGCTTTAGTTACTGGAGGAACATCGGGAATTGGCAAAGCAACCGCGTTAGCGAAGCTTAACGAAATTATCGCTTTTGGTACTGCTGGCGCAAAAGTTGTCTTCGGCGACAAACCCGGTGTAGAAGGGGAAGAAACTGCTGCTCTTATTTGCGAGACTGGAGCGGAGCGCTTGTTTTCAATCGCACAGTAATACCATAAGAATCTGAAAGAAGTTAAGTGTTGGAATTCACTACACTCAAGTTAGTTAAGACAAAGACGAACTGTACACAAAGTATATAAACGTCGCATAACAAACCCATTGCACACCAACCGTATAAAGGTGGTTAGTTGAGTACGAAAGATTCCTGGTAACGGGTGAACGGGACCGACGATCAATCCCGTTGAGGAGAGTGATGCACCGGTAGAGAGACCGTTCCGTTAAAGCATCCACTTGAACAGAGGAGAGATTCAGATGTCAGAGGACAATAAAGCCATTTTAGAAGCGGCAAACGCTGCGATCGCCCAAGGCAACTATGAAGGATTCTTGTCGTTCTGCACCGACGACACGAAATGGACGTTTGTCGGCGACAAGACCCTTAACGGAAAAGAAGCCGTTCGCCAATATATGGCAGAGACATACATAGAGCCACCCAAGTTTAGGGTCGCTCACTTCATTGCTGAGGGTGATTTCGTCACGGCACTCGGCGACATCACACTGAAGGACGCAGCCGGGAAGGCGGTTCATTACTCGTACTGCGATGTCTGGCGCTTTCGCGACGACAAGATGGTCGAATTAAGGGCTTTTGTGATCAAAACCGAAGTCAAGGATATTTAACTATAAGGATATTTAACTATGAGCCAGGTATTCGGAAAAAGCATCATCATCACAGGAGCAAGCAGCGGCATTGGAGAAGCAACCGCCAAACTACTAGCAGAACACGGCGCAAAGTTGATGCTGGCAGCCCGACGAGACGATCGACTTGAGAAACTTGTGGCAGAGATTGAAAGCGCAGGCGGCACCGCAACCTATCAAACCGTCGATGTGACCCAGCGTAACCAGGTTGAAGCCTTAGCAAAAAGCACGCTAGAGCAATACGGCAAAATTGATGTGTTGATCAACAATGCTGGCATCATGCCGGTGTCTCGTCTGGATCAGCTAAAAGTAGACGAATGGGAACGCACAATCGATATCAACATCAAAGGCGTACTATACGGAATTGCCGCCGTTTTGCCGCACATGCAAAAAGCGCAAAGCGGACACATCATTAACATTGCTTCTGTTGCAGGACACAAAGTCTATCCCGGTTCAGCGGTTTATTGCAGCACAAAGTTTGCCGTTCGTGCCATTTCAGAAGGCTTGCGTCAAGAAGTTGGAGCGCATATTCGCAGCACGATTATTTCTCCTGGAGCCGTTGCCACAGAACTCACCAATTCGATCAGCGATCCGGAGGCTGCCAAAAACATAAATGCTCTCTATGAAATGGCAATTCAGCCAGAGGCGATCGCCCAAGCTATCCGTTATGCGATCGAGCAACCCAAAGAAGTGGATGTAAACGAAATCTTGATTCGCCCAACCGCTCAAGAACTGTAATTCACAACGACTCCTGAACCGACTTTGGCTCAGCACTAAATTTTCATCTGAAGCAATGTACGAAAGTATCTGCTATGGGCACCAAGGCGGCGATCGTAGGGTATGCGAAAGGTGTCCAGCGTGATCTGGTCCCACGCAACATCACTGTAAACGTCGTGCAGCCAGGCATCATGCCAACGGACATGGCAGCGGCCGTAGCCGGCAAACTGCCGGAAGCGATCATGGATCTTCAAGCCATCCGCCGGATCGCAACCCTGGAGGAGGTGGCGGCAACCGTTTGCTTCCTCGCAGGTCCAGACGCTGACAAATCATCGTCGCTCATAACAGGTGAAACATTGATGGTAGACTGTGGGTTTGTAGCGCAGTAGTCGATCAACAGTGCGAAACGTTGCATCCAAGTCGCGATCGACACCGATATGTTCTCACACCAATACTGAAGGCGAATCAGGTGTTATACAGCGAGAAGGTTCGTATTTGAGTTCTTAAAAAGGAGGTTTGCTATGAAGATTCTCATTGTTCTCACATCTCATGACCAACTTGGCGATACCGGAAAGAAAACGGGCTTCTGGCTGGAAGAGTTTGCTGCTCCCTATTACGTGCTGAAGGACGCGGAAGCAGCACTCACGCTAGCCTCACCGAAGGGCGGTCTGCCGCCGCTCGATCCGAAAAGCGAAGTACCCGAGTTCCAGACCGAGTTAACGAAGCGCTTCCGCACAGACACCGCTGCACAGGCTGAACTTGCCAACACGAAAAAGCTAGCCGACGTGTCCGCAGACGATTTCGACGCAGTCTTCTACCCCGGCAGCCATGGCCCGATGTGGGACATGCCCGACAACGCAACATCCATCGCACTGATCGAAGCCTTCGTGAAGGCCGACAAGCCAGTCGGTGCAGTGTGTCACGCGCCGGTTGCGTTGATCAATGTGCGCGGAAAGGACGGCGAGTATCTAATCAAAGGCAAGCGCGTAACCGCGTTCACGAATGAAGAAGAAGAAGAAGCGGTGGGCTTGACCGCGGTCGTACCTTTTTTGTTGGAAGATCGGCTAAAGGAACGGGGTAGCATCTACAGTAAAACCGTCAACTGGGCCCCCTATGTCCAGGTGGACGGGAAGCTCGTGACCGGACAGAATCCGGGCTCTTCGGAACCCGCAGCGGAAGAGTTGCTGAAGTTGCTTCGCTCTGTTTGATGTGTGCGGTAGTAGGCTTAACAAAAGCTGCTGCGCTCCAATATGCCAAAGCAGGTATTCGCATCAATGTCGTTGCACCAGCAGCAATCGAAACAGATATGTTTGAAGCAGCTACAGGTGGGCAGGATGAAGCTAAAGCTTACTTGGCAGGACTTCACCCGATCGGACGAATTGGAACACCGCTTGAAGTTGCAAATGCAGTCCTGTTTTTATCATCTGACCTGGCATCGTTCGTAACAGGTACAACGTTGATGGTAGATGGTGGGTATGTAGCGCAGTAGTCGAACGACAGTGCGAGATGACAACACTTGCAGGCAAAGTTGCACTGGTAACAGGTGGTTCTCGCGGTTTAGGAGTGACGATCGTAGGGTATGCCAAAGGTGTCCAAGATTCCAAATCTGAGCGTCGAAGCTCAGTCGGAAGAAAATCAAAAACAGAGAGAATTGTACGATGAAAATACGCTACGGGTTTCGACAGGTCGGCGATGTCGAAGTGTTCTACCGTGAGGCGGGGTCAAGCGATGCGCCAGTAATACTGCTGTTGCACGGCTTTCCAACCGCTAGCCATATGTTCCGTGACCTGATCCCTCTCCTTGCTGATCGCTTTCGGCTCATCGCGCCCGATCTACCTGGTTTTGGGCAGACCAAGGCACCGTCACGCGGGACGTTCGACTACAGGTTCGACCGCCTTGCCGACGTGATCGAGGGCTTCACCGATGCTTTGTCGCTCGATCGATACGTACTCTACATCTTCGACTACGGTGCGCCAGTAGGTCTGCGTCTGGCGATGCGCCATCCTGAACGGATATCTGCGATCGTCTCGCAGAACGGCAACGCTTACCTGGAGGGTTTCAGTGATGAATGGGGTTCGTGGGAGTCCTATTGGCGCGAACCGAGCGCAGCGAACCGGGAAGCCTGCCGACCCTCGCTCGCACCGGACACAATCCGGAACTGGCAGTATGGTACCGGAGCCGATCCAACCCTTCTGTCGCCTGAGGGCTACGAACTCGACATCGCCTACATGGGGCGAGCGGGCGCAAAGGAGATCCAGCTCGATCTGATCCTCGATTACCGCAGCAACGTCGCGCTCTATCCGGATTTCCAGTCCTACTTTCGTGAGCAACGTCCGCCGCTTCTCGCCGTCTGGGGTCGTCATGATCCGGCATTTCTGCCCGCTGGTGCTGCCGCTTATCAGCGAGATCTCCCGAATGCAGAGATTCACCTGCTCGACGCCGGACATTTCGCGCTGGAGACTCATGCAGAGGAGGTGGCAACGTTGATCCGCGCGTTCCTCGACAGAACGCTCGGTTCCACGCTGCGTCTTGAAGGTGATTGCACAAGAATCTGACAAAACACCCTAAGAATCTGAAAGAAACCGAGCATTAGGAGTCATTACACTCAGACTATGAAAACAGCAGATAGGAAGCAAAAACACATTCTTCGCGATAAGGGACATTCCATGAAACTCTATCATATGCCCGGTGCCTGTTCGCTGGCTGATCTCATCGTTCTTGAATGGATTGGTATGCCGCACGAAATCGTCAGGATGAGTCTTGAAAGCATCAAGTCACCAGACTATAGCTGTAGCCAATTAGATTAGGACACAGATTATAAGTCAAGATAGTCGCCGTAAAACAACCATCATTAATCACGTAACTAATAAAGAAGTTTAATCGTGCAGAACATCACGTTTGACACCATCACTCAAGCCGTCATTAATCATGGCGATCGCGGCAAATCTCACCCGCGACTCTATGAAATTTACACGAGCTTGGTTCGACATTTGCATGACTTTGTGCGTGAGGTGAATCTAACCCAATCAGAGTTGCAGCAGGGACGTAATTTTCTCAACTCTGCAAGTCATCACACTCAAGAGATTCCCACTGGAGAGATCCATCTGTTAACGGATATACTCGGGATCTCAGAGTTGGTAGAATTGCTGCACGATGCCCATCGCAGTACAGAAAGCAATTTAGAAGGACCATTGTATGTGCCGAATGCACCAGAACGGCAGTTGAACGATCGCTTGGGTATTGATGCAGAAGGAGACGCGCTTTTCCTGTCAGGCAGAGTTTTCAATTTGAACGGTCAACCGATCGCCAATGCTGTGATTGATGTTTGGCAACCCAACTCCAAAGGATTATATGATATCCAAGATCCATCTCAGCCGCTGGGGAACTTTCGGGGACGTTTCAAAACGAACGAGAGTGGAAAGTATATGTTTGAAACCGTGGTGCCAATAGGTTACAAGGTGCCAGCCAGTGGTCCATCTGGCGAGTTGTTGCGACTGTTGGGACGGCATCCCTGGCGGGCAGCTCACATCCATTTCAAAGTTAGTGCCCCAGAGTACACGTCGCTGACAACACAAATTTTTATTGCTGGTGATCCTCACCTGGATTCAGATACAACCTTTGCAGTGCGATCGGCGATCGTTGAATTACAAAAGCACGAAGCGCTAGACGAACTCAAGGCACCCAATCAAAGTAAACAGTTTTACACAACGGAATTTGATTTTGTGTTGAAACCCGTTACTCTCTCTAGCAGAGAATTATAAAGCAACGGTTGCACATTATGTCTACACCATCAATCCAGAACAATCCGCTAATTGGCATTTGAGGCACCCTGGGTGTGATGTGTCGGATAGACGCGCAACTCGTAAGAATCTGACGAATCATTATCAGATTCTGAAAGAAGTCAAGCATTGGAATCAATACAGTTTAGATAGAACTTAGGAGAATTCAACATGGTCACAGAGCAAACAGCAGACAAACAGGCAGTACAGGCAACTCCAAACCTGACACCCGCTCAGGAAGCCTTGCAATCGGTCTGGGAAGAGCATATCGGGCACGAGTTTGGTACTCACAGCTCTGAAGATGCTCTCGCTACGATGGTTGAGGACGCTTATGTGAATCATATTCCAGTGATGACTGGGGGAGTCGGAAAAGCAGCATTGGGTGAGTTTTATTCCAAATACTTCATTCCCCAGATTCCGCCAGACCTCGAGCTAGTTCCGATTTCGCGCACGATCGGGACGGATCGACTCGTCGATGAAATGCTGGCTAAGTTCACTCATACCATCCAGATCGAGTGGATGCTACCTGGCATTGCTCCGACTCTTAAACGGGTTGAAGTGGCAGTGGTAGCGATTGTCCAGTTCCGTGATGGCAAGCTAGCCCACGAACACCTCTATTGGGATCAGGCGAGTGTATTGGTTCAACTCGGCATGCTCGATCCGAACACGCTGCCCGTTGTAGGGGCTGACAGTGCGCGCAAGGTACTCAATCCGAGCTTGCCCTCAAACGCACTGATCGAACGTGCTAGTACAGGACGGCGGAAATAAACCGAGTATTAAACAGCCAAAACTTTACCGTTATATGTCCACTTGAAAGGTTTAGCCATTGTTTGATTAAAGTAGTCAATAAAAGCAAGAATTCTAGTTTTG
>JAESGI010000360.1_pt1 | contig 14968 bp, 16 predicted proteins | sample 9269671 | NCBI WGS metagenome assembly JAESGI01 (sample SAMN14515641, study PRJNA621666) | algae metagenome | isolation source: Nostoc indistinguendum CM1-VF10 and co-occurring heterotrophs from gravelly... | place: USA: Clark Mountains, San Bernardino, California | collected 1998-06-05 | reverse complement strand
TTTAATGTTTGTGGTGCTAATCTCGCCACACGCTGATTCCTTTTTATAACTCAAAACAACTTTAATTGTACTTACTTATTATCTCATCATAATGGTTCATTAACTTACGCCGTTTTGTACTAGTAGTCAAAAATTAGTGATAGTAAAGTCGCCTCGCCATCGCCCACAACGAAAATTCAGTAATACTAAACAAATAATTTTAGAATGTTCGCTCATCGAGTGTGTGCATTGTGGGGCAGAATTAGCATAAGTCGAAGGAGGAAGAACTAGGACACAGAATTGCTCGACGTGGTATTACCTATGGAGGACCTCTCAGCAGTTCTGATAATTTAGATGATCTTCCCACCAATGGAGTTGGATTACTTTTCATGTGCTACCAATCAGATATCTGGGAGCAGTTTGAGTTTATTCAGCGTTTTTGGTGTAATAATCCCAACTTCCTTGAACCTGGTATTTCTGGTGGCACAAATCCAAACTATGATAAAACGGGATTAGACGCGGTTATCGGTCAAAAACTGGGTGAGCAAGCCGATCCAGTGATTAATGAAGCTCCTAAACCCCCAAAAAATTGGCCATCACAGTGGGGTAAATCTACAGTCAAGCCCGAAATTCCCGACGAAAATCAATTTGGTCAATTTGTCACTCTCAAAGGTGGGGAATATTTTTTCTCTCCTTCGATTAGTTTTTTAAAAAATCTCAGTGGTAGTTCACCAAGCAAATAAGGACTCTAAAAGTCGGGTAAAGGCCCTAATTGTCTAATTAGTATGCAAAGCAGATAAGCTGAAAAAGGAATCTAGCAGCAGCAAAAAGAAGCGTGATAGTAAAGAAGCCACGTCATCGCCCACAACGGAGTTTTCCTGACGCTCAACGTATAATTGTGGAATGTGAGTTAGATAAGTGTATCCATTGTGGAAAGAATTTAGTTAACCGCAGAGCCTGGCATATGCGTAAAACTGTTCAAACTATGAGTGGAGCGGTGTTTGTGGCAGGTAAAAGCAAAGAATGTAAAAATCTCGCCTGTACACACTTTAATAAACATTATTACGCTGGTGGTGTACTCAAGTATAGTTTGCCCAATAGTACTTATGGTTTAGATGTGCTTGCATTCATAGGTTGGCAACATGAAAATGAACATCAACAATTAATTGAGATTCAGGAAAATTTAAATCAGCGTGGAATCGAAATTACAGCAGTTTTCGACCAAACCTGCCACAAAATAAATCGCAGAATGAATTGATATCACTGGCTTTGATTATTTCCGTCTGTGGCACGATTGATAGCAATTTGCTGTAATGGGCGGAATGTAGGTAAACTATACCGTCAATTTCTAGCACTGTTAGGTGGAACGATTGCACATAGGGCTGAGAAGTTAGCTGCCACAGCGATTGAACATGGTGGTTTGATTTGGGCAATTGATGCGTTACAGCCCTCGATGTCATGGAACCTTGCTATATGTGCTGTACGAGGTATTAAGTGGTACACCACTAAGTGGAATTCAGTTACCCCAGGCACAGGTACAAAGGTTAATTGAGTGGCTGCAACCATATCAGGAGTTGCCGCTACATTGTGCTGGCAACTCTTTCAGATGGGGAAAAATCAATCATCGCGGCAATGAATTCAAGTCGGCCAGATGCACCCCATCAACGTTGTCAGGCACACTTTCTAAGTAATCTCAGTGAAGTGGTGTTGCCATTAGACACAAAGCTAAGACAGCAATTAAAAGCAGAAATAGAAAGGACTGCCAAAAGTCCCTGAGTACTCAGAAAGACCCCAAGGTCCAGGCTCCGAAAAGCAGCAAGACAGTCTCCCCTTTTTTCAGGAATCCCCTATTTGTCACGAAACGCAGAGCTAGCAGCAATCGAATCCCAGATTCGGGCTGCGATTAGGGATTGTGTCAATCGCACAAGTCGGAAACCTTTTCAGTGGGGCGGTATTGAAGGCTACCAGCAACTAAAAACAATAGGTGCGATACTACGTAGTTTACCATGCCGAGAAATTGATACAGATTACTTGTCTGTCTTGTCAGTATGGGTTGACCAAGCTTTAAGCAACAATCTTTCGGTAGCGTTGGATTTGGAACAGGCTAACCTTTGGTTACGACGAATTGCTGATTGTTTGCATTACCCCAAATACTCTCACCCCATCAAAGACAATGTGATTAATACTACAGCTCCTAGCAACTTATCCTTGACAAGTCTTAAAGTTCGATACGAGATGGAAGAATTATTACAGCAGTTTGTGCCTAACCCTAAACAAAATCCGGCACAGTTTGCTCTACTGAAAAAGTTACAACGACTATGGAACAAATACGGGGCTAACTTATTGCACTGCTATGATATCCCTGGTTTGCCGCCAGATAACCTGAAAATGGAAGCTATGTTTAGCCATTTGCGTCGCCACCAGCGACGAATTAGTGGGCGTAAATCAACTTCCGAATTGCGTGATTTTGGGCAATATCAAGTTCTCTTTCTTGCCGAAACAGAACTTCAGTTACTTGCACAAATTCAGCAAGTACCTATAACTGAGTATAAAACTCAACGTCGCAGATTAGCTTTGGCTGAAGCTCCTCGCCAACAAAAACGTCGCCTTCATCGTCATCCAGTTAGCACAATACAAGCTTTAGTCGATCAACATACGGAACTTCTTACTATGCTTGAGTTTCAAGCTCTTTCATACCAATTAGACACCTAGGGTTTACAGTCTGAAGGGGGCGCTATTGATAAGTAAATCTATTAAGATTAAGGGTTTCCAGTAAAGAAGTATGCAAACATAAGTATGACTAAAACCCTTCTTATAGAAGAAAAGTTTTAGCCATGCAACATCCTTTACTAACGTTTAAAAACAACTATTTTCGACGCGATACTCTCATAATAGTACTAATTTAGAGCGGGAAAGATTTATACTCTACCACTGGTATTTCCCCAGACTTTACGATGTTTGTTAGATTGCAGCTAATAGTTTTCTTACATAAGCTGTGGAATACCGTTAGCAGTGACCACCCCTATCATTGAAATCGCCGGAGCCGTCATTGTGATTGGTCCACCTGCCACCATTGTGATTGGTCCACCTGCCGTCACATTAGTAGCACCTAGTGCTTTGATAGTGGCAAGACCAACGGCAGTGACATTGAAAGCGCCATTAGCAGTGACATTCATAGCACCAAGACTAGTAACGTTCATTGTTGTTCCAGTTACATTAATCGTTCCTCCTATGGTTCTAAGGTTAACTACCATTGCATTGTCTATAAAGGTTAGCTGTTGTTGCCTTCTAGTTTTAACACTAACAATAGAGGTCGTATCGTTTAAACTTACTTCATTTAAACCTGACGTTTTAATTTCAATACTTTTTGATCTAGGACTATCATCCATACGGATGCTGTGCTTATTAGCAGTTTGAATTTCTATAAATTTCTGACTGTCGTTGAGATCGATCTTATGCCCGTCCTTAGTTGTGATATATATTCCTGCCTTGGACATCAAATGATCTTCCTCGACAAATTGAATTGTATGCCCCGTACGGGTTTTAATGGTGCGTAGTCTCACTTTGCGGTTCTTAATGGTTTCATCAACCGTCTCAACCGTTTTATCTTTGCCATTCCAGACACCCCCCATTACATAGGGTCGATGAATATCCCCGTGTTCAAAACCGACAAGCACTTCATCATCAATTTCTGGTAAGCAATAAAATCCTCTTTCATTAGCTGCCCCTAAACCCACCACTCTAGCCCAATTGCTTTCATGCTCTGTTGTCAAAGTGGGAAATTTTACTTTAACGCGACCCCAACCTTTTGGATCGTTATTATTAGTCACCAGACCCACTAAGAGAGTTTGACCAGGTTGCAGATGAGTCTTGGGAGGCAATGTAGAAAGTAAGCTACCTTCTCTTAGCCCTCGAACTGTAAAATCAGTTGTGTAATTCCCATGTATGTAGTGGTGACAAGTTCCTGTTACATAGTAATCACCACTATAGCGAGTTCCCATATTTTCAAGTGTAACCACTTTGCCCGGTCGAATTATAGGGTTTCCCATAGCTTTGGCATCAGCAGTCACAAACTCTCCGCCCAGCTCATTACAAAGAGCCTGAGCCATCTGTTCTGCTTCTTTTAGAGTATCTACAGGTTGGTCTACCACAATCATTTTAGGAGATTGTTGCATAAACTTATCACTGATGCTGCTCCCGTCACCATTTCCCGTCACTGTAACCAACTGTTCCTTTGAGGCGGTTCCTGTGAGCAACTTTTTATTACTATAATCCCAGCTATTAACCTGAACCGAACTAACTTGTTCAGCACTGGTAACTCTTACATCAAAGCTCATAAGATTCTTAAGCCACTCCAGGTTGATAGAGCCTTCACCTTTGGGTTCGCGAAAGTGAATCTTATTGTCTTGCACAAAGAGTTCAAACCCTATCCTTGCGGCGCGCTCCCGCAGAAACTCCATATTGGTTTGATTTTCTTGAAAAACATAATCATATGAGACACCACTGGCATCCAATTGACCAATTTTAATCCTCGCTTCTTGAGCAACCTTTCGTACAATATCGGTATCCGTACAGTTTGAGAAAGATCGGTTGTAGCGACCCCGATGCAGTCGATGGGAAACGTCATAGCCGCGCACAATAATATGGGCTGTAGATGGAGCGACAAATTTGACTTCAATACCTGTAATTTCGCCCTCAATTAACCGCTCCTCTATTTCAACCACATCAAATTCAATATCTTCTGTCGTACCAGGCCCAAATCCAATCGTAATTTGATCGCCAATATTAAAGTAATTTTCGTTTTTCCAAGGCTCGCTGTCCTCGCTCGCAGCGACATACACATTATGGATTTTCATGACAAACATACTTGGCATATGTAAGCTTTCATCCACAACAATTTCCAGAATGTCCTTTAATAGTTCCTTTGGTGCCGGCGCTCCACCCAGTTTAACTATAGGCTGGTTTAAATAAAGGTTTTCACTATCTTTGGCAGAATTAGGTTTGGCAGACCTAGGTTTGGCAGAGTTAGCTTTGGTAGAATTAGGTTTGGTAGAATTAGGTTTGGCAGACCTAGGTTTGGCAGAGTTAGCTTTGGCAGGCATTGGCAAATACTCTCAGTGTTGTGAGGTGATTTAGAGGTGTTCTCTTAACAGGAGGGATGGGTTTTTAGATTAAGATAACCTTCAGCAAGTTTTAAAATATAGCAAAGTTTTTTATCACTTCGGTCTCGGCTTCGGTCCGGGGTTCGGCTTTGGTCCGGGGTTCGGCTTCGGTCCGGGGTTCGGCTTTGGTCCGAGGGTCGGCTTTGGTCCGGGGAATTTGCCCCCCGACATATTTTCAGGATCGACTTCTTGGAGCGCAATATTAACGATCGCTTTAACCGGGGTACCATCAGCTAAAAATAAAGTAAGTCGATAGTTCAAACTCGTCATAACACAGTGAAAATAGCTATCTTGCCAGGTCAAAATATAGACTGGCGGACGAGTAAGAGTACTGCTACGAGCCGTCGCACCCTTTTTAATATTGTCAATATATTCCTTAAGAACAGATGTCTTTTTTTCATAAGTATCAAATAACAAATTCTGTAATGTAAACGAATAAGGTTCTACTCCAGAAAAATTAACTTTTGGCAATAACGTGCTTCCCCGATGACCTACATCACTATGCCAACTTACTTGACGAGTGAAATCAAGTTCTGACGGATTAAACATGAACTCAATATCTTTGGCCTGCCCGCTGGGGTCGCTATGCACCATCAGCTTTGCTCTTACAAGTTGCATTGCGTTTTTCTCAACCTTTTGAATGTATTAAAATTACCAAGGTAAACAGCCTACAGACTGTCCCCATCGCTCGCGCTCATAGACTAGACGGTGGTGCAAAAGCTGCTCGATTTCCTGGGTCAGCCGTTCTAGTACATCTGCTGCCTGTTCAGATTCTGAGGAAGTTTCATCGGTTGCAATAGTTTGGTGTGAAAAGATTCGGTTGCTTTCATAGAAGCCTCTACGTTCCATCTGAGAATTTAGATACGGACTGATGCGATCGCAAACAATCTGTGCAAGTAATTCTAAATCTTCTGCTACTTGCTGAACAGTATTGGCGGTTGGAGTTAGGACTTCCTCAAGTATGGGGTTTTGGGGTACAAAGGTACCTGGTGGAAGCTTACCTTCCTGCTGGGTCAAGTCTTGGGTTTGCGACAGAGCTTTAGCACGTTGGTCATGGCGATCATTTGTCATAAGCCAGTAACTCTCAAATACTAGACTGTTGTGTCGATCGATGGGTTGATGTCTTCGCTGTATTACTCCGATTGAGCTGCCACAATAGGTCATCAACACCATCGTCAAAAGCGCCGTTAGATCGCTTTGACAATTGGGACTCAATAGGGAGGTTAAACTTACTCATGATTAAACTTCCAATTTACGTTCATTCCCAGGCGCTCTCAGCAAAATATCCCGTCGCATCTCTAGAGACTGCATCGCCACCAGCAGACTGCTTACTAATTTTTAAACCCTCAAAGGCTAAAGTTAATTCTTCAACTGCAACCGTATTGCCATTAGCCTCTAAACTAGGCAGCTTCCACCCCACTGGAATGGCACCAATTAGGCACCAGCTCTTCATGATATCCCCAGCTTGGTTATAGGTCACAATATTAACGTTGCGTCGTTGCGTTGTTTGCTCAAATAATTCGCTTAACCACTGTGAAAAGGTATTGTCGTCAGTTGTGCCTCGTTTTAGTGTGATATCTGAAAAACGAGTGTGTCCTAAGCTAATTCTTTGCTGATCGTTTACGCCACCCTCTTGATATACCTCTTTTTCTACGTCAATACTGATACCCGAACATTCCGAGAATGAGGCAACTGTATTTTCTTCAATTTCTATATAGAATCGGTTGGTTGTGACGTAGTTCTCAACGTTAGAAATGGATTTTTGACTACTTGAATTACTAGGTTTTTGCCCACTTTGATTACTGGGTTTTTGCCCACTTTGATTACTGGGTTTTTGCCCACCTTGATTACTGGGTTTTTGTCCACCTTGATTACTGGGTTTTGGTGCAGCCATTTTATTGTCTTCCTGTACTAGAGTTACCGATTCTTTCTTTTTGAATTTTGATATCTGTGTGAAGTTTTTCGTAAACGCGATCGCATAATTGATGCATTAGCATCGGATTGTTGAGATATTGTTGAGCTGACTGTGCCAGACGGTTATGCTCAAAATCTGTGTCGGTTAAGTTTGTATGACTATTTTGGAACATGGACATCACCGAATCATTGATGGGCGTTAACTTCCCAAAGACAGGCTCAGACGACCGCTACGCTAAAATGTGCGTAAAGTCGGTGGGTAAGCCCATAATAGGGTGGGTAATGAAGCATGAAAACAGACAAAGGTCGGGTTTGAAATCCCAAATGGCACTTCCTTAAAATTACTTCCAGCTTTGAATCAGCATCTGGGCATCCTTAAAAAAGTGGCTTGTCTCAGAAATTTGTTCAGCCATAGCGATCGCATTGGGAAATTTACCATTTCTAGCCAACTCTTTGGCAAAGGAAAGTCGGCAAAGATCCAACTCCCGCAGTTTTTTCTGATACTGTTCCGAGCTAGGCGGCTCTTCTGAAACCATCACGTTATGAGTAGAACGATTAATATGGCTTGAAGAAGACTGTTTTAAAGTCTTTGCAACAGCTAGTTGCCTGCCTAGATGAAAACGAGATTGTAGTTGCTTTAGGTCAATTTTCCTCCAGATTGAATCAAAAAATTGCCCTGTGATACTTATAAAGCGCGAAGTAAACGAGCCTGATGCCCGAAACATATCCCGAAAAATACTTGGATGAAATATTTGAAGATACGCCCGATTTTTTGGCACAATCGTCGCTGTTGATGACTGCGGAGATTGTCGCATCCCCAATGGGAAAACCGTTTGATCCAGATCAGTAGATAATGGCCGCATTGCTTGATAAACTGTTCGATCTGCTGGATTATGAATGGCTGAGTCCAAGTATTGGACAATAGTCCGATCTGTTAGATTTTGAATGACCGAATCTGAGTATTGGACAATGGTGTTGTCATGGTTTTGAACTACAGCAACCCTAGCAGCATTCAGATTTTTAGAATCATTCTCTAAAGAAAATTGAGCAATGGTATTTGGCGTAAAGCTTACTGCCTCAACGGTTCGGGTAGGTTGGGATGAAGCGCCGATCTGTTCTACCACTCCAGGTTTTTGCGGCGAGAGAGATACATGATTAACCAATACCGAAAAAGGAGAGTCTTGGGGGCTTAAGTTCGGTAGTCTTTGCAAAACGGTCTTGTCATTTCCTGCTTCTGCTTCTGGAAGAGGACTTGCGACTTGCATAATGGTCACATTTTCAGAGATTTGTGTTGACAATGGTTCTGCGTTGATGCCAGTGTTTATTGCACTCTGAGAAGGTCTAACCGATGGAGTTTTGGCTGAGTGAGTCCTGCTCCATTCAGGCTGGGGCGATAGGCGTAGGCGTAGCCCGCCGGAGGCATCGCTCACTTCTACCTGTTCGGGTGCCTCCGGTAACTTTTGCTCTGAAGGGTTAAGCTCGTTGGGTGGATTTTGCATAGAGGGCTGTCTCATAATCATTGAATGTATAGATTAAGGCATCAATAAACATTTATTTTTTAGACTTGTCGTCTAGAAAATATTGGTTAGTTTCGCACCCTTCTGAGCGCTTATCCAATTAGCCTAACGTTGAAAGAAGATAATCTCAAATTGGAGCAGAAGGAGAAACGTAGAAAACAAACAGTCATACTTTTCAGCAACTACTTAAATATCGGCTATATAACTCTATATAAGGAAAGTTTAAAGCAGAAGAGATCAGACAGAAGTCTGATTTTATTTACTCACGTAAAGAAGGAAAATGATATTGCAAAACTAAAGAACGATATCTCAGGCACAAAATCTTGTAAGGGAGCATCCCAGTTTTTATTCTTCTGATAAAGATAAATGAGGTGTGAGATGGTAAAGATATAGTCAGTAAACCAAAAAGTTTTTGAGAGAAGAGCAATCGCTAGACACAATGTAGCTTATGATACTTAGAAATACAGAATGTTCTGACTAGCAGACATAGTATAGATTATGATTACTTATAATTAGCTAGCCGAAAATCAGTAAACCAAAAAGTTTTTCTCCAAAGAGCGATCGCTAAAATATTTATATGTTTTAATACTTGTTTACACACAATTCTTTAACCAGCAGACATAGTATCAATAAGGATTATTTATAGTTTGGTGATTAAGAATTTCGGTTCTTGCGTTAGTTTTATGGAGAATTAATACTAAAATGCCAATTTAATAAACTGCGAAGTCTAAAATTACTAAAGTTACGAAAGCCATATCCAAGTCTTTTAATTAACTTGAGTTTATTATTAATTCCTTCCACAGTACCACTCGTAGTTTTTCCATCGAAGTAGCCGACTATTTCTCCAAACCATCTAACCATCGTACCTATACTTTTCGGAAAATATGAAAGTGCTTTATGCATCCAATCTAATAAGTCAATTACGCTGCTTCCCCAAAATTTAGTTAGTTCAAATATATCTCTAAATTCTTCTTTCAACCTATGCATTTTGGCAAGAATTGGTGAAACTTCTTGAGCAGCTTTTAATTCCTCTTTTTGCCTTTCATTTAAGGAATCTTCGTTTTTTATAAAGCTATATTTGCTTTTGTTTAATCCTTCTAATATTCTTTCTCTTGATGATTTATTCTCTAACGACATTGCTGCTTCCTTCTCAGCTTTACGCATAGTCTCTAATTCGTCATTTACTTGCTTCATCACATGAAATCTATCAGCAGTTATATTAGCATTGGGCATTAATTGTTCTACTAAATTTTTATAAGGCGACCAGAGGTCAATGCTAACTTCTTCAATTCTTTCAAGTACCTGAGTACCCCAATTTAAAAGGACTTCACGGATTTCTTCCGTCCTTCGTGATTTCACTATTTCTATTGGCTTATGAGTATCTAAATCTACTAATACTACTAAGTAATTTCCTTGTCCTTTAACCAATGCGATTTCATCTATACCTAACCTTTTTATTTGACTTAAGTTTATGTTTAATATTTGTGATATTTGCCCTTTTAACATTGATTCGACTTCTTCATCACTTAAGTCATTCCTTTCGGCTACGCTATGAATGTTGCTATCCAATACTTGTTGTACTATGTCAATAGCTAATCTTTTAGTATACTATTACTTTTATCTACAAAATTCAGCTTCTCACTAAAAAGTTTTTTACAATTATTACATTTGAATTGGCGACGATTGATTTTTCATAACACTGGTTTTTCACTCCAAGATAAATCATGAATCATCCGCCAATGATTTTGATGTATACTACGACTAATTTGTTTACACGAGGGACAATCTGAATAGTTAACAGTTTTATCTATTGTTATAATTATTCCTACACCTTCAATTTCTTGAAAATCTAACACTTTCATCTCTGGAAGATTAAGAATTTGATCTACGGCAAATTTCATAACTATCGCTCAAACTTTTGTTTTTGATAAATATAATTATATTACTTCCCTATTTCAACATACGTGAAAATCTGTGAACCTTTGTCTACATAGAGTTTTGCGCCTTAATAATTGAAAATTTTGCTCATAAAATTATAGCTGTTTTGATTTTTACCATAAAAGTAACGCAAAAGCCAGAATTTCTTGGCGCTAACCTGACGGAATATAAATCCTTTCAATTACTTGATATTTGCGCTGCAAGGCTTGAGATAAAAACGCTAAAATCTGTTTAAGTGTAAAAAGTGTGCGATGGCGGTTTGCCCACTTGTAGCCAATAGACATAAATTTAGCATCTTTGGCTAAACCCCATTTTTGCTGGAAGTGATTCAGCGAGGTTTTATTCCAAGCATCACTCCACCTTAAAGAAAAATAGGGTATGTCATACCATACTAATGGCACTGGAAGTACATAAATAACAGTCCTAGCTGGCTCAAAGTAAATAGTTCCACCAACTGCACGCACTGATAGGCAAAAATCAGTTTCTTCTGGGGTATGAGTAGCATTCGCGCAGAAAACCAGGTTAAGAGATATTACATGAGTAATACAAGCATTTTTAAAAGCTTAAACCCTTATTTTATCGTTGAGTAATGACTCAATGATCAGCAGAGCGTCAATGACCTTCGTTATTGGGAAAACCCTTAGCGAATAAGGCTTTTAAGCTTAACCCGGGTTTCTGTTCTGATGATACTCATACCCCGTCTCTGGTGGAAACGCCGCCACTTGAACCGGGAATGAGAAGCCCTTGAAGTTCAATCAGAGAAAATCAAGCCCGCTCACCTTATTAGTTTTGCGACGCAACCTCGTTTAAATTCCACAGCCTGATGGTGTTATCTCCACCGCCAGAGACAAGTGTTTGTCCATCCGGGCTGAAGCTAATACTCTCAACACTACGAGTGTGACCTGTCAGCGTCTTGAGCAGTGTGCCATCTAGCTTCCATAGCTTGATAGTGTCATCCCCACTGCCAGAGGCAATCGTTTTTCCATCCGGGCTGAAACTGACAGTTTTCACAAAACTAGTGTCACCCTTGAGCGTGTTGAGCAGTGTGCCGTCTGGCTTCCATAGCTTGATAGTGCCATCTCCATTGCTAGAGGCAATCGTTTGTCCGTCTGGACTGAAACTGACACTGTTCACAAGGAAATCATCACCTCTGAGCGTGTTGAGCAGTGTGCCGTCTAGCTTCCACAGCTTGATGGTCTCATCCAAACTGCCGGAGGCGAGTATTTGTCCATCTGGGCTGAAGCTGACATCGTATACAGTAAGCTCGTGACCCCTGAGTGTGTTGAGCAGCGTGCCATCTGGCTTCCACAGCTTGATGGTATTATCTACACTGCAAGAGACAATCGTTTGTCCATCCGGGCTGAAGCTGACACTGTGTACAATATCTTCGTGACCCCTGAGTGTGTTGATGAGCGTGCCGTCTGGCTTCCACAGTTTGATGGTCAGATCAGCACTACTAGAGGCAATCGTTTGTCCATCTGGGCTGAAGCTAACACTGTTCACAAGGAACTCATGACCTCTGAGCGTGTTGATGAGCGTGCCGTCTGGCTTCCATAACCTAATATTGCCATCTCCACTACTAGAGGCAATCGTTTGTCCGTCCGGGCTGAAGCTAACACTGTATACAGTATCGTTGTCAGCCGAGCTGTTTTGCCAATTGTTTTGCACGCTCTCCTCATTCACCCCCTGCTTCTGATGGGCAATGCTCCAATTTTGCTTAACGTCTGCTGACTGTTTCCATGCGTGTTCGTGCTCTGGGCGGACTGTTTCAACCACTGCAACTGCTCGATCGCGATTGGCAGCCATCTGTGTTTTCGGACTTTGCCAAGCTGCAAATCCTGCTGCGCTGCCTCCGGCACACGCAAGCATGATCGCGTTGCTCCCCATCACCTTTGCAATTGTCCAAAACTGCATCCGCCAATTTGCTTTGGGGTTCGTCAATCTCTGTCGTTGTTTCATTGTGTCTCCATGCAAAAGATTTGCCGTAACTTTATTAGGGACTTTCAAATCGAATTTTTGTTTCGAGACACCAAGCAGTTCACCAAAGTGGCTAGATCGCCAAGCGCGACTGCTTCAAGCAAAGGTTTGACTTAAATGCGAGTTTTACCGCTCTCTATCTTGCCAAAGTCGAAGCACCACAACAGCATCAAGATGGCACAGCGTCAATCTTCTCAAGGGCAAGCGTGAAGCGGCGTGCCCTAAACTAGCATTTGCCTGAGACATTTATTTCCAACTTAACCCTCTTCTAAAAAACAGAAATGTTTCTTTACATCCATTGGGAATGCGATGCCAGCCCTTTCAATGCGAACAAATGAACTACAACCTGTTTTTAGTAATTCGAGTTGCAAATTGTGAGAAAAAAGGTATCTTTTAGCAATTACAAATGTTTAAACTATTGAATTATATAAACTTAGACACGAACTGATTAAAGTTGGGCGATAAAATCATCGGTTAAGAGATTGCAGCAGTTAGAAATCATGATTTTTTGAAAAAAATCAGCAATAAGCTATCTCTAGCTATACCGATTTTCTACATCAGGTAAGCCAGTGTGTTTAATCGGGTTTATTAATTGTGATTAACTGCTTTTTTTATGAATGATTGTACTGCTCTAAAAGCCGAGTTGTTGAAACATGGCCTTGTTTACTATCATAAATCATTGGAACTTTCGGTTTCTTTACTCCTCTAATCGCTTTTAAAAACTGTTTGAGATTAACACCTGTTGATAATTCTTGTAGAAGTTGTGCCATTTTCTGTCTTGAAATAGTTTGGAATACCTCCCACTCTAAAGCAGGAATTGCAATCATCATTCCTCTGTACGTGCCTTGAAGCTCATCAACTAAGTAAAAATCAGATAATCCAGCTTCAATTTTCTCTACTCCATGTACTCCCCCTAAAGCAGCTCTTAAAGTTGCAAGTATGTTATAAGAAACTAATGCCATTGAAAATGAAAACAAAGCGGCTTTCGGATAAGCTAGAGTCGGAATTTCTCCATGAAAATTCTTAGTTACTGTTTGAAATAAGCTTAAATTTTCTGCCCTGGCTTTGTATGCTGCGTGAATTGATTTCTGAACTCCACACACTACTAAACTCATTAAATCTACTTGAGAAGAAAATAGTAAATCTTGCTGATACTGCACTTGTGCATGTTTTGTAAATAACCTATCCATTCTCTCCGTTGCAAATATATGCGACATTAAGGCTCGCATCATTACACTTACTGGACTTTCTTTGACAAATTGCTCAAAGATAGAGGACAGCATTTCCTCTTCCTCCTGCTACTGATATTGCCCAGAATACCTTGAATTCATCATTAATAACCTATATGGGGAGCGGGTTTCAGTCTTCACTTTAGTAGTTCATTTGTTCGCATTGAAAGGGCTGGTTCTACTACCCCATTTAACGTTCTTATATGTCGAGGATTATTGTATTCATTCCACATTGCTTGACCGCACGAAGGGCATTTTTTTTGAACACAATCGAGTACTTCAAACGATGTTGCCTCTGGTTTTAGATTTTTTCTTGCCAAGTTTTTGCACCATTATTTCGCTACAAGATCAAGATTACAGGATTTTTACTCTTCTCTAGTAAGTTTTGCCACGCTAGGATCAAACTTGCCATAATGTCGTGAGTAAAATAATTGCTTATTTAGGAGGGAAAGGAATAGAATAGAACTTACGCATTGACAAATTAGATAAGGGACTTGCAGAGAATAAAATATACAGCTAATAAAAATGATAATCATTTTAATAGGGGAGAAAGGGGTTGCCGCCGGCAACCCCTTTCTCCTCCAACAAATATGCAAGATAAATGCCTGCATAAAGAGAGTTCTTAAATGCAGTGAGCAGAATTGCTATTGACTATTTTTGCGCTTTTAACTTTTTAGAAATTACGTTAGTCCACAACAAATATCAATAAACCACTTACCTAAATTTGGTAAATTCTCTTCGGTAAAATTAGTCATTCGTTCAATTTGATTTTCAATTTCTTGCATGGCTTTTTTAGTTAGGCGCACTCCGTTAGAGTAAGTTTGAGTGACTAACTTAACAACTGGATGTTTACCATTCCAAGTCATAGTTTCAGCAAATTTTAATGCGGTTTCAACCTCATCTAAAATGCTGCCATTCCAATGATTATCCAAGACAGCCCAAGTTCTTTCGATGGGATTATATTTACTGTGATAGGGGGGATAATAAGCTAAACGTATATTTACAGGACTTACGCAACTGGCACAGCGATCGCTAATTATTAGTAGTTTTGTACTAAATCAGGAGAAGTTGTCAGGAGGCTGGTACTCGAATTATGAATAGTAATTGACTGTGTAAAGACGCCTAGAAGATTTTATGAGACAATTTTGAGCATGAGGCAGAGGAAATAATCAGAAAAAGATGAGATTTACTAAACTTAACTATTGTCAATATTTGTTAAGTAGTCAAATTAATTATACTCTGACAAATTTAG
>JAESGI010000359.1_pt1 | contig 15000 bp, 14 predicted proteins | sample 9269671 | NCBI WGS metagenome assembly JAESGI01 (sample SAMN14515641, study PRJNA621666) | algae metagenome | isolation source: Nostoc indistinguendum CM1-VF10 and co-occurring heterotrophs from gravelly... | place: USA: Clark Mountains, San Bernardino, California | collected 1998-06-05 | reverse complement strand
TATAGTAAAGCGCTTGCTTGTATTTACAATGCCTACCTTAGAAAAATATAGTTAACTCTCATGAAATCGGATGCTAGCAACTCTTCTTACTTTTATTCGCTACCCCGACTTATTGAGCCGATACATCTAATTTGCCTTTTAATACTAATCAAGTTGAATCAATATTATTTCCTAGCTTGCTAGAGAAACTACTTAAGATATTGAAGCGAACAATGGTATTAGAACTGAATGTTGCTCGATTAGAAGGATTATTAGAAAATGGCACTCCTTCAGAACGTTTTTGTAGTTTTTTAAAACGTTTACAACAGCGTGATTTAGCTCTTGGTTTATTTAAAGAATATCCTGTATTGGTTCGACAAGTAACAAGTTGCGTTGAAAATTGGCTATCATTTAGTTTAGAATTTCTTCAAAACTTATGTGCTGATTGGAATACTATTTGCACCACATTCAACATAAGCCAAGACCCAGGTTTACTAATAGCCTTACATACTGATGCTGGTGATAGCCATAGAAAAGGACGATCTGTTTTAATTGCTGAATTTGAGTCTGGCTTTAAGATAGTATATAAACCTAAAGATTTAAGTATTGCAATACACTTTCAGCAGTTACTAACTTGGCTGAATGAGCATGGGAATTATCCTCCATTTAAAATTTTGAAAGTTTTCAATTGTGGTAGTTATGGATGGGTTGAGTTCGTATCTGCTCATAGCTGTACTACCACAGCAGAAATAGAGCGATTTTATCAACGTCAAGGTGCTTACTTAGCACTGTTATATGCTTTAGAAGCTACAGATTTTCATTGTGAAAATATAATTGCTTCAGGTGAACATCCTATCATGATCGATCTTGAAGCTATCTTCCATCCGTACAGGGTTAAAGTAGATAAAAATAAATCGGAAAACATAGCAAATAACCAAATAAATTACTCTGTATTACGGGTCGGTTTGTTACCTCAAAAAAGCTGGGCAAATGATGAATCTGAAGGCGTTGATTTAAGTGGTTTGGTAGCTTTACCAGGACAACTTACACCACAAGGTGTTCCTGTTTGGGAAAAAACAGCAACAGATGAAATGCGACTTGTCCGTAAGCGAGTAGAACTCTCTGTAGGAGAAAATCGTCCTACCCTAAACGGCAACGAGGTTAACGTTTTAGATTATGTTGAATGTATTATTACTGGATTTAGGACGATTTATGAGTTACTAATTAAACATCGAAATGAACTTTTACTACCTGATAGCCCTCTAACTTTTTTTTCTGATGATGAAGTGCGTGTAGTACTTCGTCCTACCCATATGTATACTACTATGCTGTGGGAAAGTTTTCATCCTGACTTATTACGCAATGCTCTAGATCGCGACAGATTTTTTGATCGTCTTTGGATTGAAGTCAAATATCGCTCAGAGCTGGGTAAAGTAATTTCTGCTGAACATCAAGATTTGTGGCAAGGTGATATTCCTATCTTTACAACTCGTGCTAATTCCTGTGATTTATGGACAAGTGCAAATGAGCAGATTATTGATTTTTTTGACGAATCAGGGATTGCGCTTGTTCAAAAGCGATTAAATCAACTAGATAAACAGGATATGGGACGGCAGATTTGGTTTATCCGTGCTTCCCTAGCAACCCTCGTAATGGGAGTTGAGCAACCTAGCCAACAGTTGACTTGGCATTATCCTGAATCAAAATTAATTTCTTTTCAGCAAGAAACCTTGCCTAAACAACTGCTGGCAAATGTTTGTGCTGTAGGAGATCATCTGGAAGCACTGGCCCTACGTGGGGAGAATGATGCGACTTGGCTCGGTCTAAACCTTGTCAGTGAGCGTCAATGGTCTGTTCTTCCCTTAGATGCAGATCTCTATGATGGCATTTCAGGAGTAGTCCTGTTTCTAGCCTATTTAGGAGCAATTACTCAAGAGAAACGCTACACTGCCTTAGCAGAAGCAGTATTAGTAACAATACAGCATTATGTAAAGCAAAACCAAACATCTACTAAGTTGATTGGTGGCTTTAATGGTTTTGGAGGAATAATCTACGCTCTGACGCATTTAAGTATTCTTTGGGATAAACCAGTTTTACTATCCGAAGCTGAAGAGTTAGTTAAACTTCTACCATCTTTAATTGCTGAAGATGAACACTTGGATATCATAGCAGGTGCTGCTGGGTGCATTGGCAGTCTAATCAGTTTATACCGATGTAAACCTTCTCAAAGTATTATTGCTGCTGCCATGCAATGTGGTGAGCTTCTTATTAATCAGGCTCAACCAATGAAACAAGGTGTAGGTTGGGTGCTAAAAAATATAGGGACAAAACCATTAAGTGGATTCTCTCATGGTGCTGCTGGTATTGCATGGGCGCTATTAGAACTTTTTGGTTTGACAGATGATACGCGCTTTTATAAAACTGCACTTGATGCCATTACTTATGAGCGTAGCCTCTTTTATCCTAAATTAGAAAATTGGCTTGATCTTCGAGAAGATAAAACTTTGGGTGCTCAAGTGAGTCAAAACCAACATTATTGTATGACTGCGTGGTGTCATGGCGCACCAGGAATTGGTTTAGCAAGGTTGCGATCACTTCCTTACCTAGATAACATGTTAACGCGTGCAGAGATTAACGTAGCTATCAAAACTACATTAGAGCAGGGATTCGGGTTCAATCACTCGCTATGTCACGGCGACTTAGGCAATCTAGAATTACTTTTGCAAGCTAGTCTCATCCTTAATGACACCCAATGTAAAACTGAAGTCAACAGGCTTGCTGTGATTATTCTTAAAAGCATTGAGCAACACGGCTGGCTTTGTGGAGTACCCTTAGGGGTTGAAACCCCTGGATTAATGACTGGTCTAGCAGGCATTGGCTATGGGTTATTACGATTGGCTGAACCACAACGTGTACCCTCAGTGCTAGTGCTAGAGCCACCACTAAACAGCTTCGTACCACCTATTATTAGCACAATAGTGCCATAAATGTCTACCATAGCGCTTTTTTGAGAGTTTAGTAGGTTTGGCACTCCTCAACGATACCTGTCTAAATGTTATTTAGCCGCCAGATAAAAGTTTGGCAGTAGAGACGTGAGGATGCTTCGGATCTTTGACCAGAGGCGGCTTCTTTTTCTTTTCGGTTCGGGGCTGTTTGAGAAAACGTGTTATGATAAACTTTTTGAGCTAAATCCTGAAGTAGTAAAGCGAAACCGGGCAAAGCCAGATCGCCAAAACACAGCCATGCAGTTGGTGGAATCGCAATCATCATGCCACGGTAGGTGCTGTGAATTTCATCAACGACATAGAAATCAGATAAGGATGCGTCAATTTTGCCGACACCATGAACGCTGGCTAAAGCAGATATCAAGGTTGCCAGCAGATTGTAAGCAACTATTGCTAGGGCAAAACTGAAGAGAGCGGCTTTGGGATAAGCCAATGTGTTAATTTCCCCTTCAAAGTTCTGTGTCACGGTTAAAAACAACCGCTCCACCTGCCAACGCTCTTTGTACAATTGCATGACTTGTTGAGCACTCGCATCCTTGGTGGGCAGATTTGTCAACACGACAATCTCGTCATCACCATGTCGAGACGCTGTGGTTAAGCGCAGAACAATCCGGCGCAATACTGCTCGGTTAAGGAGGAATAGAGGGTAAAACAAAGAAAAAATTGTTCGCGGATAAGTTACGCGAACAAAATAATGAGATTTACTTTTTCTCTTTAAGACTGTCGTATAAGTCAACCCAGTTTTGTCGAAGAGAATCAATACATGATTGTAAGTAATCGATTTGGGTTCTTCTAGCAACGGAGATATAAGCCTCATAGCTCTCTGCCCTTGTTGATAATACTTCCGCTTATTAGGAGTTAGTGTCATTAACTCAGCCACCAATTCATAAGAATTTTCCATAAAATTGACCCAGTTAGATCCATATAATCCAATATAAAAGCTGCTATGACGGCGAACTGTCCGCCCAGATTCTTTAATTCGTCCAACATATTTTTGAACACCTATGCGTTTAATTTTTTGACCAGATATAGTTGCAGCTGTATAGGCAAGTGAGATTAATAATATTAGGGAAATTAGTCTTTGACCTGATACATTAGTATCTTCCAAGTTATAGCCACCGCTCTTAAAATCTCTAAACATCTCTCGGAGGCGGAGTGTCTCCGACTCCGCTCAATATCAAAACGTTGTTTATAAGCTCTAATAACTGAATCTAAATCATCTAAGTTGGTAAGGATAAACCAACCCTCCTCCGGCGCAACTCCCAAACGTTTACGCTTCCATTTAGCAGCAAGATTAAAGCTAATAAATCCTGTAGTTTTTGTATATTTAATACCTTGATAAAAGAAAGAAAGTCCGGGTGCTAAACCTAAATCTCTTAATTGCAGCCAAATTTCCGGTTCTATTTCTATAAATGCATCTTTTTTTAAGCGTAAACAGAAATATACTTTCTGCTCTGTCAACCAGTTAGCCAGTTTTATTGAACAAAATTCCCGGTCTCCTAACACTACAGTTTTATAATTATTAAAAAGCGGCAATGCTTTTTTGAATACTGCTTCTTGTTCATCAAATTGCTTGAACCTAATTTGTCTAATAGCTTAAAGTATATTGGAATAGACCTTTTATCCCAAACCACACTAATCATTAACAGATTAATACACCCCCAATTAGTCCGGTCAATTACTAAATAAATAACTTCATTTAAGGGAAAATATATCTCTAACCAGCTTTTAATAATTGGGAACCAAATTTCTTCAATATTTATGTAATTTAAAGACAAAAATGCAATAAATTTTCTTTCTTCTACTTTCAAAAAATATGGGGATAGGTAAAGCAGTAGCCAGTGCTTCAATGCTAACAGTTTTTATTGATTGTAATAAATTAATCAGAATTTTTAGTAATAAATATTCTGCACGTCCCAATTCTCGCTTGAGGTTTGTTTCGTAGAATTCTGGTAACATTATCATTAAATAGAGCTTGTTGCGAATGAAGGCTCTTTTTCTTTTACCACAAATTGCTACACTCTATGCAATATAAGCATTCTAAACCATTTTGTCCCCCCGCAAGCCGAAAAGCTCACACAGGTGGCAATTCCTTTACAAGTATTGTTACAAGCACTGAATATAGCAAAATCCGATAAGGCAGCAGCTTTCCGTTACGCTGACAAATATATAAACAATATCAAAAAGTCGAAATGGGTTATTATCAAAACGGCTTGAAATTTTCCGATGAAACCCTCGGTTGGATATTTTCTCCTGATGTAAATTCTCAGTTTTGATTATTCCAAGGATTGAACTTATATTTAATTGGAGAATTTTGGAGTAATTTTTCAATCCCCAAACGGATAAGCTCTGGTGGAACTCCGTCTAATTTCAACTCGGTTTGGATAAACTCATCAATTGAATTAGCTTTTGTTTTCTCTAACAGTGCCAACATCTGTTGAGCTTGGGTTGTTGGTGTGCAAGACTCCTTAGTTTCAGCTTGAGAGGTTTGCTTATTACTTGGTGCAGAGTCAATAAAGTTTTTGGTATCCCGGTCATAACCAGAAAAATTCTTTAACAGAGGCATTGGTATCCATTCATTGATGCCGCCGTAATAAACTGCTCGACCGACTGGTGATTGTGCAGCAATCTCCATGACTTGGGTTGAAGTAATCTTGCGATCGCTGGGGATGAGTTGAGTGGCAATCATGGCGTTGTAAGCTGGGACGTTATCAGGATGAACCAACGCCACTGAAGTTAGCTGCGATGGCGTAACCGCCCGCCGGAGGCGATCGCAGTCCGCCAGAAATGCCCAAGTCATCTGTGTGAGGGTTCTGCACGACAATCCAGAAATGCCAACCGGAACTATCACCGCAAGAACAGTAAGAGATAATTTTGTCTTTGAGCCAGCCAATTTCACCCTTGGTATTTTTAAACTTGGAACAAACAGCCGTACTTTCATCTAAAATAATCAGCTTGGAGCCAGAGATATTTTGAAATTCGGTAAAGCATTCTTTGACCCATAGGACGGCTTCGACCGGAGACATTTCTAGGATTTTAGCCCGTTTAAAAGTATCAACACGACCTAAGAAATATCCAGTTTCTTTCTCGTCACCTTTGGGATCAATATAAAAGATGTGTATGCCAGGATGCAGTCGCTTGATAGCATCGATTGCATTGCTAATGGTGATGCCCTTGCCAGAACCAGGGACACCAACCCACAGCATATTGGTAACTTTTTTAGCAATGTGAGCGATTAGGTCATACTGCACTTGGGGTTTAGTGGTGTAGGTGGAGATATCAGTATTGACTGGAGGGGAAGAGGCACTTTGCATGGGAGCAGTGGGCATGGGAGAAATTTCCCCGAAGCTCTTAGCATTGTGCCCCGTTTCCTCTTCAAACCTTGCTCCCACAGCATGATTCGGTAATTGAGCAAATCGAGCTTGTGGGATACCAAGATTTTGTGGTTGTATCGCCTCTTGAATAACTGTTACTTGTTGGTAGTTAACTCGCGGGTCAATTGTCACTTGCGCTAAATGCCCAGACAATTGCTCACGGGTGGGAAACTGCCCACGTAGCTGAATAAACCAATCAAGTAACCAACGGTAAGCGTAAAATCTTTTTCCTGGCTCAACGGCGCTCAAGTATTCACACACAACATGAGATGATTGCTTAAGCATGGCGAACTCATATTTCTCCATTGGCTCCAAGTGAAGCATCAAGTCAGCAATTTCATTCTGGTTAGCAAAATATTCAACTCTAGCGACGCTATCACCCATTGCCGAAAGGAAAGTAAAGAAGTCGCCACGGATAAAGGGAATCGGTGCAAATTGATGGGTATCGTTGAGGTCTTGCACAATAGACCATAAGTATCCCATTAGAGCAACCATCGCACCGAGCGGAGCAAGTGGGGAAGTGGCATAGCAAACTGCACCAGTGGCCGCCGTCGCTAAAGTAATGAACTTAGCAAGATTCATGCCATTACGCTCATCTTTGGCGCGGACTAATAACTGATCTTGACGCTCCTGTAACCAAGAGGCGGTATTCCCAGCTTCCAAATACTCAATGCTGGGGTAATCGTCACGTAAAAGTGCCGTTTCTTTGGTTCTTAGCATTGGTATCTGTTGCTGCATCTTTGTTCTCTCGCGCTTAGTAAAGTTTTCTCATGTTGGTTGCAGGGGTGCAGGGGGGAGTAATTAACGCTTTATAATCCAAGGGGATGGATTGTTAATAATTGTGACTAAAATGCTTAAAATTCGGTTATATGTAGAGTTTTGTGATGTTGTTTCTATTTAGTTGAACCATAATTCTTCTCCGATACTTCGGGTTTTACGTTCGAGGAAATCATCATCGAGGTTTACCACAGTTTTCCAAGTAGTTATCAAAGCGTTTCTCTCCTGTTTTGAGCGAGCCGTTTTCATCCAAATAACGTACTTTAAAGTTAATAACTACAACATCGCCCGAATCATATCCAAGAATGCGATCGAGAAATTTTGTAGGAGGAACTTCATAACCGCCGCCAGGATTGACGGAACAGCATTCTGGATACAATGCTATATACTCATCGAAGCTTTTATACTTGATGTGCTTGGGATACGAAATACCTGGGAAGTTTTCTATCGGTAATGTATCCCGGCTATTTTGGTAATCGAATACTGCTCTAACTTTTTCTTCATCACTTAGGTAACGCTTTTCTGCAAAACAGAAGCCAGAATAGTTTAAACCAAAATAAACAAAAAGAATTAGCAGCACGCCACCGACAAATAAAAACCTTTTCAAGATCAGACCTCAATGCTTGTAAGCCTTAGTTATTTTCACTATTTTCGGTCGATGTATATAATTTTTTAACGATTGATTTTTCCTGGATGTAAACGACTCGTATTTACTACCTGTATAAACTCATTTGAAAATATCATATCGGTAAATTTTCTTACTTACTTGATCCGAGTCATTTAAAGCGTCACCGTGCCAATCCAGGAAAATAGTACCCTAAGAAAATTTCAAGTGCTTGAAACGACGATTTTCCGTTCAAACTTAATCAAAGCTAGCAGCATAATCATAGTTTTTTCACCAAAATGATGGTAGGATTTCCCGTTTTGGCACGGTGATGCCTGCTCCCCTGCCTTATTTAGTTAATTTCCAAATGTTGTAACCAATCTCGCCAGCCATCATTGAAACGATATTGTAAGCAAAACAAGCCAAAATTAAACCTGGGTTCTTATATCTGAAGGGATTGCGACCAACGAAAGTGGTAGTCAAATCCAAAACCCAGAAAAATAGTGCGATAGCCGAAGGCTTAAGCTTCGCTTATCGCTCCACCTGTATGACGTTCTTTCATGCCAGCCCTCTTGTAATCACCCCACAATGCCACTGTCAGGTCGATATTCCCATTCGGTTTACTGCCGAGTGTGTATTGTTTTGATTCCTCAAACTCATGCTTGGCTTGATTTGGATCTTTGCCACGCAATGTTCGCGCTTCCATCACCTGAACAAGTGCAGAGATACCAAAGCTAATCCAAAACAAGGGATTAAATAGGAGTTGTAACCAACCAAACCAACCAATCCATTCTGTTTCAAACCAGGGAAAAATCGGTTTTCCCTGAAATAAAACCTGCCAGATGCTATCAGTAGAAAGCAGTGTACCAATCCAGAAACCAATTGCACCAACCAGCTTGTATCCGGGTGTGCCTGGGGTAACGAATTGGGCAATGATATGTGAGATAAAGATGACTGGCAGTGAGATTAATGCCACAATCCATCGAGCTAATAATTCTAAGTAGTCACTCCCTCCTTTTTTCGGCGCTCTGTGCGTCGCTGTAATGAACGAGCATCAAGTTCACTCGTGATTTCATCGAACAATTCTTGCTCAAACTCATGAACTGCCAGCGCTTGAGCAACAGTCTTGCCTGCCACAATGTCCAAGAATGCTTTAAAAGTTTCCCGACTGACTCCAGCAAGATGTAATTGTTCACTCACACTTTCTATGGCTTGAGTTTGTATATTCGCCAAACTACTCTCACCTCCTAACAGCTTCGACTTATCAAGAGTGCTTTGCGCTAAATTGAACAATCTGTCCAAGCGATCGCTAACCTCAACATCGAATTGGAGAGCATCAGGATTGATGCTTGGATCTTCCTTGGCTAATTCCTGTAAACCAGCAATGATTTTTTCAACAGAGTATTTTTCACCTAGCAATTCAAATAGTTCTGCACGACTAAATTTACTTTCCGGCATTTTGTATTTCTCCTAATGCTTGTGATTTAAACCTGATTTGTTCAGCTTCAAACTGGGTGCGAGTGTACTCAACTTTATTAGCTTCAACAATGGCTGCGACAAGAGCTTTTTTATCAATCCCTATGTGCCATAATTTTTGGGTTGAATCGATTTTTCTCTACAGTCACACTTAAGTTGTATGGCTGTAGAGTTTTTCGTGTTTAATCTAATGCTGTCTTTAGGACTAAAACGCCATCTCAAGAGCAGCTTTTGTTACAGCTAAAGCCTGTTCCCAGATTTCTCGCCAATTGGTTTGCTCGTTATAGGATGCCATGACTAATTCAGACTCTACCCATACGCGACAGAACAACACATTTTCATCTGTTCCTGGCTGCGGCTGTAGTGTAATGGGAGAATATAATTGTTGTGGGGTCAAAGTTGCAATCGCCGCAAGTATGCACTTTGAGAAATGCGTATCGTAGCCTGATTCTAAAATATACGTCCGGTCTGCTTGAATAGTTATCAGCAACTTGCAGGTTTCTTTTTTGCGGCGTTCTGTATTCTCAAACCGCAGTTCTTTAAGATATCCAGTTAAGGCAGTTTGAGGGACAGCGCTCGGTTCACCATTTAGCTTGTACCACAGTCCTCCGTGCTGACGATTACAGTAGATTTTGCAACTGCCAGCATCAGAGTGCAATCCCAGTTTCGGTTTATTGATTGAAGCGATCAACTGCTTGAGTAGTTCCTCTTGGCGCATCAAAGCAGCAAGTAAATCTGATGTTTCGTTTCTTGAGAGTTCATTGTTCAATACCAACACATTTCACTTTCGCATTGGCGAAGCCGTAGACTTCTTAAAGCAGCAGGCGCGACCGATGTAGATTTCGGTTACGCCTACTGATTTTTTTACGCCGCTTCCAACTCCCGACGAGCTTGCGGCAGTTCAATCGGAGCAGTTGCTCTGGACAGTCCCTCTACAGCCTCTTTTACGCTCCAATACCATACTCCATCTGTACACCGCCAATAGTAAGTCTTGGGGTCATTTTCCCATAACTCATCAGCGTTTCTGACCTTGAAGACACTTCCCAAGAACTCACCATCTAGATATACGTTGTGGGCAGTTTGAAGCTCAGTGCGTCCTACATACGTCAAACGATAGCCGTCCACTGGCGTACACAAGTCTTCTGCACGAGTCCCGCGATATCCACAGTTACCGCACCCATGACCTTCGCAGTCTGGACAGATGGCAGCAGGCATATTCCACTTCGGCAAGGTGAAGTCCCATTCAGATGGTGGGGTTAATATTTGAGCCTTGTGAGAGATATAACAACCAGCATGACCGATTACCTTATCAGAATGGTATTGGACGCTCAACGATAGCCAGTCGCAATCACCTAACAAGCCAATTTTCTCAGAAGCTTGTTTCAATTCCTTATCTTCCTTGTGATTGCATTTTACCGGAGCAGAAAGACTCGCTTTAACCTCTGCAACAGCGCGTTTGAAACACTGTTTGTGGTATCGAGCATAGCCGTGGGTCATTTTTACCCAGACGATATCATCACTGTTGATCCAGATAGTTACTACATCTTCGGGCTGGCAGTTTTTGGAGTAGTCCGACTGATTGACGATGGTTGCAATGATTTGGCGATCCTGCGTGGTTAACGGATCTTTTGTTGGCGTAGGGGCTGAAACTTGTGTCATCATTAGAAAATACCTTTTAAATGGGTAAAAGGGCGATCGCTGCGTCTGCAAAACTCGCGATCGCCCTATTTTTATTGGTCAGTTTGTTGTGCTTTCAGCACAACACTCTCAATCTAGAATTGGCGAAGCCTTATAAAAGTGTTCAAAAGTAAAGCGTATTAACTGATGTCAAAACACCAGACAGCATTAAGCTGTAGAGAAGATATTGGGATGTTACCGTGTCCTCTGTATAGCTATGTTGTATTTTTTAAAAAGGCGATTGCATACTACTGAGTACGCAATCGCCTTAATTCTGGAAAGATTGAAGTTTTTACAACCAGTTTTGAGACTTAGTTCGGTCATCGGAATCATCTCCGGCGGCTTGACCATTACAAGTTTACGGCTGCGGCTGCTCATCCCACTGGCTATCAATTTTGTCATTAACTCGATTTCATTAATTTGATTTTGAGCGTTCTTTATTTAGCAGAGAGGCTTTACACTCGTTTCCTCTCCTTATATATCTCATTATTACAAACCAAGTTTGTATTGTCAATTATCATTTGAGATTTTTTCAGGCTTTTTCACCAACTCAACCTGTAAAAAATCTTCAACTGATGTGTCAAGAGCTTTACATATTGACTCAAGCTTTTCCCAAGAAACACTAGGTTTAACTGTTTTACGCTTTTCCATCTTGTACTCACCACGCTCTAAATGTTGTATTAATTGATAAGTACATCCAGCACGTTCAGCTAAGGAAGTCATCGGCTCACCTCCTCTAAGTTTCTTCAACCGTTGCCCCATCTCTTTTGTCCACCAGATGCTGGCAATAACTGTTGTTGACATTATTAATAGCTTCTCTCCTTGGTTCTTCTCTTTACCAACATCATTACTTGACTTGTCTTCCATGTTATAATAACCTGGTTTGTATAAATGACAAACACCTTCTACTGACTTAGTTAGGCGCAAGCAAAAACGATCGCCAGCCGGGAAGCACGCGATCGCCTGCTCAAATCGTTGACTACAAAGTGAGCTAATTATAATGCTGACACACTTTTGGCGTGATTCAGAAATTAACCAAATGCCCCAGTCTGGGCAGATAGCCAAATACACAATACCAAAAGGGTATGTTAATGCTACCCAAATGGCTAGAGCTAACCGTAAACTTTTGTCTGACTACATAAGGCTAAAGTCTACAAAAGACTATTTACAACCACTTGGGAACGATATGGGAATTCCCATATCGTCTCTAATAATTGAAATTGAAGGGTATGGCAAGGAACAAGGTACTTGGGTTCATCCAGAAATCGCCATTGATTTAGCCCGATGGGTATCTGTTTCATTTCGCATTTGGGCAAATAGAACCTTACTAGCTTGACGAGCCATAGAGTTCAACTTGGCTATCCAAGGGAAGAGTTCGTATTGGCAGCAAGTACAGCGCAGAAATTATTGAGGTCGTAACGCCCAACCCCTTTGTTATCCATCCAGTACCAAAGGCAAGCATTACGAACAAAACGAGCAGTCCGAATAGCCTCATCCAGCTTTCAATACTGCTCATTCAGTGCTTCAAGTTTTGCCTCAAACACCAGCATTTATGTTGTGTATCTCGACATAAACAACTATATGATGTTGTCAAAAACTCAACTACCCTCCCCCCTGATTTCGCTTACGCTCAATTCTGGTCAAAGGGCGTTTCGTTTTTGACCCGCAATTCATGAGGCAGTGCGTTGGGCGGCTCTGCCGACTTGAAGCATACTGCCGTCTCGCCGCCAAGGAAAGCGAGTGTGGCGGGAGTCTTCTTGCGGAGATTAGATAAATTCGTAAACTCTCAAAATTAGAAATTACGAATTGAGAGTTTATCTCCTCAAAATATTAATAGCTGCACCTGCTGCTGCGCCATCTAATAAATCGCCAGCCACATCTTCGCGCCCGCCAAGAATAGCGCGAACCCCGGCGCTAGTTCCTGCACCGACTGCGGCATCTCTACCCAAGTTACGTTTTTTCTTACGTCCAACCAAATTGACGGCAGCACCAGCCGCACCACACTTAGCAGCATTGCGTAAAACATTACCACGTTTTCTAGCAGCTCCAGTTACTACACAAGTACCAGCACCAAGGGCTGCATCTCCTAAAATTCGGTCGTTAGCTGCTGCTGGTTGAAGAGGAACTAAGGAGATTCCAGTTAAACTGGCAGCCATGAAACTGGGTAGAAATGCGCGTTTGAGAATTCGATTCATAGTAGATACCTTCTTAAAAAATCAAACGACTGTTCAAAAGACTAAAGAAAAATTCAATTTGTTGCAGTCACAGATGCGCTTATTTCTAGTTTAGACTGGGAACTAGGTAGGGGAGCAATGCGGTTTTGTCAGATCCGGTAAAAAACAAGCCATCGCAAAAATCAAATCTAAGTGAGAAGTGACTTTATTTACTAAATATATGGCAGTAGCCGTGAGAATTCATCTTGATGAGATATCTCAAAAAGATTAATAGCAAGTGATTTGACTATTGTTACCAAAAATATCTACAATCAGTCTTTTATACTTAGTATTAATTAAAGCAAATAATAAGTTAAGAGTAGAACTAAAGTATAAAATTTAGGTTCTTCATTACTTGTTATGCTAAAAACGCTTATAAAATAGCTCAGATTCCTTGCTGGGCAAGAAAGATAGCTTTTAACCTGTGATTTTGAGCCTTTGGAATAAAATCAAGGCTAAAACTACCCAAAAGCCTTGCTATTAAAGGTAAATTCCGAATTTTCCTTTAAAGTTCAGCATAACATCTACGGAAGAGCCAAAATTTATCAAGCAGTTTGGGGTTTGATAAAGAAATTAAAGATAGAACCACAAAAATTATCCCAACTTCCGGCTATCCATTGGCAACGCAGATGTAACAACATTTGCTGCATTTTCTTTCAACCAGAATTTACTGTTTCCTTTGATTCTTAAATTTACAACTTGGCGGATTAAACTCTCAATTGCACCACTGCCAATAGGTAGTTTTCTATTTATTGCTTTATCGTAATTTAAACGTCCTTTACGATAAGCATCTAAAATATAATGGCTCTCCTAGAGTATGTATGATAAATTAATAATAAAAATAGACTGTAACCATTGCTATAAAATAATTCTAGTAATACAAAATTGAAAATTTAATAAAATACACTTTTTTTGTCTGAATTCCTCGCTATGTAATGATTCAAGCTGGTATTAAGTATTAATTTTACATAGCTAGTCTAGGATAGCCAATATGGGTCAAAAACAGCGATTAAAATTGCACAACATATATTAAAAGCATGAAGGTAAAAAGGACTAATTTTCGTTTTAGCGATCACTTATATTGGTTTTAAACTAGTGAACAACTTGAAGTTACACCCCCATGTTCAAAAGACCTGTCCGAAAACTCCAAAGCCAGACTGTTCAAAGCTTTGGAACAAAACTTTGATATCTTCGTAAAGACGGAGCCATAAGGATTTGAGATAGTTAGTGATAGTTTAGAGGCATAAAAATTAACTCCTGTTTTCTTAAAATTTATGATTATTGTTAATAGCTAAGTTGGGAGAATTAAACTACCGATTCTTAATCTAACTAACCCACATACTGTTAAAATAATCTGCTAGTAAGTATGAAGCTTTAAGCGAAATCTTTGTGAGGCTATGCGAAATATTTTCAGCAAGCGAATCAAATGCTCAACAAATATCCGATTACTAGATAAAGCAATATTATCATCTTTTTGTTGTTGGGTTAATTCTTGTTTCGGTTTTCTTTTATGAGGCGTAGTGATATTCTTACCACCAAGATATAAGCTTTATCTCCTGAGAATGGCTGAGATTTATCAAACTTTTCCTGAGACTTACGGAATATTTTTATATCTGCTGTTGGCCCACGAGCGCCTACTTCTACCTCGACAATATCTTTAGCTGATGGTAGCCCAATTACCTGACTTTTCAAAGTATGTTGTCTCTTTTTTCCAGAAAAGTATTCCTGTTGTTCTTTTTGGTCGGAAGGTCTATGTATTGGCTGTTCTAGGCTATCGACTAATAGCCTAAAATTCGTTAACGCTTCTTGAATAAATAGTAAATCGCTCTCATTATCTGAGCAGGGTTCTAATAAGCTGGAGGGTAAAATGTCTCGAAGAATTGGTATCCATTCAT
>JAESGI010000358.1_pt1 | contig 15052 bp, 15 predicted proteins | sample 9269671 | NCBI WGS metagenome assembly JAESGI01 (sample SAMN14515641, study PRJNA621666) | algae metagenome | isolation source: Nostoc indistinguendum CM1-VF10 and co-occurring heterotrophs from gravelly... | place: USA: Clark Mountains, San Bernardino, California | collected 1998-06-05 | reverse complement strand
AGTCCCTAAGCTATCTGAGGGATTTTTTCAACTTCAAATGATTGTTAATAATCTGACTCGCTCAATTTTTCAAAACTTCAATATCCCTTATTTCTATTTTTCCTCTGCCTAGAGTGACAAAAGAGGGTTAGGAAAGGGATAACTGAAAATTTGGCATAGATCCAAATCATAAAGATAATTATTCTCATAAGAGAATTGCTGCCCTCAAGTGTTCCCTTTGCCAATACTCTACCACCTGAATCTTTATCACCAAACTAAGGAAGTTACGTATTTTTCCAGACTCGAAAAATGTAAGCAAATAGAAAAATTTTTGGCACAAATAGAGGCATTGACAAGTGTTGAGTAAAGGCAAAAAGTTATTACTCTCTGGGTAAGAAGCGCCTCACAGTGTCTGGTAATAGACGTTCTAACAAAAGCTCAATCTTCCTACTATTGCGTTGATATGAAATTCCTAGATAGATTATAAATATTCCCAAAAATGTTAGCGTAAACGGAAATAAGATTGCATTGCGAAAGACGCTGTAAGCAAGGTATCCTAAATAACCAAAGACACCCAATCCCCCAAAAACAATAAAAACTTTTCGTTTTAACAATGCCGACAGCAATATTAACCCGAAATTAATCAAACCATAGAGAAATTTTTGAAATTCATTACTGTCTCCCATTAAAGTTAGACCACACCAAAAGGCAAGTAATCCAAACAAATATAGCCAAAATGCATAATCTCCATTGCGTCTACTAGTGCGGATATCTACTAAATAAGCGACAACAATACAAGCAATACCAAACCACAGAGAAACTAATAGGCGTAGCTGCCAATTATACGTTCTTTCACCAAACAATAATGGTGTGATATCTATAGACATGAAATATAGCGAAAAGGCGATGGGAGCAGTTAAAAAGGGAAAACGTACAAACTTGATGGCAACTAAACCTGCGATGATAGTTCCTAACTCCATCAAAAACCAACTGCCTTTAATCCAGAGATAAAAATCTTGATATGTACCAGGGTCGTTTTGAGTCCAAAACCCTGTCGCACGTTGCAGCCCGTAAATTGCTAAAGGAGTCAAGGAAACTGCAATGGTAAATAGCAAACCTCCGGGAATTTTCATCTCTTGTCGCCACCAAAGGTTGCTTCCTGCAAGTACAAAGCACAAGGCATAAATGCTGGCTAACAAAAAAATCCCACCGCCACCAAATGATTCCCATGCTAATGTCATGAACCAAGTCATGGCTGAGATGACAATTAACGCCCCCAAGTAAAAAGTGACGTTGACAAAATTAAATTGCGGACGCTGGCTGTGACGCATTGAAAGTGCATTCCATAACGCATTGGCTTGTTCTGCTGTAATTAAGCCTTGGGAAACCGCCCAATCTAAATCTTCTTGATAAATTTTCATATTTTTGACTCAATCCTATAGTGTTAAGAAATATTCAACAGACGAGTGTGAAACCTAGCTCTACTCTTCTTAATTCTCTAAACCCCACGCCCAAAAACCAGTAATATCAAGGGTTAGCGCTTTTTAAGTGTGCCATTCAGTCTAGATCACCGTTTAATTGCAACAGATACCATTGATTTTGGGCGGGCTTTGGAATGCTGATTATTTTCCTTCAAGAAAGTCCAACAGCACAGGATTGACTTGATCGGCATGAGTCCAGTTTATAGCGTGGGGACCGCCAGGTATCACCACAAGGCGACTGTCTTTAATTAGCTTCGGCAGTCTTGCTGCGGTAGAGTCAAATGGAAGGATGCGATCGGCATCTCCATGAATGATGAGAGTGGGCACATCAATGCGTGGCAGATCATCACGAAAATCGGTTAACCACGATGGTACACAGTCCAGAGTCCCCTTAGCAGAAGCTCCTGCTGCAACATTCCAACTCATCTGGATGGCATCTTCGCTAATGCGCTTGCCCAGAAGCACATCTACATTGTAAAAGTCTTTAAAAAATGTGGACAGATATGCTGGACGATCTTCTACAATACTCTTCATAATCCCATCGAAGACACTGCGATCAACCCCTTCGGGATTGTCGTCTGTCTTCAGGAGGAAGGGTGGTACTGGAGCCATTAGCACGGCTTTACTGACGCGCTCCGAACCGTACTTGCCAAGATAGCGCGTCACTTCGCCAGTCCCCATCGAGAAACCGACCAGCGCAACATCGCACAGGTCAAGTTTTGCGATCAGCGTGTTAAGATCCTCCGCGAAGGTGTCGTAATCATAGCCAAATGACGGTTGGCTGGAATTGCCGAAGCCTCTGCGATCGTAAGTGATGACCCGATAGCCTTTGTCCAGCAAAACTCCCACCTGTTTTTCCCAGGAATGACCGCTTAGAGGAAACCCGTGGATTAGCACAATTGGCTGTCCTGCTCCGAAATCTTCGTAGTAGATATCGATGTTTCCAGAGTTTTCTTTACCGACAGTAACGTAAGGCATTAAAGTCTCCTTGGTTGTAAATTGGTTTGTTGTTTTAAACCTTTGATTCAGATATTTCTTACATATTGGGACAAGTTGGCATATCATCTCCAATGAGTAGCCTTGCGAGACTGGGCAACGCCTCACCGTAAGTTGGGTGAATGTGAACTGATTGTTCGAGTACCTGCCACGTTGCTTTAGCTTCCATCAGCGACAAAAAGACATGCACCAGTTCAGCCGCTTCGTAACCAACTAGCGTTGCTCCTAAAATCGAATTTGTCTGGGTATCGATGACCATACGGTAGAAGCCTAAATCGTGCCCCCACTCAATGCTGCGAGCGATATGAGCCATCGGCAGCGTGACTTCTCGCGCAGAGATACCCTGTTTCTGAGCTTGCTCTAACGTCATACCCACTCGACCAACTTGCGGCTCTGTATAAACGGCATAACCTAATACGCGATCATTGCGCGTCCGCTGTTCGCCACACAGAATGGCTTTCAAGCGGCGATAGTCTTCCCAAGAAACATGGGTAAAAGCAGGCTGTTTGGCAGCGTCCCCGATCGCATAAATTCCAGAATGAGTCGTCTGAAACTGATCGTTGATTTTAATAAAACCCTGTGCATCTAATTCAACGCCTGTCACCGCAGAATTTAATGCCTGAGTATTCGGTTTACGCCCAGTCGCAATCAGCAATGCTTCTCCATCAAGTACTTCACCATTGTTCAGCGTTAGGGTAAACACACCGTTAGTGTAAGCAACGTGCTGAACAGTCACATTGAAATGCAGTCCAATTCCCTCTTGCTTAAATGCATCCAAAAGCACAGCACTGACATCGGATTCTTCTTGAGCCAGTAAGCGATCGCTCCGCACAATCAATTCGGTTTGGCTCCCTAAACGCGCCATTCCTTGCCCTAACTCCAGAGCAATATAGCCACCCCCGACTACGAGCAACCGGGGCGGAATCTGCTGCAAATCAAAGAAATTTCGGTTGGTCAGATAAGGCGTTCCAGCTAAACCGGGAAAGTTAGGAATGCTGGAGGATGTCCCTGTATTGATAACAATAAGCGGAGCCTGCACAGTCACACCTCCTCCACTCACAGTTCGCTCTCCGGTGAAAGCAGCTTCAGCGCAGATGACTCGAACCCCTGCACTCTCTAGTCGCCGCTTGGTACCCTGGTTAAACTGGCTGCGAATACTACGCACACGCTCCATCACCGCAGAAAAATCGACCTCGACCTGCGCGTGTATGCCTAACTTTGCCGCTTGTCGAGCGCGACCTGCGGCATGGGCAGCAGCTAAAAAGGCTTTGGAAGGAGTACAGCCATAGTTGACGCAACTCCCGCCTAACGCATCGCGCTCAAATAGAACGACATTTCGACCTGATGATGCAAAGTCAACCGCAAGTGGAATACCGCCCTGACCGCTTCCAATCACAATTACATCTGCTGTTTCCATTGTTACCTCTATTGATGGTTGGTACTTAGTCATTACAGGTTGTCAAGTACGACTGGCTTTAATTAAATCACCTGCTTTCTCGCCAATCACGATGGTTAGTGCGTTCTGCCTGTCGTCAGCGTAGGCATAATGGAGGCATCAATGACCCACTTCGAGGAGTAACACGGTTGGCGACCACGCAGCCAGCTGACCCTCCTGCATTAATTAAAATGTAATCATATTGAGTCAACCTATTCTCCTTGTCTGCTGTTGGTCGTCTGAACTAACGCAGTGACCTGAACGCCGCGCGAATTTCCTCAGAGAAGAGCTGCGGCTGCTCCCACGCAGCGAAGTGACCGCCCTTGGCTACCTCATGGAAGTAGATCAGGTGGCGATAGGCACGCCTAGCCCAAGTCTGGGGAGCTGGATATATCTCCCTCGGAAATACTGTAATAGCCACCGGGAGCGAGATATCGGCGGTCTTCTGGGCAGCCGCGTTCAAGATGCTGTTGTTGTTCTCCCAGTACAGCCGAGCTGACGAAACCGCGCTGTTCGTCAGCCAGTACAGCGTGATGTCGTCCAGCACCTCATCTTTAGTTGGGGACTTTTGAGAATCGCCGCCTCTGTACGTCCACTGCGCGAAACCTGGATGCCCAAGCAGCCACGCCGCAAGTCCGACCGGCGAGTCCGTCAGACCATACCCGACTGTCTGCGGCCGCGTACCCATTATCACAGCGTAGGCTCGTTCCTGCTTATTGAACTTGTCGAGTGAGTCGAAAGCCGCGCGTTCCTTTTGGGAGAGTCCCTCTGGCGCAGGCCCGCCGCAGGCAAGCACTGAGGCCACTTCGGGCGGTATCGTCGCCGGCAAGTTGATATGGATGCCGAGTAATCCTGTCGGTGCTTGACGTGCCATCGCGCTGGAGATGGAAGACCCCCAGTCGCCGCCTTGGGCGACGTGACGGGTGTAGCCGAGGCGCTTCATCAGCTCCGCCCAGGCTCGTGCGATGTGGTCGGGGTTCCAACCGATGTCTGTCGGCTTGCCAGAGAAGCCATAACCGGGAATTGAGGGGATAACCAGGTCGAAGGCATCCTCCGGCTTTCCTCCGTAGGCAGTCGGGTTAGTTAGTGGAGCGATGATCTTTAGCTGTTCAAATACCGATCCAGGCCATCCATGCGTGACGAGCAACGGTAAAGCGTTAGCATTTTTGGAGCGGACATGGATAAAGTGAATGTCCAGTCCGTCGATATTCGTTACGAACTGTGGTAAGGCATTTAGCTTTGTCTCGGCTTTGCGCCAATCGTACTTCGTTCCCCAGTAACGGACTAGCTCCTTCATTGTCGCCAGTCGCAGGGCGTGCAACTGGTCGGCGACAGTCTCCCTGTCAGACCATCGGGTCGCAGCAATGCGTCGGCGGAGGCCGTCGATCGCCTCTTGCGGAACGTGGACTTTAAAGGGGCGGATTGTGTTGTCTTTGGTTGGGATCGCCTTGGCTGTGACCTGGGCAAACACACCAGGGGGCGGAGCCAGAAACACTGTTGCTGCAAGGAGGGCGACGAGAAGTAGCCAGAGCAGGACAAAGGGGGCTTTGGTTTTGGAATGTACTTTTTTGGGTTTGGTCATGGTGTTTTCTCCTTACGGCAAATTGTCCCTTTCACAACTCAGGCTAAACAGGATCAGTAACTGTCAACTTCGATGACAGCCTGGGCAAACTCCCGTGGCGCTTCTTGCGGCAGGTTGTGTCCAATGCCGCCATTGATCACCCGGTGTGAGTATCTGCCTGAGAATTTTTTGGCGTAGGAATTGGCATCCGGGTGTGGCGCACCGTTGGCATCACCTTCAAGGGTGATGGTGGGTATGGAGATCGCTGGAGCTTGGGCGAGTCGTTTCTCAAGATTGTTGTACTGCGGCTCACCTGCGGCCAGACCGAGCCGCCAGCGATAGTTGTGGATGACGATGCTGACGTGATCCGGATTGTTGAAGGACGCGGCACTGCGCTCAAACGTCGCATCATCGAATTGCCATTGCAGCGAAGCAAGCCGCCAGATGAGCTTGTTAAAGTCATGTCGGTATTTTTCGTAGCCGACGCAACCCCGCTCCGTCGCGAAATAAAATTGATACCACCATTCGAGTTCGGCTTGCGGCGGTAGCGGCATCTTGTTGGCTTCAGGGCTGCCGATCAAATAACCACTGACGGAGACCAGAGCCTGGCAACGTTCAGGCCAGAGCGCCGCGATAATGTCGGCGGTACGCGCTCCCCAATCGAACCCGCCAAGTATCGCCTTCTTGATCCCCAGTGCATCCATCAAAGCAATGATATCGACAGCGATCGCCGACTGCTGTCCATTGCGGAACGTCTGACTCGCAAGAAAGCGCGTCATGCCATAACCACGTAGATACGGGACGATTACCCGATATCCCGCCGATGCCAACAAAGGAGCGACATCGACATAACTATGAATGTCGTAGGGCCATCCATGCAGAAGGATTACCGGACGACGATTTGCGGAACCCACCTCAGCGTATCCGATATTCAAGACACCAGCATTGATCTGCTTGAGTGAGCCGAACGACTTGTTTGTCCCCGACTTGATCATGGGCAGAACGGCTGGTTTTGTTTTGCTTGATTGTGCGTTGGCAAAACCGAATATGCCTAGCTGTGTAGTCGCAATGGTCATGGCCGCAGTGGCTAAGAAACGGCGGCGTTGATAGTTGATTTTTTCGGACATTTATCTTCTAGCTCCGTCTCAATTTCTTCTCCCTGCTCCCTGCTCCCTTGCCTCTTTTGACAACCTCAGCATGAGTAACCAACAAAGCTCCTCAAACCGTGGCTTTACTAGACGTGAAGTCAGCAGCGTGCAATTTTACGAAATCGTACAAGCTCGTTGGTGTTTTGCCGGAGAGCTTGAACAGGTCATCCGTCATGCGATCATACCGCCCCTGCGCGTGAAGTTCGGCCATCACCGTAAGGTGGTTGACGAGGTGCATTGGCAGCCCAAACCCACGCAGCGTATCAGTCCACCCGGAGAGCGGCACGTTACGATAGCGGATAGTTCGGCCGAGTGCCTGGGAAAAGACGTGCGCGTAGTGGTTGAGATCGGCCGACTCAAATCCGGTGAGATTGTAAACATGACCGATGTGTGAGGCAGGGTCGTCGAGGATCTCGGAGACGGCACGCGCCACATCAACAGCCGAGATAGGCGAGGTCTTGCTGTTACCTAGCGGCAGTGCCAGTTCATCATTGTCCCGGATGCCAGCAGCAGCCAGACGCAGGAAGAAGCCCTCAAGGAAGACCGTTGGGCGCACCGTCACCACCGGTAGCCCCGACCAAGCCAATGTCTGTTCCGCAAGCCAGTGCAGCTTGTGCTGCGGGCTTAGGGTGGTTTCGGTGATGCTCATCTGCGTCACCGTCATCTGCGACATATTCACCAAGGCCTCGACACCGTGGTGGCGTGCTACGGCAGCGACGTTGACCGTGGCTTCGAGATAAGCAGGTGAGACAGACATTCCGAAATAGATGCGCGCGCATCCTTTGATCGCGCGGTGCATCGAGGTCAGGTCAGTCAGGTCGCCCTGCACAACCTCGGCTCCAAGCTGGCGTAGGGCAAGGGCGCGTTCATCCTCCCGCCGAACCAAGGCACGCACCTTATGCCCCTTGGCGATCAGCATTGCGGTGAGGTTGCGGCCGATAGCACCGAGATCGCCGGCAGCTCCGGTCACGAGGATGGGGCTGTCATGTGTGGATTTCATCGTCATATCATTTACCTTGCATTCACTTTTTTGTTACTTGTTGCGAAGGTGTATCTGTTTGCGTTATCAACCGAACGTGAACGCAAAAGCCTCTACCCCAGAATCTAGAAACTCAATCTCGAACTGTTGATCGCTGATGGGCTTCGGTTGTCGAACCAGTTGGTACAACCGCTGTTCGGTAGCCGTACCTTCGCCTCGCACATCGATGTCAAGTCCGCGAGCCGCGACTGCCGGCTGCCCATCTACAAGCACGCGAAACCGCACGGACGTTCCATGCTCGGTTGGTCCCATGACGAGATGAAGGTCGCGTGCGTGGAAGCGGTACACAATCCGCCCGCCGGACTTGTTCAGTACAATGGCTTGTTTTCCGATTGTCCAATCGCCCGAAAGCGCCCATTGATTAAGTTTCAATTGCGCGGGGGCGGTATATAAATGACGCTTGTTTAACACCGCGCCGCCGGGAGACGCAAAATTCTCCGTTCTTTCGTAACCGAGGTAGTTTTCAGGCGATTTCAGGCTGTTCCAATCGGCAGCAGCCTCAAAACCGCGAGCATCGACTTCAAGCATTTCCTGACCGACATGGCCAGTTCCGGACTCAGACAGTAGCTGTTGAATGACTCTTTCCGATTGCTCGTACTCGCCCTCGCCAAATTGGTGATGACGAATGCGTCCTTGCGTGTCTATAAAATAAAGGGCTGGCCAATAATGGTTCCCGAATGCACGCCACACCGCATAATCGTTATCTATGGCAATCGGATAGTCAATTTTCATTTCTGTTGAGGCTCGGCGGACATTATCGATATTCTTCTCAAATTCAAACTCCGGTGTATGTATACCAATTACTACTAGTCCCTGATCCTTATACTTCTCCGCCCACGCGCGAACATAAGGGAGTTGGCGCAGCCAGTTGATGCAGGTATAAGTCCAGAAATTGATCAGCACGACTTTTCCACGCAGTTCGTCAACCGTGAATGGCTGCGAATTGAGCCACGAGATCGCGCCGACAAGAGAAGGCAGTTCGCCTTCAATCGGTAACTCAGTCATTGCTGACGTAGCGTGTTGTGTGGTGCAGTTGATTATGCCAAGCTGAGTGGCAGCAATAGTTGTAAGCATAGTTGTTAGGAAGTAGCGGCGATTATGATTGAATGGCACTAAGAAAAGCTGAAATACTTGCCTGGCAAGGGGTTTAGAAAACTAATAGTTTTAAGGTCGGGAATCAGAATAATCTGCAACTCCCAGTTTGCGATCGCTGCTTCATTACTGTGCGTTTTTTCAAAGTTATGAAACCCTTGTAAATAATACATTTGCGCTTTTCTTAGTGCCATTCGATTATGATTGATTTTTTTGCACATGTGCTGACCTTCCTGTAGTTGCGTTCCGATAGGTACGGTGACATTAGAGAACCTCGACGGTTCTCTCCTCATCAACGACCGCACAGACATCAGACTTGGGGTGTGCGCTGCGCTCATGGACGGGCGACGTGGGTGTCCGATCGATCAGCAAACTGAGCAGTTCGGGGCGGCTGTAATGACCGCGTGCGTCCATGAGCCGCTTGCGGGCATCGATCTGAGCAAAGTCAAGCTCGGCAATCACTTCGCCTTCGCCCACTTTGAGCGGCTCGCCGATTATCTGGCCGTCGGGACTCACAATGGCCGTGAAGCAGCCGCCAGAAATCGGCTCAATAGCGCAACCCGTATCCTTCATGATCTGAGCCTGCTGATCGGCATCTAGCCACGCGGTTGCACAGACGACAAAGCAGGCGGATTCAAGGGCGTGTTGGCGGACGTTAATTTCTGCTTGCTCTGCAAACAATGTGCCGGCAAACGATCCAGGATACATTGCTGAGTGGATTTGCTCACCATCGGCGATCAGGGCGTAACGTGCCAAAGGATTGTTATGCTCCCAGCAAGCAAGTTGTCCGATGCGCCCAACGGCACTATCGATGGCGCGCAGTCCTGAGCCGTCACCTTGGCCCCAGAGTATCCGCTCGTTATAAGTTGGCGTAAGCTTGCGGCGGCGCTGGATTAGCGTACCGTCTGCGTCGAAGAGAAGTTGCGTATTGTAGATAGAGCCGCCATCGCGCTCATTGATGCCGATCGAGACGACCATGTTTGCTTCCTTCGCGGCTTCGGCGATCGCCTGGGTTTCAGCAGACGGCACCGTAACCGACTCTTCAAGCAACCGCAGATGTTCCTTTGCCAACGCGAACGGGGCTAGCACATAGGAGAAGTAGGGGTAATAGGGAATGATGGTTTCGGGGAAAGTGGCGAACTGGACACCTTGTTGGCCCATCTCAGGAATCTTCTTCACGACCTTTTCCACGGTACCTTGCCGACTGTACAGCACAGGGCTAATCTGCACGGCGGCAGCTTTAACGATTGTACTCACTGCATCCTCCTTTCTGACGCTGAGACTAGTTTTATTGGTATCGATACCTCTTAGCGGGCGACTCGATTTACGCTGACAGCGAAGGTCTCTCACTTCCAGTGTTTGGATCTGATCGCCTGCTGTGCCGAAGCTCGAAGCGGGCTTGCGTGCTCTTCTACTCCGGCGAGGCGGGCCGGGCATGGAGATCCCGTTAGTGCGTGTGCGTGCTGTTGCGATCGGGCACAGTGAACGTCTGCGTCACTACCTGTCCGGGGAAGACGTTGTGGTTAGCGTCAACCAACTGGATCTTCACCTTATGCTTACCAGGCGGCAGCCCAGCTATGTCAACAGTGTTGTTGTCACTCGCATCCGCCCACCACCAGGGCAGATCATCGACAATGACATGCAGGTGCCCAGCACGTGGAGATACCTGAAGGGCGCTCGTCCCAAACACGGGTACGATATGCAAGTTCTCCACCCGGTACTGCGCCCAGTAGACACCCTGAACCAGCCCTTCAGGAAGCGGAGGGTCTACAATCAGCTTAGGTGCGGGCTCGTTCTTGATCGCGACATACGGTGAAGCGCCACGAATATTCCTTGCGCTCACTTCGGTCACGTCCTGGGTTTGGGCGCTAGTTTGGATAGATTGATGCGCCAGCACGCGATCGGGAGTTGTCAGCGACACTATTGCTGCAAAGAGCGCGATGAAGAGTCCTGAGAGCAGGACGAAGATACTCAATGTGCGGGCTTTGGTTTTGTAATGTACTTTCTTTACTTGAATCATGGTGTTTTCCCTTTGCTGCAAATTCTCCGTTTCATGACTCAGGCTAAACACGATCGGTAACCGCCAACTCGACGAGCACTGGACATCGATCTTGGTACACTTAGATTGAACTGAGGCTACGTATTGTCTGCCTACATGACTTAGCTGTGATGGTGAGATGAACGATGGGCGGGAACTCCGTCGCTCACCCCATCGCTCAATTCAGTAAGGAGAAGGTTGAAGTGAACCCGACCTGGCGGATGCTATTCTGACCGCATCATCTGGAAAGAACAGGCAAAACCCCTTCCATGTAACGGTCAGCGGCGGCAGCAGCCTCTTCTGGACTGCTGCCATGCTGACGCGCACTCAGATATGGCGCGTACCAGTCCCACCAGTTATGCTTGCCGTGAGTCTTCTCGTAATTGTCGTGGCGCTCTGCCGTCTCGTGGAGAAGTATTGCAAGGGTTGCAATGTCTGTTTGTGGAGAGTCCCATAGGCGACCAGGAAACCGCGTTGTGATTTCCTGGAGCAGCCAAATGTTTCCGTCCGGGTCTTCAAACGAGGCAAATGAGAAGTAGGAACGACCTTCCGGGTCGCGTCCACTAACGCGTGGGTTCTCCATAGCGTTGTTGAAGGGGCCACCAGCGTAGTGAAAGATTTCGCTGACGTTGACACCACGAGCGATCAAGTCTTCGCGGGCAGCGTCGAGGTCGTCAACGGCAAGGACTAGGTTTTGCACAGAGCCAGAATTGGCAGGAGTGACTCCCTTGCCGAAGATGATCGAGGCATCCGAGTTGGGTGGTGTCACATGCACGTTGCGGTAGCCGCCCTCCGCGATGTCGATATCGAGTCGGATAGATTGGCTCCCGTCAGGCGCAGACGGCCTCGGCTTTTGGGGTTCGCGATCGCCCCAAATAACGTCCAGCCTGCACTAGGCAATCCAAACCGGACGGCATTGTCAACAGTGGTTTTTGGCACCTCGGCCTGACATACAAATAAGTCTGGACTGTCAAGCCCGGACTGGCTGGTCGAGAAAAAGATGGCCTCGGACAAGTTGTTTCTGGGTTCGAGAGCGGTTTCATATTCCCAGACACAATCAAATGCAACGTGGTCTTGAAAATTTTGCCCCACACCGGGAAGGTGCTGCACGACAGGAATTCCAAATCGTCGCAACTCGGACTCATCGCCGATACCAGATTGCATCAGCACTTTCGGCGTATGGATTGCACCGAGCGACAGCACGACTTCGATTGCCGCACCAATGCGATAGATCGCATCACGATAAGAAATCTCCACGCCAGTGACCCGCTTGCCCTGGAACGTCAGCCGTGTGACCAGTGCATGACTGAGAACCGTCAGGTTTGGCCGATCCATATAAGGGAAGACGTAGGAGCGGAATATCGATTCGCGTTTGCCATTGCGGACTCGCACATCGCTGATAGAAGCACCCTTCGCCGCTTCCATCATGCGTCCGTTCGGATTTTCAAAAGTAGGAATACCCACCACCCGCGCTGCTTCGACCGTTGCGGGTGCGAGCGGGTTTGGCTCCGGCGCGGGCTGGACAAATACCGGCCCTCCCGTTCCGCGATACATTGGGTCTGGTACACCATGCCAATCTTCCAGGCGGCGATAAATCTTCAAGACGGATTCATAACTCCATGCCGAATCGTTGGCAACGGATGCGAAGAAATCCCAATCATGCTTGTGTCCGCGTGCCCAAACCATGACGTTGATGCTCGATCCACCGCCGAGTGTCTTGCCCATTGAGAACGGAATCGAACGACCGTTCACATGTTGATTCGGCTGTCCCTGAAAGCTCCAATCGCGATCGCTTCCAAGGTTCGTCGGCCATTGATTGGCTTCCATGACACTTGGCAGATCATCGGTGCCTCCAGCTTCAATCAGTAGAACGCTGACATTGGGATTTTCGGCAAGTCTGCGGGCAACCACCGAGCCAGAAGATCCAGATCCGCAAACAATAAAATCGTACTGATGCCTTAACTGGGAGGTTAGCTGGCACTGGTTGCTGCGGACACGCTCGGCGAAAATATCGCGGCCATCAGTTCCACGTTGATAGTTCTCACGTTCATCCTCAAAGGACTTGTTCTCAGAATTCGTATTCATCGCGCATACCTCGCTTTCAAAATCGAATTAACTCAGGTTGCTTCTTGTCCGTTTCCCCCGCTTTGGGAGAACTTGAAATTCTGCCTACGCCGTAGAATCATCTGGAAGGTAATCTCCTTTAGATTAGTGAAGCTCAATGCCCACCTCGGTTAACTTCATTCTTCTGCGATCGCCCCTTCCACACTACTCAAGTTTGTTCAGTTAAACCGCAACTTAGATGTCTATGTTTTTGGACTTTCAGTATTCAAGTGAATTTAACTTCGGTGTTTGTAAAGAAGCAGTTACGGCAAGAAATTCTTGTATCATCTTTTCGATCAGCTCACCTGCCGGGAGAGCTTCGGCTAATGCTGCTCCCTGCCCTGCCCACATACTGACAAAATCTGGACTTGATTGTTGAGCAGAAGTTTGATACAAAACCCGCCCTATAGACATCTGAGCCGGGAAGGGCAACACCTTATCCCTGTTATTTTCCATTTCACGGATAAATCGATTTCGGATGGCTCTGGCGGGTTTGCCGGAAAATACTTCAGTAATAACTGTGTCTTCGTCCTTACAGTTGAGTACCGCCTGCCTATAGACTTCTGGGATATTGTTCTCAGGGCAGGCGAGAAAGGCGGTTCCCATCTGTACCCCGCTTGCCCCAAGTGCGAATGCCGCAACAATTCCACGAGCATCCATGATTCCGCCCGCCGCCACGACCGGAACCGATACCGCATCGGCTATTTGCGGCACTAACGCTGCTGTTCCAATCAATCCGTGTTCATAAGGCACAGCAAAAGTACCGCGATGACCTCCGGCTTCAAAGCCCTGGGCGATGATGACATCCACTCCTGCAACGACTAGAGCTTTTGCTTCACCGACGGTCGTCGCGGTTGCTAATACAATTGAGCCTATAGCGTGTATCTCACGAATTGCCTCAATTGGTGCAGGCCCAAAATGGAAACTAAAAACAGGTATTTTCTCCTCAAGCAGGACAGTAAATTGCTCCTGGAATGGTCCTAGTAGCGGTATTGGTTCGGGTACAGGCCCAGCGTCAAGTTCGTTGTGCCATTTTGTTAATAGCTCAGACATCGGTGTTTGCTGCTCAGGCGTAAGTTGATACGCTTCAACGGCTGGGGCAAACAAATTAACTCCAAAGGGTTGGTCTGTCAGTTCTCGAATTTGCCTGATAATGGAGCGAAGTTTGGCTGGTGGGGTGGCTGCACCACCATACGAGCCAAGACCTCCTGCATTAGAAACAGCCGCAATCAACTCAGGTGTGGAAGCGCCAACCATCGGAGCCTGAATGATTGGATGCCTGATCTTGAGCAAATCTATCAGTTCTGTTTTAGGCCACATAAGTATCCTCCCACGCCTGCTAATAGAAGCAATATATATATCTTTGAGTGATTGTCTGCATGATTCAGTTGTGACGGTGGAGGGAAGTCTGCATGCCAGATGCCACTGATTCAAGTTCCGTCACTCCCCCCACCGCTCACTTCACGGAGGAAAAGGCAGTCGGTGCCAGCAACTCGCTGCTGATGTTCTGCACAAGTTGACCGTCCTTCTCGGTTTCGGCCTTGATCGCGATCCATTCGGGGTCGGTGAGAAATGCACTCCAGCGCTCCTCGCGCTGGGCCATGCTGTTCCAGGCAAGCAAGTAGGTGAGCCGATTATTCTCGCTCGCGCCGATTAGCGTTGTCCAGAATCCTGCCTGGCGGATGCCATGCTTTTCCCAAATCTGTAACGTGTGGTTCTCGAAGCGCGAAAGCAGTGCTGGTAGTCGTCCGGGCATGGCATCATAAATACGTAATTCGTAGATTGTGCCTTTTTCGAGTGGGGTCATGGTATGCGCTCCTTGGTCAGCAGGTTAGACGATCGCGCAATTTTGCTTGAGAGCGTCAGAGTCATTTTTCTAATCGCAAAGCGATATCAGTGTCCCGCACTCTGACCACCATCGACATGAAGGATTTCGCCCGTCACAAAGTTGGCTGATTCGAGGTAGAGGATGGCATCAATGATGTCAGAGATTTCGCCCATACGATCAATTGGGTGCATGGCAGCGAGCTGTGCATGGGTCTCGGCAGGGTGCATTAGACTTGTCCGGAATATTCACTTAAGAAAAGAAAAATGGTAAAACATTTAAGTAAGTATCTACCATTAGTCTGTATTAGTTATGGTTTTTAATTATATCCAGAAGTATCCACACCGAACAAAAC
>JAESGI010000357.1_pt1 | contig 15210 bp, 19 predicted proteins | sample 9269671 | NCBI WGS metagenome assembly JAESGI01 (sample SAMN14515641, study PRJNA621666) | algae metagenome | isolation source: Nostoc indistinguendum CM1-VF10 and co-occurring heterotrophs from gravelly... | place: USA: Clark Mountains, San Bernardino, California | collected 1998-06-05 | reverse complement strand
ACCGCATTTCTCTGGCTCTTAAAATTCCCTTTCTTGCGACTATTATTCGTGAGAAATCTTTTGGTAATCCCTTTAGTTGATCCTGGTAACCAGAATAATTATCTACCCCGAAGTATTGAGGTGATACTTAAACTCTGCCTTTGCTTTGATTTAAGCTTTGATTAGTTCTTGCATTGTCCGGCTCCTCTTTACCAATCACTTTCATTGACATCACCAGACACTTTTTTGGTAGATTTAGCCTTAGTAATTTGAAATTCCGAGGCTTTTAGTACAGGCATTGCCGCTTGTTTTACCGAAGTTTTAGCTTGTTGATAGAGGAATTGGGTTATTCCATCAGCGTCTTCCCCATCCTCGACTTGCGCCCAAAGTGAGCAGCCTAGTTCTAGCGATTCATAGTCGCCTAGATTAAATTTTCAAGAGTAGCTAACAGAGACAGTAGTGAATTTCATAAGATGTCGGGTTTGGTAAATATTGGTTGTCAACTTTCTTCGCTAGTATCAGCCATCTCAAAGCTGAGTCTTCTACATAAATGGCTAGCTTTTACACCAACAACTCCTGGTTGAATTTCAGTAGATAATTCCTCGATAATTGAGTGGAAACCAGGGTCTTTATCATTGATTTCTACCTCAATCAAACCTGATTTGTTTGATATAAGATTTGCCCAACTTGGGCTTTGCTTGAGGAATACTCGTTGCATAGAATTTCATGATTCTGTTTCCTGATTAAACTTGACCTCAACGATTTCTTCCACACAACCCATTGCCTCACCCAAGTAATGCAGAACATCGGCTAAGTGAGTCGCTGCTTCTGGGTCAATCCTCTTGCCTGTAATCAACAAAAGCCAATTTTCGTTTTGGGCAATCGTCTGAATCTCCAAGTAACACGAGTTGAACTGGTTTAGTATTTCTATCGGTTCCATTGGCTTATCCGATGAGTTGTGTTGTTCTATTTCGATAAACTGAGAATTTAGCTTTGTTCTTCAGTTACAGGTGGGTCTTACTGCCCACCTATTTTTACGCTGCAACTAAATCTTTCGCTTGTGGTACGTATCTCTTTAACCGCTCCCACTCGTCACTCGCCAACGCATCAAATTCTTTATCGAGTAATTCCTCTTCTGTAGGCGGTTGTTCTGTAGGGGTTTTTGATATCCTTGCCACGTTCAGAAATTTATCCAACCCAACTGCTGCATCAACCGGCTCGGCGTATCGAAGAGAATCCACTCCGTTAGACCAGTGGGTGATGTGTTGAAATATTACCCCAATCATCGAATCAGCTTTGTACACTCGATAGTTTCTGGGGCAAGCTCCATTGACGTAAACGAGCGTGTAACCAGGGATTTCGATAATCTCTGCATTCGGGTCTGTTGGCGGTAGAAAAATTTTCTCTGGTGAATCATCCAACTCGGCTACTTGAAGAGAGGGTGTAGTTTCTGTGGTGTATGCCATTGTGATGTTTGTTACCTATTACGCTGTAGAGGCGATTACAATTGTCTTGATGTGCAATCGCCCTTTTTATGCCAGTGGTTACGCTGCTACAGCTGGTCGGACTCCCAAAAACGTCATCGCTTCTTCTGCACTCGATGCGAATCTGTTCATGCCGTATGTGCGGGGTCTAGAATACCAACCCTCAAGATTGCAACCGATGTAGCCTACTAGCTGATTATTCCGGTAAAGTTTAGTACTGAAGGATAACCAATCAATCTGGGGATGCCACAGGTTGAACTTGACACAAGCTTCTTCTAATTCATCGCTGAGGCGTTCATTGCGCTCCAATGGAGTTTCGGGAAGTGTCGCTTTAACCTCTGCAACTCTTTTTGCAAACCAGTCTCGGTCAAAAGGCAAGCAGCTACCGTTTACAAACCGCACCCATAATGTAATCCCACCTTCCAGCCAGATAGTACGAACAGATTCCGGTTCGACTTGAATAATCTCGCCAATGATGCGGCGGTCACGAGATGTTAGGGGATCTTGGGTGGGGGCCACAGCTTCGGCTTGGGATTCGAGGTGGGTGTATAGTTCTGCTTGGGCTAGGGTTTGTTCATCTCTGTAAGGGGTATCAGCAACTAGTGTTTGATTTAGTTTGAAGCTTGAGGGTGCTTGCTGTATATAGGTTGAATGCTTCATAATGAGGATCTCCTGCCTCTAGATGGGGTTAGGTTTTTCACAAAGGGCGATCGCTAGTTTTCCAGACAGGGTGATCGTCTTTTGTTTGTATCTCATGAATCTAATATACTATTTTGGCTAGCCACTGTCAAGACACAATCTAGCCAATTAACTGATCTACATAGGCTTTAGACATTAGTAGAAGTTATAGCCACTGGCTAGACCGTGCTTTATAGTGTAAATAGTTGTTTAAATTCAAAGAAGAAAAGATGGCAGACGAAAGAAAGCTTTCTACTAGGAAGCGTGGCGCTCAGATGAATGTAAGGCTTGATGAGAGCTTGTACGTTGAGTATAAGGAGTTGCTAGAAAAAGAAGGAACAAGTATGACTGAAGATATAGAAAGCTACATTAGAGGTAGACTCGGTAGAGAAGAGAGTGAAACTAATGTTGTTGATATCAGGCAAGTTATAGAAAGACAACAACAAGAGATAGCGGAGATTAAAGCAGAACTGGGAAAATTAAGGGCGGGCTAGCCGCAGAAAATCAACAACTCAAGAGTCAGCTAGAACACATGCTAGCCAGCGCCAAAAATCTCATAAATCTAGCAACAAACTCGCCTCCTATAGAACAATAGGGGGCGAAGCTTTTAAAGGGTGGTGATATCTGTCTAGTCCAGTTGCTTTTTTGGCTAGCCTAATGCTAGACTCAAAGCAATTATGCTGACAAATTCAAACCCCCAGCGATTGTTTTCGAGGCAGGCGCTGAGGGTAGTTCCACAAACGCTCAGGTTTATGGTTAATCAAACAATATCAAATCTTCTTGCACCATGCACAGAGGATAATACCGTTATTGACTACAACCCCGGAACAACATCGCTTTTAGATTATGGTGTTGTCAACACCAGCATCCAGGAAACCTTCACCGCCATCGACCGTTTTGAGTGGCAAGCATCCGATGAATTGCGACTGATGCGAGACAAAGGCTATTACGAAGATGGTGGATACAAGAGCTTTGAAGCTTACTGCGAAAATGAGTTGACGAAACACGGGGGATATCGCCGGGTCAGAGATTTGCTGTCTGCGAAGAAAGTAGTTGATACTCTGCCAGAGGAACTCAGGGAAAAGATTACTAAACCCTCTCAAACTCGCCCCTTACTCCGGCTGGTTAAAACTCCTGATAAGTTACAGGAAGTCGTAGCGATCGCAGCCCAGGAAAAACCCTTCCCCACTGCCGCAGACTTTGCCAAAGCAGTGCAGCAAGTCGCACCAACGACTAAACGCACCACAAAAAGCGAAAACCCTAAAACGCAATTGTGTAATTCTGTGACTGTTTCATCACCAGAACATCCCCGTTATGGAGAGTCGGCAGTGATTGAGGCAGACGCACCGAATCACTGGCAGCAGATTGTCACTTTTGCTGATGGTGAGAGGTTGTTGATCAATAATACTGATTTAGATGCCCCAAGCGTTACCTTCCCCAGAGAGCAGACTTACCCAAAAGAATATTCTGAGGCGATCGCAGCACTCAAAGAACAGCATAAACACGAACTAGAGCGCCTAGAGCAAGAATTGAGAATTGGCTTGTTTTCAGAGGCCACAGCCAATGCAGAAGAACAAGTAAGTGAGCAAATCCAATCTCTGCAAAATCTGTACAAGCAGCAGAGGGAGCAAAACATCCAGTTACAGCAGCGATTGGATGAGATGGAGGGGTTAAGAAAACTGGAGATTGAAAATCAGCAACTTCAGCAACGTATCCAAGAATTAGAACACGCCGTACAACAGCATCCGGTTCAGCAGTGGGGAAATACCATGACCCAGCAAGCAACCAAAGCTTTGAACAAGCAGGTAAAACTTGCACTGGAGAAAACAATTGATCTGCGATCGCTGGCCCAAGAACCGCCCAAGGAAAATGCACAAGAATGCTTACGACTCATGGGCATGGCATTGAAAAACCTCGCCAGCGCAATGAACAACACCCAAGCGTTAGAAGCTGCGGCAATCATTCTGGGAAGTGAACCGACACCACAGGCTATCGCCTACCGTGCCGAACAATTGGAAATGTTACCACAGGCGGTTAGCGATATTCGACGGGTGCTGTCAAAACCTGGGTGTAGCTGGCAGGAGTTTTGGGATGTTGCCCAAGAGTAGGAGGTGATTAAATCGGATTACTGGGCTGAACTTTCCATCCAAGAGACTGATTTAATTACTGCTCTCCAGAAAGCATCCTCTCAACCGGACATCATTGGCGTTGGTTCTATTGTTGCCCACGCCGATCCATATCGTACTTTGTATGTCGCCAGAGGAGAAGTAATTCAGGATTTGGGAGATGAGGTAATCGTTGCCTGGGATTGTTGGAAGGAGCAATCAAAAAAGGCTGACAGATATTTTCGAGATGAATTGCGATTCTGGCAGGGTGAGAAAAAGTAGATAAAACTCGCCTCTAGCAAAAAGACTTAAACGCGGGATGGGTGCAATGCCGCTCACATGGAGACGGCTCACGCGCCCTTGGAAGGCGCGTCGCCTTCACATTTTAAAAGCGCGTCAGAACTTGAAGAATTGCCTACGGCAATGGACTGTACGATGCTGGCGCTTGTGGATGATGCAGAGGGTGAATCTGCTTTGTTGTTGGGTGAAAAGCAGGATTGTAGCGTTGAATCGAGGGATTGTCATGAAGGCACTTGTTCCGCCGCGCCCGTCGCACAAAATGAATTTTCTGACAAGGAAGCGATGCCTGCGGCGGGCGTAGCCATCGCTAATCAAACACCAAGGCTTATAGAACAGGGTAATCCCACTTCGTTGTTAGTTGAAAATTCAGTTCCGGGTGTAGAAATCAAAGCAGTTCATGAGGGTACTTGTTCCACCGTGCCTGTCCCCAGCGCTGAAAAATGGTCGCATGAGGCGATTGTTGCAAGGTCGAATGTGCGACCGGAGCGGATGCAGAAACTTAAGGTGGGTTTGATTTCTTGCAGGAGTGCTGGAATGATGATCCGGCTTTGCAGGTTGTGATCAAGAAGTTGCTGGTGAAGTTTCCCCAGTGGGGAATTGCTTGTGTGGATGGGGTATTAGTGAAGTGGGAGGGATAGCGTGAGCGGTAATTTGAGAATTTTATAAAGTAAATTTTTGTAAAGTTATCAAGTTCTTGCGAAAAACCGGAGTTTTGGGCAGAAAACTTAGTAGCCTAGTTACTCGCTATTTAGTAGCTTTAAGACTGCTGGAGGACGAATAGAATTGGGTAGCGTCGCAGGAGAGGGTCTAGTTGGTCTTACCCCGACAAATAAAGGTTTTTCTTTAAGTTATAATTCTGGGAGCCAGAACTTTCGGAACATTAAGCTATCCCAGCAGGCTGTAGTGGATGCAAGTGGAGAGGGCGGCGGCGATATCCAAATTCAAGGTAGGCGAATTAGTTTGTTTAGTGGTTCCCAGATTGAAGCTAGTACCTTGGGAACCCAAGCAGGAGGTACTTTGTTAGTGAATGCATCTGAATCGGTAGAACTAAGTGGAACCTCCTTGCTTAACGAAGATCCTCCCACTGGTTTGTTTGCTTCGGCAGATTTAGACTCAACAGGGGAATTATTCTGATTCCCGACCTTAAAACTATTAGTTTTTTAAACCTCCTACCAGGCAATTATTTCAGCTTTTCAAGCGTGCCATTCGACTCTACACCAAGCTCCCTCACTGATATTAGGAGCCAAACTAGAGTGTAGTTGAAGCGTCATTTTTCCAGTTTTGTCGATATAACCACATTTGTTACCAATGCTCACTAGTGCTAAAGAGCCGGAAAATTTAGCAGCATAATCAAACTGTGGTGAAACAAGTACTTTACCTGTTTTGTCGATGTAGCCCCATTTATTGCCGATGTTAACCGATGCTAATCCTTCAGAAAAATCTGTTGCACTAGTAAACTGGGGCTTGATGACAATTTTACCTGTTTTGTCAACATAGCCAGATTTCTGAGCAACACCAATCCATGCCATTCCTTCGGAGAAGTTAAAGGCATAATCGAATTGTGGTTTAATCACAAACTTGCCTGTGGTGTCCATGTAGCCTATGTTGCATCCGCGAGCAAATTGCCTTGTAAATCTCTGACGATTTGATGAACGGTAACGACATTTCGATTGTTTTCATCCGTCTCGAATTTTAAGGTTTCAAGCTGCACTTGAATAACCTTATATTGATTAGTCCAGTATTCGCGCACCGCGTCGCGTCCATAAACGAAACCGCCTTCGACCCCGTTGGCCCATTTCACGTCTGGGTGCATCACCGAGATGATTGTTTCAAGCTCGCCTTTGTTGAAGGCTTCGTATAAATTTTGCAGAAACTGCTGATTTGAACTCATAATTATTCACCATCCAATACGAATGTTATTAAAACAAGAAAGCAGCCCAACGGCTAAAGTGAGCGACAGCGAGTGAACTAGAATGTAGCACAAAGGCTCTCTACCGTCCGCTCCACTGCGTTATTGTACTGCGTCTCTACGACGATCAACTTCAGCTTTGTGCGGAGCCGTTGAGTTGTTGCTGAAACTGAACTTTCTCCTGACTTAAATTCTGAATTTTAGTTTGCCAGTCGTCTGCTTGGTGAGTAGTCTGTCAACGCTAATGTCCGATCCTCAATGTCCCCAACGAGCAAACCATGCGCTTCAGCCGTCACCTTCTTGATCTTTGACCACTCTTGATCCGCCATGAACTTTGCCCACTGCTCCTTCATCGTTTCTAGGTCAGACCACTCCAGCAAATAGACTAACTCCGTGCGGTTATTGTGCTGAGATTCCCAGGTTGCTACAATCTTGAAGCCGTATCGCGCCATGATCTGCATCGCATGATCGTGGAATCGTTCATGAAACGCCTTTTTATTGCTGTCAAAAATCTCGTAGATCCGCAGTTGGTGGATGACACTGGCTGTCGCTTTGTCTCCTTTGCTGGAAGTTTGTGAAAGTCCAACTGTGCTGCTCATGACAATGAAGACCATCGCTAGCGTAGCAATCAGCAGAAATGTCTTGGTGTGAATCATAGATAACCCTCTACTTGGAGTATTTTGCTTGTTCCGTCAGCGACCAACGACGATACAGATAGCTACCTCGCGATCGCTTGACTGTCTGCATAGTCCGTACTCACCGTGACTTGCTGCCAATCCTCTAAACCCGTTTTGACCGATTCCAGTTTGTCCTGAATCAGGCTCATCGCATCCGTGCCTAATGCTAGTCGCATCGGTGGATTGGGGCTTTCTACAGCTTGAATGATTGCTTGTGCTGCTTTGGCTGGATTACCAGGTTGTTGACCATCCATGTCTTTAAACCACTGCAAGGAAGCACGACTCACAGAATCATAAGCATTAACGACTTGTTCGGCAGTGGAGAGCGATCGCCCATTAAAGTTTGTCCGAAATGCTCCAGGTTCAATTAAGGTGATTTTGATGCCAAAGGATTCGACTTCTTTCGCCAGGGCTTCAGACATCCCTTCTACGGCAAATTTAGTCGCACAGTAGATGCTACTTCCACCAAACCCGACCAATCCTGCCGTCGATGACATATTTATAATGTGTCCCCTACCTTGCTGACGCATCAGAGGTAAAACCGTTTGGGTGAGATGAACTGCCCCAAAGAAGTTAGTTTCAAATGCCTGACGAATATCAGAATCACTGACTTCTTCGAGTGCGCCAATCAATCCATAGCCTGCATTATTCACGAGTACATCAATTCGACCGAATGTTTGGATTGCTGCGTCAACCGCGGCTTGCCTCTGTTGAGATAGAGTGACATCTAAACGCACAGCTTTTGCAGTGTTGGGATATTGATCAATCAAAGCGCGAAGTTGTTCGGGTTTACGAGCCGTCGCTAGCAGGCAATTGCCCTTTTTTAACACGGCTTCTGCTAGGGCACGTCCGAATCCAGTTGAGCAGCCTGTAATTAACCAAACCTTAGAAGTGAGACGATTTTTATCTAAGTTCATTTGCTTTCTCCAATTCAAAAGTGATGAGATACGCTTCATACTTCTAACGATAGGAGACAGCAATAGAACTGTCCAATATATATAAGACTAGGATTAATAGCTTCAACATATAAGTATGGTCGAACTACGGCATCTGCACTATTTCATTGCGGTCGCTGAGGAACTTCACTTTAGTCGAGCCGCAGAACGGTTGTGCATTTCTCAACCCCCGCTAAGTCAGCAGATTCGCAGTTTAGAAGATGAACTCGGAGTCAAACTGTTTGAGAGAACGAAGCGACAAGTGCAGTTGACTGAAGCAGGCAAAGTGTTTTTAGAGCGCTCTTATCTGGTGTTAGGGCAACTTGAACAAGCGATCGCACTCACCCAACAAATTGGGCGCGGTGAGGTGGGACGGTTGGCGATTGGATTTGTTGACTCTGCAATGTATACGGTACTACCAGAGATGTTAAGGGTCTTTCGAGAGCAATTTCCAGCCGTCGAACTGCAATTGTATGAACTAACGACGGCTCAACAGATTCAAGCGCTGCACCATAAACAGGTTGATATCGGCATTGTCCGTTCTGCCGTTAGCGAACCTGGTTTGAGCGTGGAGTGCCTTTTGCCAGAATCATTGGTCTTAGCGTTGCCCGAAACCCATCGGTTGTCTGCCCATCCTCAAGTGTCGCTCTCTACATTGGCTTCAGAATCATTCATCCTATTTCCTGCCAAAATGGGACCAGTTTTTTATGAGCAGATTATTCACCTTTGTCAACAAGCTGGATTTCGTCCAAAAGTGGCACAAGAAGCAGTTCAGATGCACACGATCATCGGTTTAGTTGCAGCAGGACTGGGCATTGCGATCGTTCCTGCCTCCTTGCAAAACTTCCACAGAAGCGGAGTCATTTATAGACCCCTACAAGAACAGAACCCTAAAACCGGACTTTATTTAGCTTGGCGGCAGCATGATACCTCTCCAGTCATCAAAGCATTTCTCAGTTTGGTGCAAAGGACAACGCAATGGTAGTCAAATCGTGATAATCCGTGAACCGTTAGAGATCAAGCATCTCACCGAATCTCCTCCAAGTACTGTCTCAGCAGTAACCTGAAACCGCATAACTGCGGAGTTGAACCGCACCTTCGGCTGATCGCCTTCGGGCGATTAACGAGGTATCGGTTCCAACGAAGTGTTGTTGTGACAACACTTAGCAGATTTTAACATATTATGTAAAGTTTTATACTAGTTATTCTACATACTGTTACAATCAACCTAAATAATATATGCCACTCGTGAGTTATGGAGCGAGTAACACTACCGAGAGTCTGTGCTTGCGGGTTTGGTTGAGGATGGGTACACCGTTATTGATGCCTTGGATGCATCGGATGATGAAAGTGGGGCAGTAATCGAGTCGGTTAAGGCGGCATCTGTTGAATTGTATGCTGCGGAGTGTAAAGCGATCGCGGATTCTCCAACCATCTCTGATGCCGAACTCAAGAAGCTGCAAGACACAAGGGCGAAAACGAAAACCGAACGACACCAGCAGCGCAAAGCGGAATTGTCCCGTCGCTATGAAATTGATGTAACCCCTGATTTAGTTGAGAAGGATGATGACGGGTGGTATCCTCAGTTGCGGATGCACTATTATTTGACGCTGGGGCGAGAGTTCTTGACAACTCGTGATGCCAAACGAGCAAAAACGCAGTTAGAAGCAGGGGAAAATTCGATTTGGAAGCCAGATTTTAACAAGGGGCAGTTATTGCCTGCTGTACTGTTACTGGAAAATCTTCAGATGTTGCAGTTTCTTACACCAGACGTTCAGTTGCGGGGGTCTGATGAAAAGATGGTGGAGTTTAAAGCGCTGGCTGTAGCACATCGGCACGTTATCAAGAATTACCTGAATGTTTCCATTTCTGAAAAGCTGACCCCGATAGCGATCGCACAGAAACTACTTGCGAAGATTGATTTGAAGTTGGATTACGTTGGTCGGTTGGGCAAGCGTGAAAATCGGGAGTGCGTTTACCAGTTTATTGCACCTGATGACCAACGTGATTCGATTTTTGAACAGTGGTTAAATCGAGATGAATTATTTCAAAATGAGTTGGTGTCAGTCAGCAATAATATAAGTACAATTACACCAGTCATTGACACCCAATCCCAGGATACTCTTCTCTTCAAACACTCACGTCAGTGGAAAGTCCTGTTACCCAAGGATGGAAGGGGCTGAAGCTGAAAATACGCCAAGGACTCGACAGCGCTGGTCGGTTCTACAGTGAGTTAGTCTCCCAAGTTGGCTTTTCTCTTGGTGTTGCTGATGGTGAGCCTTACTGGAATGGCTATTTGGGGCAGTGGCAGGTTTGGGTTAACTTTGCTGACGGGTGTAGGTCTGTGATGTGCGATTGGTTGGCGGTGGTGTAGATCAGGAGAAATTGCTTCAGTTTCGACTTGATGATTGTGGACTATGTGCAGTTGATTGAACCAAGAGAAAAGCGGGGTGGTGAAAACCGCGTACAAGTAATCGACTCCATCTTGAAACAACTGAGGGCGATCGCTAAACAATTCAATAAGGATCTGACAATTTCTGAACATGAAATTGAGATGCTCATGTTCCAAGTTAAAAGAGTTCCGACGAAGTGAAAATCGTTTTCTATGCAAAATAGGAAGCTGAGAATGATTAAATTTACCAACAACTTTTGTAACAATGGGCGACTCTTGCTTTAATCAACTAGCCACTGCATTAACAAGTAACCTATCGATATAAACCGAAAACTCCCAAATAACATCACCCATGTTACTGTCATTAGGATAAAACTTAACCACTTATTATTGTGGTAAAATTTCCGCGCTTGCCAAATAATAAATGTCAAATTTGTAGATAATGAAACCGCTATTACATTAGCTAAAAGTAACCAATGCTCTTCTGTTACCCCTTGCATCCAAACTATTAACGAACCTCCATTTGCACTATTAGGCTGAAAACTCGCATCTCTTAATGGTGATACTTGATAAGCAAAAATGCTACTAGCTATCGTTAGGAATAACAAGAACACTAAACTGAAAATTGAAAAGTGTCGAATACTTTGAAAACTTTTCATATAATCTCCTAAAATTTAAGGTAGCGAACGCCTTTGATTACAGCCAAAGATGCTACTAATACCAATTTAATGTGAAGCTGCATAGAATAGAGCTTCCAGGATAAAGTTATAAAAGGTCGGGAATCAGAATAATCTGGAACTCTCAGTTTGCGATGCCGAACGCATTGCGTCTCCAAGAGTTGGCGGGCGCTTGCGCTAGGGTGTTAACTTTGTACCATTTTAGGTGTTCAAAATTCATGCAAAATATATGCCAGTAGTTCTAATCAAGGGGACTACGCACAGCCTTACCGCCCCGATTCAGAACATGGGCGTAAATCATTGTCGTTTTTACATCCTTGTGTCCCAGCAATTCCTGCACTGTGCGGATGTCGTAGCCTTTTTGTAATAAGCGGTTCCTGATTTAGTGCAATACGCTATGGAATAATGGAGTATATTAACGTCTAAGTAGCTGTAGAATGAAATCTTACTCCAATGTGGGTGCGATCCTCGAATACACTGGGCATACCCTCATCCTGTTCGACGACCGCTCGTTCCGCTGGTTCAGCGTCAAGCGGTTCGCGTGGGACGGGGCAGGCGATGAGGTCGCAGTACTCGGGGCCCTGATCGTCCACTGGCGGTATCGAGATCACTACGCCGCACGGGACTCGCACGAGGAGGACGCCGGCAACATCCACGGTCCGTACTGGGTCGCGGCCATCACCCCGGTCGAGTTCACGCCAATCGGCTCGGAGGGGGCTATTGGCGTGGTTGAGGAGTTCTGCGGGCTGTTCGACTGTCCGCCCCGTCCCGAAGTCCGGGCACAGGTAGAGGCCGTCGTGCTGTCTTGGCTAGGTCGGTCGTCATGGTATCGGCTCCGCGATCTGCCGGACGTCATTCACGAGTGGGGTTCCGTACTCTGGGAATTCAGGGAGTTGGTCGCCATCTCCCACAAGTCACGCGAGGTGCTCTCAGTAGTCATGGCCATCGACTGAGCAAGGCACGCCGAACTAGGCACTGCACTTGACCGACGGGGTTGGTGACAACCTCGTTGAGTTTACTTACAACCGGGAAGAACAAGTTGATGGAGTATGGAAAGGGCGAAGTATTGGCTCAATTCTTTGCAGTGCAGTAACGATGATTCGTCTAATGCAACAACTCTTGGCAACCAGGAACGATATTATCGCCTTTATCAAAAAAGCGAAAACCAAAAAGCCATCACTAAAATTAGATGTCTGCAAAAATTTTGATAACACAAAATTAAAACCAGTTCTTCCAGATGATGCTCCGATCGCTATAGTACTTTTCGTGGGTGGTGGCGGGATAAAAGCTGGGATGGTACAGGCTGGTATTCGCCCAGTTATTGCAGTAGAGTTTGACCCAAGTAAACCAGACTTGAGCAGGGCGATCGCCAAAACCCATCACCACAACTTTAGCGAATACGGGTGTAGAATAATCCAGCTAACAGTTCAAGAAGTAGCACAGTCAAAGTTTCTAGGTTTTCCCCGCCGCCCCGATTACCTCCATGCCTCCCCGGTGTGCGCCAACTTCAGCCAAGCTCATACAGCTAAAGCGGGTAAGGGTGGGGAAACTACCGATGACCTGACGGCTGCGAACCGACAGGTCGGCGCTTCACTATCGCTGTGACAGAAGCCATCTAACAGTTGCAACCACGGGTGTTTACGCTGGAGAATGTGCCGCGCTATCAGAACAGTCAGAGTTTCAGTATCATTCTGGATGCTTTGGAACAAGAGGGGTACTCGGTCAATTACAGCGTGGTCAGCATGGACAAATTCGGATTACCCCAGGCGCGGCGGCGGTTAGTCCTGATTGCAAACAAGGGTTTTCATGTTGCCTTACCTTTGGGGACTGCACCTTGCGGTTGGTACAAAGCGATCGCGCATCTCATCCCCACAATGCCTGATTCACATTTGCTACCTAAACAGCAACAAGCTTTGGAGAAATTTTTAGCCGGGAATGCGCCAACACCACTGTTGATTGAACGGGTTGGGGGACGCAAGTTACCCAAGTACAAGCCAGGGTCGCAGCCCGCTAATACCATTCTGCGATGGCGCGAGCGCCCGCCGGAGGCATCGCACTTTTCATTAAGACAAATTCTCTAACAACGTCTCTAATGCCTTGTAGCCCCATTTGAGTGTCATTAATCCGCAGATAATTGATAGTAAAACACAGCCCATAGTGCTTCTAGCTAGAGGTAGTGAATACCCAAAATAGGTTGTGTAACAATACCAATGCATTACAGCAATCACTAGTCCGATTACCGCCCCAGCACTAAAGCGCTTAATCAACGTAATAGTAGTTTCTAGGCTTGATTCAGGTTGCTTCAGTTCAGATGATAGTGGTTCCATAAAAGAGTAAAAGTTTTGGCTGTTGAATAATATTTAGTTTAATGCCCAATTGCAAGAAGTGATCCAGCTTTCACAGTACTGCTGCGGTCAAAGGTGCAAGACTCTCTTGAAGACACCTGTACAATGAAAAACTGTCTGAAGGCATGAAGCCTAGAGCAGCGCTTGAAAAGGGAAATAAAATACGGAACTTTTAAAGCGTTGTCCCTGTTTTACTATAGTGGCTTTATTATGTAATATTCTTCAACTAGAGTTTTGTGTTTTACGCAAAAGTAATCAAAAATCTTGAACTGCTGTCATACAAGAGTTAAGCGCCAGCATCACCAGCACCCACGATGTAATCCAGGCAGATGCCTGATAACCATTGGCTTACATTTGCCCCCTCAAGGCATACCATCATCGCCTCGAATAACTCCACACAGGGACAATTGTGCGATCATTCAAGGTAAAGTAGGCTATTCATCCAGCGATCGCCTGCTCCAGAATCCGGTTGTTTAGCGTTAGTTCAACTTGCAGCAGCAGCACGTAGCCGTAAATAGTACAAATACATTCATATTCAGCGAAAATTATCCTAAAATGGTAGTTAGAGCCAGTGCAATGCTATGAACCACCGTATTTGTGACTTAGACGCGACAAAAGAATGGTTACGTCTCGACTCACTCAACTACATCACTCTCATGCCTAGAGGCGTGTGAAAGCTTCGAGATGCTGGCGGATTTGCGAGAGATATTTCCCAGGCAGACGCGATCATGTCGCTAGTAGTAAGGTAAGTGCTAGCCAGAGGGAGAGAATTATCATGAAGTTGCAACAGTTGAACTAGTCCCAGGCTGCGTAAATCAACACTATCAGTCATCTTTTGTTAACCAATAGTTATCATGCATTTGGACAAGCGTTTATTAATTTTGAATTGGTATTACATCCCTACTTAATTGCAGCCGTGCAACCATTTCCGCTCTTGCAGATACATCCAGCTTACGAAAAATACGTTTTAACGTCTGCTTGACCGTATTTTGACTAATCCATAACTCGGCTGCAATTTCTGCATTTGTCAGACCCTTGGCTACCAAAGCAGCAATTTGCAATTCTCGTGCTGTTAAACAAATTTCAATTTTGGGCAAAAATAACTCATTTTCGGAGCGCAAAAGTGCTAATTTTGCAGAAATATGGGCGCAGATGGCACTCAATTGTAGTAAATCTTGCGTATTATAAGCTGGAGTACCACTGGTGCGGGCAAATTGGACTGTACCAATTAGTCTTCCTTCTCCAACAATTGGCCCAGTCATAATATGTTCGTGGTCATATATTTTGCCACAACCAATTTGATATAGTTCACTTTGCTTCCAAGCTGCTTCCGTAAAAATAAGTTGTTCGTGGGCGGGTGCATGATGACAAACGACATACTCCATCACTTTATCTATAGCTGCACCAACCGTAGAGTAGTAATCAATAAAACTATCTGGCAAGCCTTTCAGGTAAATAGTACCTTGCTGTCCTACCAACCCATGTATATAAATACCCCAATGTTGACTGCCAAACAACTTTCCTGCCGCATCCATATAATGTATAATGTCCACATAGTTGGTTCACTGATGATGCATTTGTGACTTTTTCAATCAACGTTGGTAAAGTCAGTAGATCGAAAAGTTTGGCGATGCCTTCGGCGGGCGCAGCCATCGCTAAAAAATAGTAGTCTACGATACCGTTTTTTTGAAAATGTAGAAGTGCTGATAGGCTTAGATAAATGATAAGA
>JAESGI010000356.1_pt1 | contig 15216 bp, 6 predicted proteins | sample 9269671 | NCBI WGS metagenome assembly JAESGI01 (sample SAMN14515641, study PRJNA621666) | algae metagenome | isolation source: Nostoc indistinguendum CM1-VF10 and co-occurring heterotrophs from gravelly... | place: USA: Clark Mountains, San Bernardino, California | collected 1998-06-05 | reverse complement strand
AGCGTATCGTCAGCCAGGTCGGCCGCCGCGTCGACGAAAGCTCGCCGATCTGCGACGCCCGCCTCGCCGATGGTTCGCGCGTCAACGTCATCGCCCCGCCGCTCGCTATTGACGGCCCGGCCCTCACCATCCGCAAGTTCAAGAAGGACAAGCTGACCCTGGATCAGCTCGTCCGGTTCGGCGCGATCGCGCCGCCCGGCGCTGAGATCCTCAAGATCATCGGCAAGGTCCGCTGCAATCTGGTCATCTCGGGCGGTACCGGCTCGGGCAAGACGACGCTGCTCAACTGCCTGACCAACTATATCGAGCACGATGAGCGCGTGATCACCTGCGAGGACGCGGCCGAGCTGCAATTGCAGCAGCCGCATGTCGTGCGCCTGGAAACCCGTCCACCCAATCTCGAGGGAACCGGCGCGGTTACGATGCGCGACCTCGTCAAGAACTGCCTGCGCATGCGGCCCGAGCGCATCATCGTCGGCGAGGTGCGCGGACCGGAGGCCTTCGATCTCCTGCAGGCGATGAACACCGGCCATGATGGCTCGATGGGCACGCTGCACGCCAACACCCCGCGCGAATGCCTGAGCCGCATCGAATCGATGATCACCATGGGCGGCTTCAGCCTGCCGTCGAAGACCCTGCGCGAGATGATCTGCTCCTCGATCGACGTGATCATCCAGGCGCAGCGCATGCGCGACGGCTCGCGCCGCATCACCCACATCACCGAGGTGATGGGGATGGAGGGCGACGTGATCATCACTCAGGACCTGATGGTCTATGACGTGCTCGGCGAGGATCCGAACGGCAAGCTGATCGGCCGCCACCGCTCGACCGGGATCGGCAGGCCGCGCTTCTGGGAACGGGCGCGCTATTTCGGCGAGGAGCAACGTCTGGCGTCCGCCCTCGACGAGCTCGAGAGCCAGAACGATGCGACTGCGGCGTAACCGGGGGGACGGGACAGCGCCATGGATTACGGGCTGATCGCTGCCGCCATTCTTGCTGCCATCTCGGCGGGCGGTGTCGCCTATGCGCTGCTCTACCCCTCGCTCAGCGGTCAGGCCCGGGCCGAGCGCAGGCGCAAGGAATTCGCGAGTCCCGTGGTCACCCGCGCCGCCGCCGATCGCGAGGCGCAGAATCGCGCAAAGCGCGGCCAGGTCGCGCAGAGCCTCAAGGATATCGAGAACCGTGAAAAGGCGCGCAACAAGGCGACGCTCGAAGTTCGGATCCAGCAGGCAGGTCTGAGCTGGTCGCGGCGACAATACTTCATCTTCGCCGCGATCACCGCGGCCGTCGCCGGCCTCGCCATGCTCATCGCGTCGGGCAACGGCGTGCTCGGCCTCGCCGGGCTTGTCGTCGGCGCGCTGGGTCTGCCGTCCTTCTATTTGAGTTTTCGCCGCAAGAAGCGCCTGAAGCGCTTCTCCAACGAATTTCCCAACGCGATCGACATCATCGTGCGCGGTATCAAGTCCGGTCTGCCGCTGAACGATTGCCTGCGCATCATCGCCAGTGAGGCGCAGGAGCCGGTCAGGACCGAATTTCGCCTGATCGTCGAGTCGCAGACATTGGGGCTCTCCCTCACGGACGCTGCAACCAAGCTGTTCGAGCGCATGCCCTGCGCCGAGGCCAACTTCTTCGGCATCGTGCTGGCGATCCAGCAGAAGACCGGCGGCAACCTCGCCGAGACTCTGGCCAATCTCTCCCGTGTCATCCGCGAGCGCCGCAAGATGCGCGACAAGATTGCGGCGGTCTCGATGGAGGCCAAGGCCTCGGCGGCGATCATCGGGTCACTGCCGGTCGTCGTCGCGCTCCTCGTCTATGTGACCAGCCCCCGCTACATCGAGTTGCTCTGGCTGACCTCCACCGGCCAGATCGCCTTGGCCGCCGGGCTCGTCTGGATGACGATCGGCGTCATCGTGATGAAGAACATGATCAATTTCGACATCTGAGGAGGGGAAGATGCTGGCGCTCCTCATCGAAAAGGCCATGAATCTCCAGTTCATGCTGGCGCTGTTCAGCGGGATTGCCGTGGCTGCGACGATCGTCGCTGTCGGCACGCCGCTGCTCGAAGGCAACGCGCTGGGCAAGCGGATGAAGAGTGTCGCGACCGAGCGCGACAAGATCCGCGCCCGCGAGCGCGATCGCCTGGCGCGCCAGAAGGACAAGGTGACCTTGCGGCAGGAGCCGAAGGCGTTCATGCGGCAGATCGTCGACCAGTTCAAGCTCGGCGACTGGCTTGGCACCGAAAACGCCAAGAAAAAGCTCGCTCTGGCCGGATTCCGTGGCCAGCAGGCCGAGATCGGCTTCCTGTTCTTCCGGGCTGTCACGCCGATCGGCCTGTTCCTGTTCGCGCTGTTTTACGTCACTTTCGTCAATGATTTCGGCCTGTCGCAGATCAACCGGATCGCGGTCGCCATCGCTGCCGCCTATCTCGGCATCAAGGCCCCGGAAATCTATCTTTCGAACGCCACCAAGAAGCGCCAGTTCTCCATGCGGCGCGCCTTTCCCGACGCGCTCGACCTGCTGCTGATCTGTGTCGAATCCGGCATGTCGATCGAGCTTGCCTTCCGCAAGGTCTCAACCGAGATCGGCAGCCAATCGGTGCCGCTGGCCGAGGAGTTCGCGCTCTGTACCGCGGAACTGTCCTATTTGGCGGAGCGCCGGCAGGCCTATGAGAACCTCGCGGCGCGAACCGGGCTGGAATCGGTGAAGTCGGTCTGCACGGCGCTGATCCAGGCCGAGCGCTACGGCACCCCGCTCGGCACGGCCTTGCGGACGCTCGCCCAGGAAAGCCGCGACCAGCGCATGAACGAGGCCGAGAAGAAGGCCGCAGCCCTGCCGCCGAAGCTGACCGTGCCGATGATCCTGTTCTTCCTGCCGGTGCTGTTCATCGTCATCATGACGCCGGCCTTCATCAAGCTGGTCGACATGCAATGATCGCGGCGCTGCGCGCCCTGTCGCGCGTATCGAAATGACCGATGCCTCGCCGCTCTGAGCAGCAAGGCATCGATTTCAGCGATTGCCGGCAGCTTTTCCGATGCGCCAGTAGAGGCCTTCGCCGGTCATGCCATCGTCGACGGGAAGCTCGGCGCCGGTGATGAAGGATGCTTCCGGGCCCAGCGGGAACATCACCGCGGCGGCGATCTCGCCGAGGGCCGCACTGCGCGACAGCAGGGTCGCCTCGCCGATTGCGCAAGGGCGCGTCGTGCGGACGATCCGCGAGGCCGTTGCAGCGGTGGCATCCCGGCAAGGGCTCGTGATGCTGCCCAAGCGAGCCGGCAGCTACGATGCGAGGCCCGGCATCAGCTTCATGGAAATCGATCTGCTGCCGACCCCTTCGGCATTGGCATGCGCCGGAATCATAAATGAGATCCTTGTGAGGCTCGCCAGGCAATACGGAACGATGCCTTGAACCCAATCGCACAGGCGCCGGAGCCTGCAGTCCGTCGCACGCGCGGGCGCCGGCCAGCTCCGCCCTTGCGACGGATGCCCTACCTTTCGCGGAACATCCGCGAAGCGTGGTCGAGGAACGGCTTTGCGAGATAGGAGAAGGCTGTCCGTTCCTCGGTCGAGATGAACACCTCGACCGGCATGCCCGGAAGCAGCTTGCGTTCGCCGAGTGCTGCTGCGTCGCCATCGATCTGCACTTCGCCGACATAGAACGTCGCGCCGGTCGCGGGGTCCTTCGAGGTCGCCGGCGAGACATGCACGACCGTGCCGGGATATTCCGGCGTGCTGTTGCGGGCGAAGGCCGAGAAGCGCAACCGGGCAGATTGCCCCTGCCTGACCTGATCGATGTCGGCCGGCGAGATCCTGACCTCGACGGTGAGCCTCGCATGGCGGGGAACGATCGTCGCAAGGCGCGCAGCGGGCGTGATCACGCCGCCGACGGTGAAGACAGTGAGCTCGTTGACCACACCCGCGATCGGCGCCCGGATCTGGGTTCGCGACAGCCGGTCCTCCGTCGCCAGACGCCGCTCCGTGAGCTCAGAGACCTTGGCCTCGACCTGGCGGAGCTCGCGCTGCGCCTCGGTGCGCGCGGTCTCGTCGACGGCGATGATCTGCAGCCGGGCCTCGCTGATGCGCAGCGCCGCGCGGGCGAGGGCGGCCTCGATCTCGCCGCGCTCGCCCAGGAGCCGAGCCCATTCGCGGTTGATGTTGTAGACCTTGGTTCCGTCGATGAAGCCCTTCTCGAAGAGGCTGAGATATTTCTTGCGTTCCAGCTCGACGAGCCTCAGCTCCTCGACCTTGGCGACCTTGCGCGCATTGAGGCCTTTGATCTCTTCGCCGGACTGGACGATGGCGATCTCGAGTTGTTCCTTGCGGCTTTCCCGGTTGGTCTTGTTCCCGGCGAAGAGCCGGGTCTCGCCCTCGATGATGTGGGGCGCCTCTTCGGAGAGCTCCGCCAGGCCGGGCGGGAATACGATGTCGGGAAGGTTGTCGCGCTCGGCGATGAGACGGATCTTGCGCCCGAGATTTTCACTGAGCTGCGAACGGACGATGCTCAGCTCGACGCGTGTCTGGACATCGTCGAGCTGGATCAGCATCTGGCCTTCCGCGACGCTGTCGCCCTGCTGGACGGCCAGCCGCTCGATGATGCCGCCATCGCGATGCTGCACTTCCTTCAGGTTCTGGTCTACCTTGACGGTGCCCTGGGCGATGATCGCGCCGCTGAGCTGGGCGGTCGCGGCCCAGCCCCCGCAGCCGACGATCAGCACGAGCGCCAGCGTCGAGCCGATGATGACGTGGCGCCTGAGCTGGAAGCTGCTCTGACGCTCCGGGACCTCGTTCACCTTGGGCGCCGTGTCGAACCGGCGTGCATCGAAGTTCTGCATGTTCACGGCGGCCACTCCATCCGCGCCCGAGCTGCAATACACGCAGCTCTGCGCTGGCTAGAAGTAATAGAACTTGTGGTTTCCGAGGACCTGGATCGAGAAGTCCCGCTCGTCGTCCTGCTCGAGATAGACGTCGACGATGGTATGTTCGTTGCCGTCGATCTTCTCGATGCGGAACCGGAACGGCTGCGCCGTCTCCTCTTCGCCATAGGTCGCATTGAAGCGGTCGTCCTCGCCTTCCGCCTCTGTCTGATCGTCGTCCGCTTCGTCGAAGTCGCTGCGGAGCTGGTACTGCTTGACGACGATGCGGTCGCCGGCATCGAGGTCCAGGATCTCGTGTATGAGATCGCGCTGCTCATCGCCCAGCGAAACCTCGAAGACGAAGGCATCGTCACCCTCGCCGCCGGTGAGCGTCGTCGGCTTGTCCCCGACCACGAACTTGTCGTCGCCCTTGCCGCCAATGATGGCCTCGATGTTGACGGCGATGTCCTTGCCGATCTCGGCGCCCTTCGCTGTGCCGGCGATCGCATCGACTTCGACGCCCTGGGTCGTGCGGGAGAGGTCGAGCGTGTCGGTGTCGTCGCCGCCATCATAGCGATCGTCATCCTGGTCGAGGGTCACGACGAAGGTGTCGTCGCCTTCATCGCCCTTCACCTGGTCCGCGCCGGGACCTGCCTCGATCGTGTCGTTTCCCTTGCCGCCGGAGACGATATCGTTGCCCGCGCCGGTGGAAATCTTGTCGTTGCCGTCCTCGCCGAAGACCCGGTCGTCGCCCGCGCCGGAGTCGACGACGTCATTGCCGCCACCCGCGCGCACCGTGTCGCGCCCGGCACCAAGCGTGACCGTATCCTCTCCGCTTCCTCCGATGACGATGTTGTCGCCATCGGCGGCCACAACACGGTTCTTGTCGCCCCCGGTTTGGATGATGTTGTTGCCCGGGCCACCGTCGATATCGTCATCGCCAGGGCCGCCGTCGATGAAATCGTCGCCATCTTCGCCGAAGATGACGTCGTCTCCCAGGCCGCCGAAGAGATAGTCGGGGGACGTCCCGCCCGAAAGCCGATCATTTCCGGAGCCGCCGCCGATCATGTCGGAGCCGGCACCACCTGAGATGATGTCGTCGCCCTCGTCGCCCGCCAAGGTATCGTCACCGTCTTCGCCATGGATCTCGTCATTGCCCGCCCCGCCCGAGATCTGGTCGTTGCCGGCGCCGCCGAAGATGCGGTCATTGCCCGCCTCGCCATGGATGATGTCGTCGCCGGCACCGCCGAACACGATGTCGTCGCCGGCGCCCGCATGGACGAGGTCATCGCCTGCGCCGGCTACGATATGGTCGTTGCCGAGGCCTCCATGGATGATGTCGCTGCCGCCGCGGGCGTGGATGTTGTCTGCCCCATCGCCGCCCGAGATGATGTCGGCGCATTCGGTGCCGATCAGCATGTCGTCCGCCGCTGTGCCGTTGATCTCGTTGAACTCGACCACCTCGAAACCGGCCGTCTGCGCAACCGCGACCTTGCCGTCGCTCACCTCGTATTCCAGCGTTACCGGACCGTGAGACCCGGCGGCCGGCTTGAAGATCCAGCCGCCTTCGACCGGGGTCAGGGTTCCGCCGGAGACGCGCAGGTTGACGATGGAAAGCGTATCGCCGTCGGCATCGAAGGCGCCGGAGAGCAGCGCCGCGACGGAGACCAGCAGCGTCTCGCACATCCCGATGCTCGGCAGGGTGACGACACCACGCAGGACGGGCGCCTGGTTCCGCGGCGCGCGGTCTTCCGAACTGGCGCTGACGCTGCCGGACTTTTCATCGCCGCCGGATTTCTCATCTCTGGCCTTATCGGTCGGTTCGGCCTGTGGGGCGCCTTTGACCGGCTTCAGCGAGACCTTCTCACCTGCTTCTCCCGACATGGAGCTGGCCGGGCGGGAGGAGCTCCCGCCCTCGCCCACAGGCGCGACGGCCTGGAAGTTGCGTGCCAGGCGGTTGTCGTTGCTCGGCAGGTCGAGGCCGAACGGAGCCTTTGGCGAATCCGAGCGCGGCAATGGCAGCTGCTCATAGTCGATCGGCGGTGAATCGATCCCGAGAAAATCCGCGATCCCGCCCACCGGCGCGCTTGGGGCGCCGGAACCCAGCGCCGGCTCCCTCTCGCCCTCGCCGAGCGCTCCCGTCTCCTCTTCCGCCACAGCGCCCAGCACGTCCGGCGCGTCGCCGCGCTTTGCCTCCGGCTGCTCGGCGGAGGGCTCTGGACTGGATCTGGCGAGGCTGGGGAACAGGCTCGCGATGTAGGTCGCGATCGCCGCCATTGCGAGCAGGACCGCGCCGACCAAGCGCGCGGGCCGGCTTTCAGCCTCGGGCGTACGATAGATCTGCTCGGCCGTCGGGAGGTTGGGAGTTTGGGGTTTGAGAGCCTTGACCTCGATCATGCCGACACCCGTTCGTGTTTGGCATTGAAGTGACCGGTCATCGGAGTGACCGGAGCAGCGCTCGATGGCGCAGGGGGTGCCCCTGCACCATGTCCCGCCGAGGGCACCAGGATCTCGCTTTTCGGGCCGAAGGCGATGAGCTTGCCGCTCTGGATCAGGCAGACATAGTCGACGGCGACGAGCGCGCTCGGCCGGTGCGCGACGATGATGGCGATGCCGCCGCGCTTCTTGATGGCTTCGACCGCGGCGTTGAGGGCCGCCTCGCCTTCGCCGTCGAGATTAGAGTTGGGCTCGTCCATCACGACGAGGAACGGTCTGCCATAGAGCGCGCGCGCGAGCCCGATCCGCTGTCTCTGCCCGGCCGAGAGCGCGGTTCCTTGCGAGCCGAGCTGCGTCTGGTAGCCGTTCGGCAGCCGGACGATCATCTCATGGACGCCGGCCGCCGCGGCCGCCGCGACGATGTCGAAGGCGTCGGCACGCGGGCTCAAGCGCGAGATGTTCTCCTCGACCGTCGCATCCAGCAGGCTCACCTCCTGCGGGAGGTAGCCGATCGAGGCACCGAGGCTCTCCTCCGGCCATTGGCTGAGCTCGGCCCCATCGAGCCTGACCGAGCCGCGCAGCGTCGGCCAGATGCCGGTCAGGGCGCGTATCAGGGTCGTCTTGCCGCCACCGCTCGGGCCGATCACGCCGAGCGCCGTTCCGGCCGCCATCTCGAAGCCGACTTCGCTGAGCAGGATCTGCCCCGTGCCCGGCGCGGCCACCGTGATCTTTTCGACCTTGAGCGACTTGGCCGGAGCCGGAAGCTTCATGGGCTCGACCGCCTGGCTGAGCGCCACAACCGTGTCGCGCAGCCGGCCGAAGGCGAGACGTGCGGCGACGAAGCCCTTCCAGTTGGCGATGGCGAGATCGACCGGGGCCAGGGCCCGCGCGGAGGCGACGGAGGCCGCTATGATGGCGCCGGCGGAAAGCTCGCCCTTGATCGTGAGATAGGCGCCCAGCCCGAGGATCGCCGATTGCAGGATCATGCGCAGCACGCGCGAGATCGCGCCGAAGGTGCCGCCCAGGTCGTTCGCCTGCGTCTGCAGCTCCAGATGCTCGCGATTGGCGCTGTCGAAACGGGCGACGGCCTGATGGGCGAAACCCATCGCCTTCAGCACCTCGGCGTTGCGGGCATTGGAATCGGCGATCGCGTTGCGCACGATCCCGGCCTGGCGCGTGGTCCCGTTCAGCCGGCGCGTCAGCACCTCGCTGAGGATCGTCAGCAGCGTCAGGATGAAAGCGCCGCCGAGCGTCAGGGCGCCCAGCCAGGGATGCAGAAAGTAGACGAAGGCCAGATAGAGCGGAATCCAGGGCAGGTCGAACAGGGCGCTCGGGCCCTGGCTGCCCAGGAAGGCGCGGACCGTGTCGACATCGCGCCCGCGCTCCAGCGCCTCCGCGCTCGAGAACCCAAAACGCGGCATGTCGATCGCGACGCGATGGGCGATCGGCGCGATGTCCTCGTCGAGCCTCGCTCCGACGCGCACCAGGACCTGCGAGCGGATCACGTCGAAGCCGCCCTGGAACAGATAAAGCCCGATCGCCAGGGTGGAGAGCGCCACCAGGGTCTGCACGCTGCCGCTGGTCAGGGCGCGGTCGTAGACCTGGAGCATGTAGAGCGAGCCGGTCAGCGCCAGGATGTTGATGATGCCGGACATCACGAACAGGAAGATAAAGGCACTGCGGAAGCCCTGCGTGAGCTTCGCTGCATCGCGCCTTCTGGCGCTCGCCAGTTCTCGTGAAGAAGCCATGATCGCAATCCGTCAGCATTCACACGCGGGGGAATGTCGGAAAGGCAGGGAGCGGCCCGGGGCGCGGACCGCTCCCTGAAGTTGGACCTCAGAGATTGAAGTTGTCCGAGGTCAGCGTGTGGCTGCCCTTGAGCTCAATGCGGAAATCGGTGTCCGTCGCCGCATCGACGTTCCCCTTGACGATCGTGTAATCGCCATCAGCCCGCGTCTCATAGGTCACCACCAGCTGGGCGGTGGCGGTGAAGTCGGCCCCGGGCACCAGCGTGAAGGCCTGGTTGCCGGCCACCGCCGCATTGGCGTCGATGCTGCTGACGTCGAGCCGGTCGCCGGGCTCGAAACCGAGGATCGTATCGCCGTCCGCGCCTTCCTTGCTCAGGAAGCGGAAGGTGTCGTTGCCGGTCCCGCCTTCCATCACGTTCACCGCATTGCTGGCCGTGATGGTGTCATTGCCGGATCCGGTCGCGACATTCTCGATGTTCCAGAGCGAGTCGGTCCCGCTCTGGCTGCTGCTGGCACTGCCGCGCCCGAGGAGCCCGTTGCCGAGATCGACGGTGAGGTTCGCCGTGATCGCCGACAGGTCGAGCGTGTCGGTGCCGGCTCCGCCATCGGTGCCATCGCCGTAATAGGCATCGTTGCCGTCGCCGACTTCGCCGACGATCACGTCGTTGCCGGCGCCGCCGACCACGGTGTCGTTACCGGTTCCGCCGGAGAGCAGGTCGTCGCCGCCGTCGCCGAACAGCTTGTCGTCGCCGGCCTCGCCATAGAGCATGTCGGCTCCGGCGCCGCCGAAGAGCTGATCGTTTCCGGCCGCCCCGAAGACCACGTCGCGGCCTGCGCCTGCATCGGCGACATCGTCTCCCGCCCCTGCCGAGATGGCGTCGTCGCCACCCGCGCCGGTCAGCACGTCATCGCCCCCCAGCCCCACCAGCGTGTCCGCTGCTCCAGTGCCGGTCAGGACATCGTCCTGCGGCGTGCCGGTCCGCGGGCTTCCCGCGCCTGGCGCCGGATTGGTCGGGGTGTCGTCATCGTCATCATCGTCGTCACAGCCAGAGCCGTTGTGATGGTCGTCGTCATCGTCGTCGTCATCATCCTCATGGTTCGAGAATTGCGGCATGCCGCCCGTCGTCTTGAAGGAGATGGTGTGCGCCGGGCTCGTCATCTTGGTGATGCCGTCCTCGGTCGTGACGTCATAGTCGTCCGGGGTCGCGTCTCCCGGCAGCTCGATCACGTCCTGCGGGCGCAGCGTCCCGATGATCGTGTCGTTGCCGCCATTCGACCTGAAGACGATGCGATGCGCCGAGGATAGCGAGGTGATGTCGATGGTGTCGTCACCGGCGTTGCCGTCGATGGTGATGGTGTTGAGCGCCAGGCTCGTCGTCGAGAAGTCGCCGAAAATCTGCACAGTGTCGCCCGGCGTTCCGCCGGCGCCGCCATTGACCGGATCGGTGGTCTGCGTGCCGATCCGGATCTCCTCGATATTGTCGAGCTCGGCGATGATCGAGGTGGTCCCTCCGGTGGTCCGGGTGACGACGATCTCGGTATCCGGCTGCAGGCCGCCGAGCAGGAGCGTGTCCTCCCAGTAGTCCCGGGCATAGACGCGATAGGTCTCCGCCTCGCCCGCCCGGGTCGTGACCCGGAAGGTATCGGTGCCGAAGTCGCCATTGACGATGTCGAAGCCGTCAGTGGCGCCGTTGGCGTTGGCGTTCCAGGTGATCGTCTCGTTACCGGTGCCGCCGAGGATCACGTCGTCGCCGAGTCCGCCGGTGATGAGGTCGTTGCCGTCGCCGCCGTCGATCCGGTCGTTGCCGCTGCCGGCATTGATGGTATCAATGCCGCCGCCGGCGAAGATGATGTCGTTGCCGCCGCTGGCGTTGACCGTATCGGCAGTGCCGGCGAGCACATAGATTTCCGCGTCGTTGTTGCCGTTGACCGTCGTGCCGGTGACACGGGTCACGTTCACGGTTGCTCCGTCGGTCAACGCCCCGTCGCTGCCGGTATAGGTGAAGGAACCGCCGGCACCGCCGGTATCGGAAACCGTCACGGCGTCGGCGCCCAGGACCGGAGCGCTGAGACCGTTCTGCCCGCCGACCGCGGCGATCGTCACGGGCGAGCCCTCGGGATCGCTGTCGTTGGCGAGGAGGGCCGACCGCTGGATCGCGAAGCTGGTATTCGCGGCCACGTTGGTGATCACCGTATCGTTGGCGGCGATCGGAGCGTCGTTCGTCGCCACGACATTGACCGTCGTGGTGGCGACCGCGCTGTTCAGCAGGCCGTCATTGACGGTGACGTTGATCGTCCGGGCCACCGTGGACGGATTCTCCGAGGTGCTCGAATACCGGATCTGCGCAATCGCCGTCTGGTAGGCGGCCGGCGAGGCGTTGCCGGTCAGGTTCAGGACCAGCTGCCCGGCAGGCGCGTTGGGGTCGAGCGCCGAGCTGATCCCGGCCGGCAGCGTGCCCGTCACCGACAGGGCATCGCCGGCGCTGGCGTTGGTGATGACGATCCGTGCCGACGCGATAGTCGTGCCGTCATCGGTGACGACAGGTCCCAGTGCGATCGGGATGGGAGCGCCATTTTCGGTGTAGCTGGTGCTGTAGTTGTTGCCTGGTCCGCCGGGAACGGGCGTGACCGTATCGACCTCGGTCCGGATGTTCACGTTGTCGATGAAAAAGTTCTCGCCGGCTTCGTAGGTCCCCTGGGCGGCGAACCGCACTTGCGTGTTGGCGCCGACAAGAGCTGGAGCGAGTTGCTGCGAGAAGTTTGTCGTCACGTCGCCGCCCAGCGTGCCGATCGTCGTCCATGCAGCATTCGGGTTGGTGCTGTTGCGCACCTGGACGAGCACGGTCTCGCCTCCGTCGAGGTCATCCGCCTGATAGTCGAAGGACAGGATTGCTCTGGTCACGCCCGTGAGATTGACCGCGCGGGTGATGGTTTCATTGCCGTCGGTGCCCTCGATGAACGCCAGGCGGCCCCCGGTGATCTGTATGTCACCATTGGCGGCATTGGCGTTGTCGTTACCTTCCGTCCAGTTGCCGCCCCAGCTCGATGTGCCGTTGTTGTTATCGTAGGCGACTGCGCCGAACGTATCGCGGTACGCCTGCAGAGCCGTCACCGTGCTCGTCGACGTCGTCGGACCATGCAGGTCCAGCGTCGGCGCGAGCAGCGAGATGTCCTGGTCGGTGAAGCGCAGAATCTCGACATTGCGGACGGTGTCGGTGCCGTCGGTGGCGAGGCCGCCGGTATGGGAGACGGTCACGGTGCCGTCGGGGTTGAAGTCGATGTCGTATTCGGCCCGCGCGCCGGAGAACACCGCGACGTCGATATCGGCGACGCCGTCGCTGTCGGTGGTCTGGCCCAGCGCTTCCTGTGCGGTGCTGTCCCGGATCGTCCTGACGATCGAGAGCTGGCCGGGATTGATCGTGCCGTTGAACATCGCGTTCGCCAGCGTCGTCATGCTCTTGTGCAGGGCGAGCGGGGTGCCGGTGTGGTTGACGTCCCCGGGAGCGAAGACGCCGATCTGCACGTCGAGCCACTTGTCGCCGTCGATGATGTCGTCGCCGGCAAGGCCCGTCATGACGTCGCTGCCGTCGCCGCCGAGGATGATGTCGCCCGCCGAGAAGGACGTCACGCCCTGGCCGAGCAGTTCCTGCAGGCCGGCGATCAGGGCAATGCCTTCCGCGTCGAGCGCGCTGCCGGCAAAGCCTTCCGTGCCGCCCTGGGCGGCGGGCAGCCGGTCGGCCGCGGTCGCTTCGGAGCCGGTCAGGACGTCGTTGAAGCGGCTGCCCGAGAGGCCTTCCATCGACGCGAACTCGTCGAGCGCTGCGTTCTGGGGCAGGGTCGGAGCCTCGTCGAACACGATCGGGATCGACAGATTGGCGTTCACGCCAAGGGTGTTGTCCTTGTAGGTCGCCCAGTCGAAGCCCGACATGCCGGCCATTTTGCCGCGCCCGGCGCTGCCGACCATGATGTCGTCGCCGCCCTCGCCGATGAACTCGTCGAAGCCGCCATCGCCGAGGAACACGTCATGGCCGTCAATGCTGTCATGCGCGAAGACCTCGTCGAAATTGTCGCCCGGCGCGCCGTCGAAAGTACCGGTCTCGATCCAGTCATTGCCCTCGTTGCCGAGGATGCGTTCGGCGTTCTTGTTGCCGTAGATGAAGTCGTTGCCCGTGCCGGCGAAGACTTCCGAACCCATATCCGTGCCGAGGAAGATGAAGTCCTGGCCGTCATTGCCCATGACGAGGTCGAGGCCCGGGCCCGCATGGACGACGTCGTTGCCGGCGCCGGCCTTGATGTTGTCGTCGCCGCCGCTGTCCTTGATGATGTCGTCGCCGTCACCACCATTGATGATGTCGTTGCCGAAGCCGCCTTCGAGCTTGTCGTTGCCGGCGTCGCCGAACAGCGTGTCGTCGCCGATGCCGCCGATCAGCGTGTCGTTGCCATCGGTTCCGCCGAGGACCACATGGTCCGAGCCGGTATAGCGCAGATAGTTCGTGTCGGGGCCGGCAGTCGACGGGTCGTTGCGGATCACCAACTGCGTCAGGATGCCCGTTCCGGTCGGATCGGTGCTCTCGAGCGTTCCGTTGCCGTCCAGATCGTTGAACTGCCTGGACTGGTTGACCTCGAGGATCAGGCCGGGGGTCGAGAACACGTCCGACGGCAGGTGCGTCGCATCGGTGTTGCGCATGATCATGCCGGCGAAGGAGTTGTTCTCCATCTCGCCGAAGAGGTGCAGGCCGTCGAGGCGCTGCAGGTAGTAGAAGCGGTCGCCGTTCTGCAGCTTCTCCATCTGCACTTCGAAGACGAAGTTGAAGGTCGAGCCGAGCATGCCGCCGAACGGCATGATCTCCTCGGCGAGGCCGCCGATCCAGAGATCGACATTGTTGAGGCCGCCGAGCGAACCGCCGGCATAGGTGCCGGTGGCATTGAGGAAGTCGACCGCATCGGTCGGCATGACGAACCCGGGCACCGCGAACTTGCCCACGCCGGAGCCCTGGATCAGCGTCAGGGCCGCGTCGCGCTTGCCTTCGATCGTGGTCTCGCCGGTGATCAGCGAATGCGTGCCGTAGGCCGCGATGAAGTTGATGATCGAGGCCTCGTGCTTGAGGTGCCCGGCGAAGTCGACCCAGCTCTCATAAGGCTTGAGCAGGACGTCCTGGTTGGTCGCTTCGTAGAACTGGGCGCGCGCCTGGTTGAGCGAGGGCACGCCGGTGTCGCGGCCGCGGGCGAGGTTGATGGTCGCAAGATCGAGCGGCAGGCCGAGCAGGTTGTTGCGCAGCGCGCTGGTCACGAACTCGTCGATCTCGTTGCCGACCTGCCGGGTCATGCCCCGGATGATCGAGCCCGCGGCGATCTCGTCGTCGATCACGCCGTTCAGGCCGTTGAAGGCCGTCGGGTTGAGGAAGCCTTCGATCAGGCTGATCGAGTTGGAGGCGTAGTTGGTGTCGAGCCGGTCGATCTGCTCGGTCAGCATCGAGTGGCCGAAGCGATAGACCACATGGGCGAACTCGGCGACGATCGAGGGATCGATCGTGGTGTCGAAGCCGTCAGGCACGAGGAAGACGTTGATGTTCGGCTGAACCTTGCGCGCGAACTCCTCGAAGACGAGATGCTGGTACTGCATCTCTGTGCCGAATTTGGCGGCCTGGAACAGGCGCTCGCCGTCCCAGATCAGGCCGGCGGCGCTGGCCGGAACGGCCGCGACATCGTTGACCAGCCATTCGTTGAGGAAGGCCACGGCCTCCGCCTGCGAAGCGCCTTCGGCGAGCATGGTGTTGGCGTCAGCGAGCACGACCTCCTTGGTATGCTCGACCAGCCGGTTGTGCTCGGAATGGAAGACATGGTGCACGGCGGTGAGGCCGATATTCTCGTTGGCGCGGCCGTCGCCGGCGATGAAGTGCGCGTCGAGCAGCTCGTTGTCGTATTCGGTGTCGCCATTGCCGGGGTTGCCGAGGCCGATCGTGATGTCGCCGTCGGCGATCTTGCCGACCGGGACCGCCTCATGCGCGATGTCGGCCAAGAAGGCGTGGCTGGTGCGGAGCGCGCCGGTCGTCAGAACGCCGAGGCCGCCGTTGGCCGCGGGATTGCCCTCGACGACGATGTCGTCGGCGGTGTTGGGAATGCCGTCGAGGCCGATGCCTGTAATGATCTGCGGGAAACCGTTGGTGCCCGGAATGAAGTTG
>JAESGI010000355.1_pt1 | contig 15262 bp, 13 predicted proteins | sample 9269671 | NCBI WGS metagenome assembly JAESGI01 (sample SAMN14515641, study PRJNA621666) | algae metagenome | isolation source: Nostoc indistinguendum CM1-VF10 and co-occurring heterotrophs from gravelly... | place: USA: Clark Mountains, San Bernardino, California | collected 1998-06-05 | reverse complement strand
CAAATCCTCTACTTAATGCTATTTATTATCATTAAGGCTCTTAACTTTTGAATCGAACTTAGTTCTTGTGTACTACTCTGTCAGCTTTTTGTTGATGTGTGACAGTTAGGGTGCGGAATGTGGGTTAAAATATCTTTGATGCTGCAATTTTCCAGATAATTGATAAATTCTTCGGCAAGAGACTCGTATTTTTCAGAGATTTGCTGTATCTTATTAATTCCGTGCAAATTATTTACACCTACCTGATTCCAGATGGGAGCCATCCAACTTTTAAGCCAATGCCTTTGAGGGAACAGCCAATGAATACTTCTAATCAGATACATACAAAAAAAATCATCAAAAAATCTGAGAAGCTGACTCTGAGACAGATGAAGTTAATCGAAGAAGCAGAAGACCAACTTCTTGAAGTTAATACTGTCAATTCGACTGCCCCTGCGGTTGAGGAGAAACCAGCAGCAATTCCAGTGGCTAGAGTTCCTGACTATATTCCATTCTTTGACAATCCTCCAGTACAGTCTGTTGGCAACTCTGGCTGGCAGATTTCTGACATTTGGCGGGATATCCGGGTGGATGATTTTTGTGGGTGATACTCCTGATAAACATAGGCAAAAAAATAATACGTTGCTCCTGGGGTGTACGTACTGTCACAAACAGGAGTTGCTCTTTGGTAAAGAAGCCTACCAAATAATCAACGATAGCATTAAAGTTGAGTGCGTAGACGCTTGGGCGGCAAGGCGATAGACATTGCAATAGCTCAATGGGTAAACGAAAGAGAAAACATCATTGGGTTATCTGTGAATCATTGTGAGGTCTGGTTGAGACTTGCAAGTGCAGCTGCGATTCGCCCAGATGCCTTTGGTCGTTTGTACATTCGTTCCATGTAGTCCACCAGCGTGGGGAAAGTGGCAAGTAGCTGAACTTCGTTCGCCCAATCCAGTGTGTAAGCAAGCACAAAATCAGCTACTGTGACGTGTTCACCCACTACAAACTGCCGATCCAACAGATGGTTCTCTAAAACGACAGGCATACTGGTGAAGTCTTGCCGAGCCAGAGGCATTTCAGCAGGCAATCTCAACTCTTCTGGGTATATAAACGTGTGGCGAGCGATACGCCATAGCGGCTGTTCCAATTCGGTGGCAGTAAAGAGGAGCCAACGATAAAGCTGTGCTCGCAGAAGCAAGTCTGTAGGTAAGCTGTTAAGCATTTAATTTGCACATTGAGATTGCAGGGGGGCAGGGGGCAGGGAGCAGGGGAGAGGGTTTGCAGCTTTTATCACCATAAAAATGGTGCAATTTAAATGACGATTAGCTTACCAAGTTAGATTCTGGGTACTTCTCACCGAGGTACAAAGCAATGGCTACGGATTCAGTGATGATATGTTCGCCATCGATGAGTACAGGGAGCTTGCCAGTGGGATTGATGGTGAGAAAATCGGGTGTACGGTGTTCACCTGCCTGCATGTTGATGGAGATTGCTTCAAATTCCACCCCAAGTTCCTGGAGAACCCAGCGAACTCGAATTGATCGCGTGGGAGCAAATTCATAGAGTTTCATGAATCAACCTCAGTGATGTGCAAATATCTTTCATCTTCTTGTATAAATGGGTGTGCTCATGTTTCGATGAGTTCGCGAATTTGTGTTCCACTGGTTGTTCTGTTGTGGTTCACACTCCTGCTTCTTCCCTTTCAGCCTCAACTGGATGGGTTGCTTCGGGTTCGATGTAAATCAGTTCCCAAATGTGACCATCTAAATCCTGAAATCCATGCGCGTACATAAATCCGTGGTCTTGAGGTTCGTTGTAGGTTGTGCCACCAGCAGCAACGGCTTCACGAACCAGCTGATCCACTTTTTCTCGGCTCTCAACTGATAAGCACGTCAACACTTCTGTACTTTTTGTGGCATCGCAAATCGGGTTCGGCGTGAATGTTTTGAATTTCTCATGCGTCAAAAGCATCACAAAGATGGTTTCGGACACAATCATGCAGGTGGCCGTTTCATCAGTAAATTGGGGGTTGAACTGAAAGCCAAGTTTTGTGAAAAATTCGATGGATTGCTGGAGATATTTGACGGGTAGGTTGACGAAAATTTGAGTACTCATGGTTTCTCCTGGTGTAGTTAGTTGTTGGTCAGTGGTCAGCGGCTATTTACAAAGGACAGATGTTGGTATAGGCTCAGATGGTTTGTTCGCAGTTGATCATCCACGGTGTCCCAAACTGATCGGTCAACATACCAAAGCGCGATGACCAGAACGTTTGCGTGATCGCCATCTTCACCTTGCCGTTTTCTGCTAGAGCGTGAAAAAGCCGTTCTGCCTCAGCGATTTCAGGAACGCTAATTTGTACGTAGAAACCTTGCGGGGTTTCAAAGTATCCTGGTGGGCAGTCAGATCCCATCAGGAGGCGATCATCTAGTTCAAGGCAAGCGTGCATGATTTTGTCCTGCCATTCCGGTGAGACATTTTCGACAGAAGGTGCTTCTTTGTGTGTCATCATCATAGTCATCTTGCCACCCAGACATTGTTCATAGAACTTGAACGCTGCCTCACAGTTGCCGTTGAACATCAGGTAAGAATTGAGTTGCATTGATTTCTCCTTTTGTAATCGATTCTGCGTTTTGATGAGCGGATCGTTCGCATATAAACATCATTTGCGCGGTTGCTGATGACCAAAGAGGCAGGGGAGCAGGGAGCAGGGAGCAAGGGAGAAAGATACTGGAGTTCCGCTGCCACAAGGGTTTCAAGCCCCTAAATTTATTTATGCTCCAAGTAAAAACATTTATTTCGATAGCGCAGCGTTAGCGAGTCCGCGAGCGTCGACGCGAAGCGCGAGAAATAATACGTCCTTGTTCCAAGCCCCTAAATTTATTTATGGGGTTCTCCCCCCTGCCCCTTGTCCTCTTCGCTGACGTTACTCTTGCTGCCGCGTTTCAAGTTGAGCGCGAATGCGGTCTTCCTGCTCCCTTAAGGCGGGTGTCAGGACTTCACCAAAATCCTCTGCCTCGAATACGGGACGAATCTCAATCTCGGAGTCTCCTGGCATAGGGTTAGGGCAGCGCTTTACCCAAGCAACTGCCTCTTCCATTGAGTTCACCTGCCATAGCCAGTACCCTGCCACTAGCTCCTGCGCTGGAGTGAAAGGTCCCTGGGTGACGGTGCGATTGGTTCCTGAAAAGTGAACTCGCACCCCTTTTGAGCTAGGATGAAACCCCTCAGCGGCTAGCAAGATACCTGCGGTGGCTAATTCTTCGTTGTACTGCCCCATTTCAGTTAAAAGCTGTTCGCTCGGCATGACCCCAGTTTCGGAGTCTTGGGTTGCTTTGACAAAGACCATGACTTTCATTGTGAAATCTCCTGTTGAATGGTTTTGAGTTAGATTGCGAGGGGTTGGGTGTGCTGATTAGCACAAGGCTCAACTCCAAAGGAACCGCTAATTAGCAGCGACACGCTTGAGTTCATCAATCTCGATCTTCTTCATTTGCAGCATGGTAGTGGTCACTTTTTGAGAGGTTGCCGCGTCGGGGTGGTTGAGTAACTCAATCAGAATGCGAGGAATAATTTGCCAGGAGACGCCGTATTTGTCTTTGAGCCAGCCGCATTGCTGTGCGGTTTCATCCCCATCGGCAGACAATTTTTGCCAGTAATCGTCCACGTCCGCCTGGGTATCGCAAAAGATTTGGAAGGAAATCGCCTCGTTAAATTTGAAGGTCGGACCACCGTTGAGTGCTGTGAACGGCTGACCATCAAGTTCAAAGCTGACAGTCATGACGGCTCCGGCTGGTTTTCCGTGAATTTCCTGTCCAGCGTCTCCATATCGACTGACGTGGACAATTTTGGAATTGCGAAAAATCGACGTATAAAACTGAGCGGCGGCTTCAGCTTGATCATCAAACCATAAACAGGGAGTGATTTTGGAATTGTTTTGCATGAGGGTTCTCCTTGAGTTCAAGCGGTTAAGGACAGTCAGGGCTGTGCTGGTAGTCCCGCAACTTCGATGACAGGACGGATTTCGACGGTGCCGACTTTTGCACCTGGGATGCGGGTGGCGATCGCAATGGCTTCATCCAAATCCTGAGCATTAACGAGGAAGAATCCACCCAATTGTTCGCGGGTTTCGGCAAATGGTCCATCGGTCACGAGTGATTTGCCATCACGGACTTGGACACTGGTTGCGGTTGCAACAGGATGAAGTGGAGCCGTCGCCAGAAATTGTCCTTGAGTATGCAAGTCCTGGGCGAGTTGGGCAGATTCCCCATAGCAATGCTCCCGCTCGGTGTCGCTCATGGCGTTTTCGTCCATATAAATCAGCAGCAAATATTTCATTCGGTTGCCTCCTTTGTGATTAAGTCGAACGGGAATTGTCCAAATCGACACCTGAGTGCAAAAATTTTGTCTAGTACAATTGAACTTTATCTCCCTTTATCAGTCAGTCGAACGGCAATTGCTCAAATCGACACCTTGCCCAAAATTCTTTATGTCTTTTTGTCAAAGGTATGGCTTCAATCCCAAAAACAGATGTGGCTCAAGCAATTGCTGCCCTTTATCGAACTGAATGGGGGCGCATTGTCGCTATTCTGATTCGGCTGGTCGGAGATTTTGATGTAGCTGAAGAAGCTGCACAGGAAGCATTTACGGCGGCAGTGAATCAGTGGGAAAGCGACGGTATTCCTGATCATCCCCGTGCCTGGATTATCCGAACTGCCCGGTACAAGGCGATCGATCGCCTCCGACGACGCACGAAACTGACCGAAAAACTGGAGTGGTATGCGGCATCTGGCTTAATTCCATCCACTGAAGAACCAACCTATGACACTGATGAAATTGGAGATGATCGCCTGCGATTAATCTTTACCTGCTGTCACCCGGCACTGGCAACGGAAACTCAAGTAGCGTTGACCCTGCGAATGTTGGGTGGACTGGAAACCGACGAAATTGCCCGCGCTTTTCTTATACCGACTGCAACAATGGCACAGCGGTTAGTTCGTGCTAAACGCAAAATTCGAGACGCAGGCATTCCTTACAAAGTACCTGAGACGACTGATCTCGCTCCCCGCATAGAGGCAGTCCTGACAGTCATCTATCTCATCTTCAACGAAGGCTATGCCGCAACCAAAGGAGATGCGATCGTGCGGGCTGATCTCTGCATCAAAGCGATTCGCTTGGGGCAACTGGTGCGGCAATTGCTGGCACCCCAACCCCCATCTGAAGTCACAGCACTGGTGGCGCTGATGTTATTGCACGATTCGCGGCGCAATGCGCGTCTAGATGAGGCAGGCGATTTGATTTTGCTAGAAGATCAGGATCGCAGTCGTTGGAACCATCTACAGATTGCTGAGGCGTTACCTCTGGTAGAGGAAGCGTTGCGGGGTGGAACCGGAGTGTATGCCCTGCAAGCGGCGATCGCCGCCCTCCATTGTCAGGCAACCCGCGCCGAAGAAACAGACTGGGCGCAGATCGTGCGGCTCTATGAGGTGTTGGAACGCTTGCAGCCCTCACCCATTGTGGCCTTGAACCGAGCAGTGGCGATCGCAATGGCAGACAGTCCTCAAGCCGCATTTGGACTGATTGATAGCCTTGCTCCAGAACTGGACAGCTATCATCTCTTTCATGCTACCCGTGCAGATTTATTCCGGCGTGTTGGAGCATTAGAGGAAGCGACCCAGAGTTATACACGGGCACTAGAATTAGTGACAAATGACAGTGAGCGTCGTTTTCTGGAACGTCGGTTGCGCGAAGTTCAACCTAACATTCAGTCCGGCTAAGGGTTTACAACAGTTTAAAGCGCCAGGCATCCATGATGCCGTTGAAAAGAAATGAAAAATCTTCTAACAGGGTGAACTTGTAACTTAACAAAAGGCAAAAGAAGACAAGTAGGCTTAGTACTTTAGTACTGTTATAATCCAATCGTTTCATCAAGTTGTGTTAGGGTGCAGCAAATCACCGATCGGCTCTCTGGCACATCCACCTCAACTGATAGAGGATTCCGACATGGATAACAATCCCAGCATTCTCTCGCACGTTTCGATTGGTACTAATGATTTTGAACGAGCGATCGCCTTCTATGTGTGGGTTCGCAGATAAAATGAATTTCTGACAACGAATTTATAAGGGTTCCAGATAACGATATTCGCGCATAAAGTAAAATTCATTGTGGAGTCTGGGTCTGAGCCAAATATTCAATTCGCACATAAATTGAAATTTTCCGGCTTTGATTTAACGACAGCCCAAATGCTTTTAAAAGTGTACTTTTAAAGTGCAATAGGCTTACGTCTCACCCCAGGCGATCGCTCCGTGCCATAGGTAGCCAAGCAGCTTGACTAGAGAACACTTATGGGTTTAGGTATAAATTATAATCAAAATTGAAGAAAATACCCTGACTTTTTATGATTAGATGCAAAATTTCACTTTATGCGCGAATTGGCTAGCTAGCTCAAAGCCTTGCTTCAGAGTCAATTTCACTTTATGTGCGAATTGCAGTGGCTCAAACCCTTGTAATTTCGTTGTTCAAATTTCATCTTATCTGCGAACCCACAAACCGACACAACAGTTGTGACTTACACCATAAAGTGACCGTTTTTTCCACCATAAACTATCCGCAGCGGAGGCTGAAATACTTGATTTGTCGTAGTGCGCTCGCTCTGCAAATATATGTTTTGAAAGCATAACGTGACCGAAAGTTCAAAAATAAAGCATAAACTGACCGAAAGTATCTATATTTTTGCAGCTTGAAAAACTTGAAACTACTAAATTTACATATCAAAGCCCAAAAAGAACAGGTTTTAAAGCTCCCTTTTCAACCATAAGCTGTCCGTAGCGGACAACTTATGGTGTAAGTCACACAGTGTCGGTAAAAGTGTTGTGTCTGGGGGTAACTAGTTTTAATCGTAGTTTATGTCGGACAAAAGATAAGAGTACCTTATTTTGTATTCACATTTTGTATTACAAGGATAGCACAGATGTAGTATAAAAATATCGGCTTGACATTTACTAAAGCGATCGCTTTGGTAAATGTAAGCCTGGGAGCGAGTTGTAATTAATCGTTTGGTTCTAAAAGCTTGCCCAGAGCTTCAACGGACTGCCGCCAGCCGCTTTCCATGCCGCTGGCAATCATGCCGTCACGGTCTGACTGGCTCATTGCTGTGCTATGGGTACGAATCTCAGTTGTATGTTCGTCAATTGCGACAAACTCAGCTTTTTCCAGCATGACATGCCCACGTTCCGGCATCCCCAAGAATTCAAATGTCTGCACGATTCGTTTATCTAGAGCGACTTCATGAAAACAGCCAGTAAACTCATACTCGTTACCATCTTCTGATTGTTCAGCAATGTGCCAACTGCCGCCGTCTTGACAATCGAAGTGATACACTTTCATTGGATTACCGCGACACCACCAATTGGCAAACAGTTCCTCTTTGGTATATGCAACAAAGCCCCTTTTCTAACGAAGCCTTGATTGTGACAGTACCGAAAATATTTTGTGAATTTTCTGGAACTGTTACTGTCAGATGTGCCATACTACCCTCCAGCTACTTTAGTTATCGATCTTCTAGTAGTTTTTCCAGAGCATCAAAGCGGGCACTCCAGATTTTTTCATACTCGCCCAGATACGCTGCGGCTACTTTGAGAGTTTTCGGCTGAATCTGAATAACTTTCTCCTTACCACTTCGACGCTTGGTAATCAGTCCGGCTTTCTCCAACACACTGATGTGCTTTGCGATCGCTGCAAAAGACATCGCATAGGGTTGTGCTAATTCGCCGATCGTATGTTCTGCTGTTGATACCCGCTTCAGAATGTCTCGCCGCGTCACATCAGCCAGAGCAGCAAAAATTTTATCAAGGGCTACATTTGATTCAACCATATAGTTGAATGATATCCAAAGATACAGATCGTGTCAAGTGACGAGGCGGACAACTTTTACCTTCTGTCTTTGTCTTGGGCAAATTCTACCTGAAGTCACATACAATTTTGGGTGTTACTTCCACTGTGCTTCCAAGCGATCGCCGCGATATGGCAAATAACACCCAGTTTGACAACCTGTGAACTTAAACAGAAAGTAGCTCTGTTGCTCGATTTCGGTTTTTATAGCAGCTATACTTAAGCGAAGTTTTAATGCTGGGCATGAATATGTTTGCTCACGTTAGGGTTACAAAACAGAACATAGACTCATGTTATGCTTTCAAAACCTGCTTTCGATAAATAATTTCCGATGTAGTATAAAGGCTTTGGGCTACGTAATTCTGACTTAAAGGATAATGTGACCGTAGAACAAAACCTATGACAGAAGCGTGTTTGAAAGAATTCAATGCGTTAGCGTTCGCGCAGCGTTCCGCAGGAAAGCTTAACGAAGTTATCCCTTGTAAAGTATGGTGAATGTAGGGCAACGCAGAAATAAGCATTCCAGGTTTTAATTCCGGCCATCTTTTCCTTTAAGTGACAGTAATTGCTCAACTTATGCTTTCAAAGTTGCTCATTTTATCCTTACAGTGACAAATGTACCTTACGGGGGGACAAAAAGATTCATCTATGCGAATATTAGAGCAGTAAAAAGCGTAACTTGCTTAATGTATAAGCTTTTTAGCCTCTGACACACCTTGGCATTAATTCCTTAAAATTGACAAATAATTCTTTAATGGACAACAAGAGCTATCGTCATGGTAGAGATGCCTTCACATAAAGAGATTGAGCAACGCTTAGGGGTTGTGCCAAACTTCTTCCGGCTTGCCAGCAACACTCCAGAAATCACGATGAATCTCTGGGGATTTGCCAAGTTTGCCTACCTCGATAGTCCGCTGCCCTCTTTATTTAAGGAGCGGTTGTTTGTCTATCTTTCACGCTTTTGTGAGGTACGCTACTGCATCGCCCGACACATTGGGTTTTTGGTTGGGTTGGGATACCCGGCGGGCGATCGCCATTGTCTACCACAAACGGTTGAACAAGTACTACCACTGCTACAACGTTCGCTACCACGCGGTGAAGAACTCGAAAGGGCGATCGCCTTGTGTGCTGCTTACGATTCATCGGGCTTTGAATGTCCAAATCCCGACGCTCCAGAAGAATTGGCAATCTTTACCTGCGCCACCCATGTATTTTTGCAGACCTCCGACGCATCTAGAGCGCTCGTTGCCCTGCAACAGGTATTTGGTACGAGGCTGGAGATTCTCAACGTGTTCCTCGCGTTTGTCCGCATGGCTCATCACTGGACGCAGCTCCACCGAGAGTTGCGCTTCGAGGAAGACATCAATCACTTGCTGGCAACCCATGAAGTGCTTGCCAATTATTTGCTCAACGATCCAGAAGTTGGGGACAATGCTTTGAACCAACGGGTATTGTTAGAAATAGCCGAACTGGGGCAGTTGAAGGAAGAACACAAGAGCCTTGCTGTGGCATACGAAGTAGTGAGCCGTGAGAATGAACAGTTACCTATCGAACGGCAACAACGCCAACGAGTTGAAGAGAATCTGCAGCAGAGCGAGGCGCGGTTGCAGCTGGCTCTAGATGCAGCACAGATGGGGACATTTGTGTGGCACATCCAAGACGAGCGCGCTGAATTAGATGCCCGGATGCTGGTGCTTTTTGGGCTACCTACCGACAGCACACTCACGCTCAGGGAAGCACTCGCTAACTTTGTTCACCCGGACGATGGCACAGGTTACGCCGAAGCGCTCGCCCGCGCCATTGACCCTGCTGGTGACGGCGCACTTCGTCAGGAAATTCGCGTGGTGCATTCAGATGGAGCGGTGCGATGGCTGGCAATTACCGGGCAGACGTTCTTTGAGACCCAACCGCGCCGTGCTGTACGGATGTCGGGCATAGCTGCTGACATTAGTGATCGCAAACTAGCCCAACTCGCCTTGCAAAGGAGCGAAGCTCGCCTGAGAGCAGTTGCGGCTAATTTGCCCAATGGAGCGGTTTTTATTGTGGATCGCGAGTTGCGCTATCAGTTGGCAGCAGGCAAAGCACTTGAGCAGGCAGGCATGACTCCCGAAGACTTGGTTGACAAAACCATTTGGGAAGCCCTGGACCCTGAACTAGCAACCAGTTACGAATCCTACTTCCGGCAAGCCCTCAATGGCGAACCTTATAGCTTAGAGCATCACAGCCACGAGCGCGACTATGCCTCTCATGGCGTTCCTTTGTTTGATGCTCAGGGTGGGGTAGAAGCTGTCCTGGCAGTATCTTACGACATTACGGAGCGCAAACTAGCTGAAGTCGCCTTGCGCGAGAGTGAACAACGCTTCCGACTAATGGCAGATGCTGTACCGCAAATTGTTTGGATTACAGATGCCCAGGGGAGGGTTGAGTTCTTCAACAAGCAATGGAGCAACTACACCGGAGTCACTTACGAACCGACAACGGCTGCTCAGGTGGCGGCTAACTTCGTTCACCCGGAAGATGGCGAGCGCACAATGGCAGCGTTTAACGAAGCGCGACGTACTGGCAGCATTTTCGCAGTCGAACACCGGATTCGCTCGGCACAGGGAGCCTATCGCTGGTTTCTTGTCCGCGCCGAGCCTTACCGAGATCCACAAACGGGCGAGATTGTTCGTTGGTTCGGCGCATCAGTCGATATCCATGATCGCAAGCAGGCAGAACAAGCCTTGCGTGAGCGTGAACAACGCCTGGTTATTGCGACCGAAGCAGCACAGTTGGGAATATTCGAGTGGAGAGTACCAGAGGATGTCACAATCTGGGAGAATGATCGACTGTACGAAATGTTCGGACTCACGCCCGCCGATGGTTCAGTCTCGGCGCAAGAGTTTTTTAACAGCTACCTGCATCCAGACGATGCTCAAGCCTTTGGAGCCAAATTTACCCAAGCAATGCAAACGGGCAGTTTGCGCCAAACAAGTTACCGTATTTGTCGCCGAGACGGGACAATACGCTGGATCGAAGTCAACGGACAGTTTGAATTTGCCGCCGACGGTTCACTGTTGCGATTTGTTGGTGTAAATGCCGACATCACCCAGCGCAAGCAGGCAGAAGCGACAATTTTGCAACGAGAAGCGCAATTTCGCCAACTGGCGGACGCAATGCCGCAACAGGTTTGGATTACCGATACTCAAGGCAAGACGCAATACGTGAATCAGCAATGGACAACTTACACTGGGTTGACATTGGAGCAGACTCAAGATATTCATTATGCGACTGGAGTCATTCACCCCGATGACTTTGAGATAGCAAGTCAACTGTGGAGTACTGCGCTGGTCACAGGGATACCCTATCAAGCTGAATTTCGCTTGAAACACTCCTCTGATAATACCTATCGTTGGTTTCTCTCCCGAGCGATCCCCATTCGTGATGAACAAGGACAAATTGTGCAGTGGTTTGGCACTAGCACAGACATTGAAGAGTTCAGACGCGCCCAGACCCAACGAGAACAACTCTTACAACGAGAACAAACCGCACGAGAAGCCGCCGAGAACGCCAATCGGATCAAAGATGAATTTCTGGCAGTGCTGTCACATGAGTTGCGTTCGCCCCTCAATCCAATTTTAGGATGGACACGATTATTACAGAACGGCAAACTCGATGCTGCCCGTCAACGAGAAGCTTTAGCAACCATTGAACGTAATGCCAAACTCCAGACGCAATTGATTTCAGATTTGCTCGACATCTCCCGCATTATGCGAGGTAAACTATCTTTAACTGTAGCTCCTGTCAGTTTGACCTTTGTAATTTCTGCTGCTATAGAAACTGTGCGATTAGCAGCAGAGGCAAAAAATATTGGCATCGTGCTGGATTTTGCTCCAGCGATTGCTCCGGTTTCTGGAGATGCCGCTCGTTTGCAGCAGGTTGTCTGGAATTTGCTGACCAATGCCGTCAAATTCACACCCAATGGCGGACTAGTGACTATTGAACTGCGGCAACTCGACGGGCTGGCACAAATTCGAGTTATTGATACAGGCAAAGGTATCAATGGGCAGTTTTTGCCTCATGTGTTTGAGTATTTTCGACAAGAGGATAGCTCAACCATACGCCAATTTGGCGGCTTGGGATTGGGACTGGCGATCGCGCGGCAAATTGTCGAAATGCACGGCGGCATGATTCGAGCAGATAGCATTGGTGAAGGGCAAGGCGCAACCTTCATCGTTCAACTGCCAACGATGCTACAGACACCATCGCTTGCACCTCAACCTATCCAGACTCCAGCAGATGCTTCCCTGCCGCTAGCAGGGAAGCAAATTTTGCTGGTAGATGATGAGCCAGATACTCGTGAATTTCAGGCTTTCGTGTTAAGCCAGAGTGGTGCAAGGGTCAGAGCCGTTGCTTCTGGCTTAGAAGCATTACAAGCACTGGAACAATCTATTCCCGACGTGCTAGTGAGTGACATTGGGATGCCCCAGATGGACGGTTATATGCTACTAGAGCAAATTCGCTCGCGCCCACCTCATCAAGGTGGAACGATCCCAGCCATTGCGCTCACTGCCTATGCCACAGAAACGGATCAGCAACGAACACTTCAGGTCGGATTTCAAACTCACATTACAAAACCTGTGGAGCCACAGGAGTTAGTCACAGCGATTGTAGTTTTACTGGAAGGATTTCCAACGACCATTTTACCCTGATGAACTGTCCGTATTAAGCCGCTATAAAAGGACACTCCTCATTCCCTACTCATCTCTGCCCTGCTTTAACCAAATACCATCCCGCAGAGGAATTTTACCTGCAAGCGATACCTTCGGCACGTCTTCGACGAACGCCACCGGTTCATGGCGGGTACGCCATCGCAGAGTGGAGATATACGCAATTCTTTTGACTTTATTAAATGACTACCCAGGTAAAACAGGTAAAAAATGGGTAGTTCTCCGCTATCTTTAACCAAGCGATTCAGGGATGATTATTTCTATAGAAAAACGCTGGCACAAATTTTCATTTTCGGCTGGCATTTAATAAACCGCATATAAAGCAAAGCCCTGAACTTTTATCGGGGTTTTTTAAATTTAACCTCATCAATTGCAACAAGTATTGAGTTCTATTCTTTCATTGAAGCGATAGGCCATTCCGGCATGGCAGCTCTACCAGACGCTGGGCGATCGCTTACTGCTTTCATACAACGAGTTAATTGTTGCATTCTTGTATTAACAATCAAGTTTACTTTGGCTGTCTCCAAACAAGGTTGTACTCTCTCTCAACAGCCGCCAGCAGCTTTGCCTGCAAGGATGACAAATACGGTTTAGCTTGCTTCCCCAACCCCTCCAACAGCCAACCCACAGAAGAGTCACGGCTAGCCACTTGATGCAACTGCCGTAACCTCAAACATAACTGTTGCATAAAAAAGCAATCTTCATCAAGCAATTTTAGTGATTTCATCTGTTCGATTTTTATGGTGTAGTTGCCGTCCCATGTCTGGACTGTACAATTGTATTCCCCAACGTGGCTGACTACTCCCCAATAACCCGCTTTACCTCTCAAGTCTGGGTTATCTTTGGGCAGAAGAATGCATATTTCACCAATATGGTAAGGATTGGGTACTTTCGGACTTTCGCGTATTTTATCCACAACATCTTTCACTATGCGACCAGAAGGAATTTTATTCCCAGCTTGCTCTACTGCTTGTTGCCATACATTCGCTTGTACAGCCGGTTCCAACTCAGCTTTCGCCAAAAACCGCAGTTGTCGTTCGTTGGTCGGCATTGGAATTTGCTGACCATTGGTCGGCAAAAACTTTTGAAGATTCTCATAAACAGCAGTAGCCGAAATCTTCAAGTACGCTGCATCACGGCTGTAACCAAAGCGTTCCCGGCAGTATTCCTCAAAAGTTCGGTGCGTGGAACGGTATAGCCGTCTGTCTCTCAACTCCATTAACGCCTGACCCGCTTCTAAAAATGCACGTTCTACACGGCGTTCCAATTGCAAGCGTAAGCTTTGTTCTTGGTCGGTCAACTCTTTTACTTCAACAGCCGTAACCGTGATAGTTGCTGAAGCTGGGTTTTCGTGCAAACAAGTATTTTCCTGAGCAGGGTCGGTTGCTAGCTTTGGTTCCTCAGATGTCGTCGGGGTAATTTTCTTGCGTCTAGATGGTGGTTTGTTCATTATTCCACCTCCAGGACAAATTGGCTTTTAGCAATATTGAGTTGTGTCATCATAAAAATAGAGTTTTTCATTTATACCCCCATCCTTCAAGTAGGCTGGAGTTTTTCGTTGCTGTTTATATTTTGCAGTTTTAAAGCACTACTAAATATGAAACATCTTAAAAAGAGAAGCCCCTAAACCTGGAGTCGTCTCAATACCGTTCGGTTAAGACATCTCTTCCCCCTTGAAATAATGGTACAAAGATTCATGTGAAACCTCCTTGCTAGCTATCTTGTTAGGGCTAGGGTGTAGGGTTGCAGCTTCGTGTATTCCAGACAATTCAATGCGAATGCGTCAAGGAGTTCACCATCTGTGTGGCGCGAGTTGAGAGTTGATGATTTCTGTGGGTAAATTAAGCTCTGACTGAATAAAAATTAACATATCAAGTTGATTGCTAGTTGTAATATATCTTCGTCACAACAGTGTAGACCCGAATCTGCATGAATCTAAAACTTGCGTGGACAGTAGGACTATTAACAGTAGCGATCGCTATGGGTGGTTTAGCTTCGGTATCTGCCCAGCATCTTTACACACCTCAATCAAAAGAACAACAGAAAATATTTTTCCTTCCCCGCGACCGTCCTAAGTCTGGAGTCGGCTGGGAAATCACCACTACTTCTGGTGAGGCAGAGATAGCTCTAGCACGGCATTTGGCTAATACAGGTGCTAAAGAGTACGTCGCGTGGTGGTGTCCTCATTGTCATGAACAGAAGTTACTGTTTGGCAAGGAAGCATATCAAATAATCAGCGACAGTATTAAGGTGGAATGCGACAACAAAGGCATCAATCCACATCCCGACTGGTGCGAAGCCGCGAAAATCCCTGGTTTTCCCACTTGGGTCATCAATGGTCGCCAGTACAGTGGTGTGCAAAATCTCAAGGAGCTAGCGAAAGCTTCTGGTTACAAGGGGGACACTAATTTTAAATATGTACACGTATCTAGATTTTTTTAGGGCAAGCTGTAGTTCAATGGCGATCACTTTGCTCCCTATGTACCAAATCTTCTGGTGCTTCGACAGCCGTCATTTCCTCTGTTGTTGAAGCTGAATGTCATCTTGCTTAAGGCATAAGGGACTTGCAAGAAAATAAGATACCAGTCAAACTGGGACAATGGTGATATCCCATTTGGGTAATGTTTGAGAACGCTGCCAGAAAGGTTGGTACTGTTCTAACTCTTGTGACACAACCTTAATT
>JAESGI010000354.1_pt1 | contig 15345 bp, 12 predicted proteins | sample 9269671 | NCBI WGS metagenome assembly JAESGI01 (sample SAMN14515641, study PRJNA621666) | algae metagenome | isolation source: Nostoc indistinguendum CM1-VF10 and co-occurring heterotrophs from gravelly... | place: USA: Clark Mountains, San Bernardino, California | collected 1998-06-05 | reverse complement strand
GTATCAACGTAAATATCGTCGTTTAGTTGTTCGCTGGGAACGTCGAAAAGTATATTTTGATGCATTTCTTGATCTTGCTTCTATTCATATTTGGATTCAAAGGGTTTTATTAGTGGGATAGATTCACAGCAATTCTTTGGTGGATGAAGTTTTTCCGACTTGTGTGTACACCGTATTCCTTTGGGGGAGAGGCTTGGACTCTTGCTCCCCTTCCCTAGTAGGGAAGGGGTTGGGGGTTAGGTTTGAGAGAAAGTTGCACACGGCGTTATATAAGAAAAACTAATTACTTCTATCAGTTTTACTGAAGTAGTAAAAGTTGATTAAAAATTGTAAAGCATTGTAAAGTAGTTTCACAGGCAAAAACAAAACCGCCTGATTATAAAATAACTAACCGCACTTATAAAACCATGACAGCAACCTTACAACAGCGCTCAAGCGCCAACGTATGGGATCGGTTTTGCGAGTGGATCACCAGCACCAACAACCGTTTATATATCGGTTGGTTCGGCGTACTAATGATCCCCACCCTGCTAGCCGCTACCGCCTGCTTCGTAATCGCCTTCATCGCCGCACCTCCAGTAGACATCGATGGTATCCGTGAACCAGTAGCAGGTTCCTTAATTTACGGAAACAACATCATCTCTGGTGCAGTAGTACCTTCCTCCAACGCAATCGGTTTGCACTTCTACCCAATTTGGGAAGCAGCATCACTTGATGAGTGGCTCTACAACGGTGGTCCTTACCAATTGGTAATTTTCCACTTCCTGATTGGCGTATTCTGCTACTTGGGTCGTGAATGGGAACTATCCTACCGCTTAGGAATGCGTCCTTGGATTGCGATCGCTTACAGCGCACCAGTAGCAGCAGCAACCGCAGTATTCTTGGTATACCCAATCGGACAAGGTTCATTCTCTGATGGTATGCCCTTGGGTATCTCCGGAACCTTCAACTTCATGATCGTGTTCCAAGCAGAACACAACATCTTGATGCACCCCTTCCACCAGCTAGGTGTAGCAGGTGTATTCGGTGGAAGCTTGTTCTCTGCAATGCACGGAAGTCTAGTAACAAGTTCATTAGTTCGTGAAACAACCGAAACCGAATCACAAAACTACGGTTACAAATTCGGTCAAGAAGAAGAAACCTACAACATCGTTGCAGCCCACGGTTACTTCGGTCGTCTAATCTTCCAATACGCTTCTTTCAACAACAGCCGTTCACTGCACTTCTTCTTAGCAGCATGGCCTGTAATCGGTATCTGGTTCACCGCCTTGGGTGTAAGCACAATGGCGTTCAACTTGAACGGTTTCAACTTCAACCAATCAATCATTGATTCAAGCGGTCGCGTTATCAGCACTTGGGCTGATGTAATCAACCGGGCTAACCTGGGTATGGAAGTAATGCACGAGCGTAACGCTCACAACTTCCCCTTAGATTTGGCTGCTGGTGATGTTGCTCCTGTGGCAATGAGCGCTCCTGCTATCAACGGTTAATCATAATCTGAAATACAATCTTCACGATTATCTATAAATAAAAAACGCTCTCCCGAAAGGGGGGGCGTTTTTGCATTGGATTAATTAGTACGTTTTTTTAAAGTGCAAAATAATGGGTGTTGCATCAAAACTATAGCGCTTCTCGTTTGGATGCAATACATTTTGACCTCTCTCCTTTTAGGAGAGAGGCTTTGAGGCTTACTCCCCAACGCTCACAGGGAAGGGGCTGGGGTTTAGGTCTGTATTTCACGCAATTGAGAACCGCTATAGACCGCGATAGTTTAGAACTTAGGCAATAATTATCAAAAAGTAAATTTTACGGGTAATAATTGCTAGCAGCGCAGATAATTGCCTCAAAGCTCAAGTATAAGGAGAAGCCAAGAATGATTTTAAAACGTGGGCGTACGGTAATAGCTGCTTTGTTGTTCTCAGTGGTATTACTGACAACAGCCTGTAATCCGAAAGCACCTGGAGGTTTTGACCAGGCGCAAAAAGAAAGTACTCAACAAAAAAACGTTGCGGTGGCTAAGACTGCAACTCAGGGTAGTGAATTTAATAAACTTTTCCCAAAAGCTAGTGATGGCTATCAGGGTGTCTATACCCAAGAGAAAAAAGGCTTTGCCAATTTGAAGTTGAAAAAAGGCGGTAAAGAGGTAGCATTACTGTCTATTTCTGATACTACCAGCACACCTAGTGCAGCAGCAAAATTCTCGAAAAGCACGAAAAAAATTGGCGGTTATCCCGCAGTGGAAGTTGGTAAGACGCAAACTGCAATTTTAGTAGGTAAGTACCAAGTAAAAGCAATTTCCAGCAATCCGTCATTTACAGCTAGCGATCGCGCAAATTGGCTAGAGAAATTTAATCTTAATGGTCTGGCTAAACTAAAATAATTTGCATTACAAACATTCAGATAACAAAAACTAAATAAGGAGATTTTTGTGAGCAAATCGATTGTTGATTTGGTTGATCAATTGCCAACTGGCGGCTTGACCATTTCTATGTTGAAGTCCCTCGATTTTGTTGCTCCAGGAGAGTGGCAAAATACTGTCGGCTTTGTCAACACCATTAAAACCGTCACTGGCGAGGACGATGAAGATTTAATTCAACAAATTGGTGAAAGGGCGATTTATCTATTCAACGACAAATCCCAAGGATACCAAACAGCCTTGTGGTTATATCAAACCGTTGATGGTACAGATAAAGCACTTGGTGCAGCCGCTTTAGCTAACAAAGTTGGCGAGAAAATTCCTTTGTTGGGTTTTTTAAACTCTGTTACTCCTAAACCTGATAAAGCTCAAACCATCGATTTGACATTGAAATTAGTGGCTGAGTTAGTAGCCTTCTGTCAAATTAACGGCATTCCTGGAGACAGTATTGGGGATTTTGTCGCCTCTTTAGGTGAGTATAGTGGCGAATCACTCATCCGCATGGTGGCATTAATTTGCGTTGATGGTTTAATACCTCTGGGCCCAAACTTCATCAGCAAAGCGATATCTGGTCTTAATCAAACAAATCCACAGGAATTAGAAAAAAACTCGACTTTCCAAAACATTAAAGATGTGATTCCAGGTAATAATTCTGGTAGTAAACTCAATTTTATTGGTGAAAGCTTTGGCTCAGTTAAAGGTTGGATGAATGGGCTAGTTAGCGCCAATAATTTAACGCCACAAAAGGTTGTCCACCACTTGCAAAGTTTTGCCGATATTGCTGATGATAAGTTGGATTACCTCGCAGCGTTCCTGGATGTAACAACGAATTATTATGAACACACCGGTACGCAAACTCTAGCACGTCGCTTGATTGAACGGGCGGTGGCAGAGATTTAGGTTGATGGGGAGTGGGAACTAGGAAGATTTCTCAATCCCCAATCTTTATCAGGGTAAACGCAAATCTGCTGCGATCGCATATAAGTAAGGTTGAAAAATAGCCAAGTTTTCCAGTTTATCAAACTTACCTGTTTGCGAACCTGGGTCAAAGGCAGTGGTAATTACGTAAAGTTTATTGCCATCAAAGGCGACATGGCCGATATGTTGCTCTTGTACTCCACCTTTTTGCTTGAGTCCGGCGAACCCATAGCGAATTCCTTGAAGCTTACCAACGGCTACTGGTTGCGGTGGGTAGGTTAAGAAAGTAATTTCTTTTCCATATTCACCCTGACGATCTTTTGCAAAAGCAGTGTAGTAATCTCCAACCCAAGCCTTAAGTGCTGTTAATACCTGGGTTTGGTATTTGGAACTTTGGTAGTCCACTTGGAAACCAGGTAGAATCCCCGCTGCTACGAGTTTCTTTTGGAAATCCTCGTTGTTTGCTAATGGGTAAACGTTAATCTCAACTGTACCCAATAGTTCATCTTTGGAGGAGACACACAATAAAGGCGCATTTCCCTTACAAGCAGTAACTTGCCAGTTAGTTGGAGCAGTGGTATCTCCCAAGATTTTCTGCCAGATATTTCCTTCATTAGGGTTGGAAAGTTTTGCAACGGCAGTAGCTTTTTCCACTTTGGGTGGAGAAAATTTGGGGAGAACAAATTTTGCTACTAGAGGTATTGATACCAGTAAAATAGAACCTAGTAATAAATGATAAAGTCGTAACATTTCCTTGAAAATCTAGAGCTAAGGATTGCAAATTAAGGATATCTACAACACTTTATGGCTATATAAAAAGAATACATTTATATTGCTGCAAGTTCCGCAAATGGAACTTAACAAACTATAGCGCTTCTTTGTCGAATCAGGTACAAGGTAGGGTTTGACAACTCTGCATTTGTGTCAATTGAAACCCAAGTGATTGAAATTGCCTGCGGCACACTTCGTGTAGCTTGCTTCTCCATATCTTTCGTAAGGACACAGCAATGCTGTGCCCCTACAGCATCATCTATTTACGTAGTTTACCGCCGTAGGCATCACAGGATAATTAAGAAAAGCCTGAAAACTTCCTATTTTAGGTAATGCATATCATCATGCATTTCGTTGTTTATGACGTTGCTTGTGCCTAGCAATTGCTTTATGCTTCTCTGTTTCTAAAGGCATTATGTAGGCGTTTAGGAAAAATAAAGTATTAAATCTGAGAAGATCAGAAGGTAGATTAAATAAACTATAGTTTCTATTCGGCTTACGAAGACAAAACAATGACGATATTGACCGCTCAAACTTACAAATGACACTTTGCCATTAACCCCCACCTTATCAAGCTTACAGCTCAAAACGGTTAGGGGTTAATTCGTTATCGCCTAAGAATTAATCCCACATCGCCCTTCTCTGCGAGACGCTCCGCGAACGGATCGGATGTGGGGCTTCTTTTTGTTTTAACTAAATGTGAAATTTTTAGGAATCGACTTACTTAGTAGCGATTATCGTTGCGGCCGGCATTACCGCCACCCCAGCTACCACGAGAAGAGTTGCTTCTTTCCTCACGAGGTTTAGCTTTGTTCACTTTCAAATCACGTCCCATCCACTCAGCACCATCAAGTGCATCAATGGCAGCTTGTTCTTGTGTGTCTGATTCCATTTCCACAAAAGCGAACCCACGAGGCCGGCCTGTTTCCCGATCTGTGGGTAGTTGAACACGATTTACTTTTCCGTATTCTGCAAAAGCCTGCTTTAGGTCCTCTTCTGTAACCTGATAGGACAGGTTTCCGACGTAAATTGACATAGAAATATCCGAATTCAGAGAGTGTAGAGGGTTAAATTCAGAGACACGCTTTTTATAAATCAAAACGAGTTACTCAAACGAAAATAATCCTTATGCCCATGAGTGTAACACAGCCTTCAACCTTTGAATATCGTCTAATTGTGAATTTTATTCACAGTCACACTTTTAACAGGAAATCGAAATCAACTAGCGATCGCCCAGTTATTGAGTGTTTTGAAAATTCAGCTGTGGACTAAGGGGTAAAGATTATTATCGGTAGTGGGGCTAATCATAACATGACTAAGTGTCTTAAAAGCAAATTGAGAAATATTCATCCCAAAATGTCTTAGGTTTTAACTCTGCTCAAACTGCGCTAAAATCCTTTCTGCTTCCTTACACAGCATCTCGTGATATTCACCGTTACTAGCTAGCAAACCTCCCCATTGATTAATATCTCCAGTGTTGTACTGCAACGGAGTGCCGTCGAAGTGAGTAAATTTACCACCAGCTTCTGTTAAAATCAGTTCTGGTGCTGCCATATCCCAGTCTTTGGGTGCAGACTTGCCGGAAAGGGAAATGTAGATATCTGCCTGTTGCTCGACAATGGTAGAAATTTTGCAGCCTACACTACCTACAGATTTATGATTTTGACAGGGTAAGTTTTGTAGCAAGTAATCTAAGCGTTGGTTGCGGTGAGAGCGACTAACCACTAAGGTTAAATCCTCAACTCGTTTGCCTGACGACACCTGTAAAGGAACTGAACCATCACAGGTTTCTACAAATGTACCCCCGCCTTTGGTAGCGTAATATAACTTTTGAGCCTCTGGTACTACCACTACTGCCAACACTGGGCGTGTTTCTTTGACTAAAGCAATATGAACTGCATAGTCTCCAGTTTTTTCGATAAAGTCTCGTGTGCCATCCAAAGGATCAATTATCCATACCCAAGGGGCGGAAGGGTGTGCGCCTGTAGTTGGAGATTGATAAGTTTCTTCGCTGATGTAAGCAAAATCTTCATTACCCAAAGTTGCTTGTAGCTTCTGTAAAATGTATTGACTCACAGCTACATCTGCAACAGTAACAGGCTCATTCTGTTTATATTTTACTTCTAAGTCAGGGTCTTTTGCAGTACCGTGATAATACGATCGCAGTATATCTGCTGCTTGCCAACCTACCTCACGAGCGATCGCTAATATTTCTTTTAAGTCTTTCATTAAATTTGACCTTATTAATCTGACTACTCAGCACTTTAAATCCATCCAGCGCCGAGTGCCAAAAAATTTACAGGAATCAGCCGCAATATTAGCTGCCAGTGCCAGTGCATCAGTAAAACTTTCTCTTAAAATGTAATGACAGAAAGCACCGTGGAAAATATCTCCAGCCCCTAATGTATCAACCGCTTGAATCTGCGGTACATTTACGATACCAGTTTTGGTGTTCCAGTATTCAATTGGTTTTTGCCCGTGGGTAATCGCAATGTGAGGAATGTCAAATCCACTCAGATAGGCAAAAACGTCTTCTCCAGTCTGGCAGTCGGGGGGATAAAAATTAGCTGAACAGACGGCATAATCTACAAACGGCAGAATTTGCTCAAATCCAGGCTTCCAACTCCCACCATCAATTACTACTGGGATATTTTTGACTTTAGCCATTTGGGCTATGGAATAACTAACGGCCATCTGATGTCCATCAATCAGTACGATATTGACATTTTGCAAAATATTTGGTGGGATAGATGCGCTGCTGGCTTGAGTTTTGACAGCATTGATGGAAACTACAGCGCGTTCACCCGTACTTTGGGTGACAATAATTGAGGAGACAGGCGGTGCTAAATCAGTGGTAGGCTCAAGGTCTGCGATCGCAACTTTGTAATTTGCCAAATCACCTCGAATTAGCTGTGTCATTGGGTGAGAACCGACTACACCCAAAACTGTAGCCTGATTTCCTAAATGGCTGAAAGTCACAGCCGCGTTTGTAACTGGCCCCCCTGCTGACACAATATAGTCAGTAGCGACAATTTTCTGATTATTCTTAGGGCCAGAGTCAGCAAGGTAAATCAAATCTAAAGTTACCAAGCCTACAAATAACCCTCGAGCCGATTTCAGATTTTGAATTTTGGATTTTAGATTATCCATTTATTTTTAACTCCTGTACAGACGCGATTAATTGCGTCTCTAATTCCTAACTTTTAACTCTTGCTCATGCAAACCGATCCAAAACCAGGAACACTTTACGTTGTCGGCACACCAATTGGCAACCTGGAAGATATAACCTTTCGGGCGGTGCGAATTTTGCAGACTGTGGATATCATTGCTGCGGAAGACACGCGTCACACAGGGAAACTACTACAGCATTTTCAAGTTAAGACACCCCAGGTGAGTTACCACGAACACAATCGTACCAGCCGCATTCCAGAATTATTAGAGCATTTAATTAACAATAAAGCGATCGCTCTTGTGAGTGATGCGGGAATGCCAGGAATTTCCGATCCGGGATATGAACTGGTGAAAGCCTGCATTGAGGCGGGAATTTCAGTCGTTCCCATTCCTGGCGCTAGTGCAGCAATTACAGCATTGAGTGCAGCTGGATTACCAACGGATCGGTTTGTCTTTGAAGGCTTTCTCCCAGCGAAAAGTCAACAGAGACAAGAACATTTAGAGTCTCTGCAAACAGAATCTCGCACATTAATTTTTTACGAATCGCCCCACCGTTTGCGAGATACTTTGCAAGATTTAGCAGAGGTTTGGGGAAGCGATCGCCAAATTGTGCTAGGGCGGGAGTTAACTAAATTGTATGAGGAATTTTGGCGGGGGACAATTGCCGAGGCGATCGCTCGCTACAGCCAACGAGAACCCCAAGGTGAATATACATTAGTAGTGGCGGGAATTCCAGCTAGTCAACCCCAACTAACAGAAGAGGAATTGAAAGCCGAATTGAAACAGTTAATTAGTCAAGGAATATCGCGATCGCAAGCTAGCCGTCAGTTAGCAAAATTTACCTCCCTTCCCCGTCGCCAACTTTATCAACTAGCTCTTTCTATAGTTGTCACTCCTGAGTTGTGAGCAGCTAATACTACTTTCATACAATCTCAAATTCAAATCTTTATTATCTCTCTGTGAACAATTGAATGCACAGACTTTTCTGCTTGATATTAATCATCAAGTTGAATTCACACTCCTATCTTGGGTTGACTCTCAGTTATGCACAACCGGAACTTAAAGTCAAACTTTCATGTGCGTAGGCAACAAAAACTACAGGCATCGTCTGAGCCGAGGATGATGAAGCACTCAAAATTGGCGCATCTGCAACTTGGATTATAGAGTTCAAGTAAAAAACAGTCTCTTTGCCATACCAAATAGACATTTTGGAAAAAGAATAAAGAATGTAGAGACGTAGCAGTGCTGTCTCTCTATAAAGGTTCGGAATAACGCATATTGAATTTCTGGAGATATCTATCTAAATTGTTAATAAATTTAGATATTTATCCTCAAAGACAACCTAGTGAATATTCAAATGATATCTAAAGATTTTTGATATTAGTTCTCTAGATAGATCAGGAATTTTGTAGACAAACTTTAATATGAAATAGTCGAAAGCAAACAAATAAGATTCTCAAGGAAGGAGAAATACAATGGGTAACATTATTGCTTGGTTGGTTTTGGGTTTAATTGCAGGTGCGTTGGCTAAGTTATTTTATCCAGGAACCCAAGGTGGCGGTATTCTTTCCACCATTATATTAGGAATACTTGGAGCCGTAGTTGGGGGTTATTTGGGTCAAGCTTTATTAGGAAGTGGTTCGGCAGCCGCTGCATCTGCTGGAGCTTTCTCGCTTGGAAGCATTTTATTTGCTGTTCTTGGTGCTATGCTACTGATTTTCCTTTGGGGTTTACTGACTCGTCGGGCTGTGTAATTACCTTAAATTAGCTAACACTCTTAGGATGGGAATCACTTCAATCCGCCACAAACCGATAAAATGACATTAGAAAAAGAGCGAACAACTGTAGGAGTTTTCGCTGGATGTTCCGATACACAATTAGTTCTTCAGGAACTAAACGCTTCTAATTTTCCAATGCAGAAAGTTTCTGTAATTGCACGGAATGCAGAAAAAAGTGATATTGCTGGTGTTCAAGTTAAAGAGCGCACTAGCAATACATCTTCTGAAGATGCTAATAAAGGCATCACTACTGGTGCTTTAGGCGATGTTACTTGCGGCTTATTAACTGGTTTAGTCCTCTCGGTAATTCCTACTATAGGACGAGTTATGCTAGTCGGAGCAGAAGCAACAGCGATCGCTACCACTTTAGCAGGTGATGAGGTTAATACAGTGGCAGGTGGTTTGCCTAGTGTGTTGTTAGCTTTAGGAATTCCTAAAGAGCAAGCGCAGGGTTACAGGGATCTAGTTTGTAAAGGTTACTATTTGGTAATAGTAACCGGCATAGATATAGAGATTCGCGTTGCCAAGAGGATTTTTAATCGCCGTGATATTCAACAGTGGAGCATTTATAAGCCATACTTGACTCCAAATAGCCGCTATAAAAAAGCAGTTGGTGTTTTTTATACACACCAAGACACAGAAAAAGCACTTACTGAACTAAGAACTGCTGGCTTCCCTATGAGTCAAGTCTTGGTGATTGCTAAGGATATAAACACACTCAATAGTCTTGTTGAGGTAGATATCAGCAATTATAAAGATTATCACACTACTTTAGAAATTGCTGACGATCTAGCTAGGGATTATAAAGCGCAAGTTAACCTTGGCAATTACTTATTAGTCCTAAATAGTACTGATATCTACATGGCAGGTGCAAGAGCTATTTTAGAGAGTAATAAAATTCAAAATTTTCGTATCTATAGCCAATCTGTAGCTAATGCTAGTATAAGCGATCGCAAAGTTATTAGCCAATAGGCTGGCGTTAACTTTAAAAAGCCTTCCGTCATGAGCATTCGTTAAACGTCAAAGTTAATTTTAAGGGGTTTGACATCATAACGGCATTGTGCGTAGTTACGAAGATTTTTAGAAAGTAAAAGTAGATTTTTTGCCCTAAAAAGGAGATAATCGTAATGCATATAAGCTGTTTTTAAAGTCTTAACTTCCCGCCAGAATACTGTTTTATATAACTCAGGCTATGGTTGAACTGTATAGTCAAATATAATAAAATTGATGTTAAATATAACATCAACCAATATATTATTTATAAATAAAAATTATGGTTAAATGAGCTTAATTTTTATTATTCGGCTTCTGTATTACTATCCAGTATAGTAAGTTGTAAGCAAACTACCGATTTTAAATTAAATCAATGCAACACTTGCAGTATAGAAATTGCAAGCTCAGTATTAGAATTTTGTACTTACTTTCTGTAAAGTATTAGAAATTCTGAATTTTGCCTGAGCATACATCTATTTTCTCAATACTAACTAAAACTTGTTGTTTAACTATCACAAGAAAAGATTGAGCGATAGTTAAATTTGTTTTGAGATTATTTCAAGTTCAAATTTAAGCTACAACAGGCTCGCCTTAAGGGAAGATAATATCTGTTTCAAACAGCAAAATTGTAGTTTCACAACTAATCCTACCCATTTCTGGCTCTGAACCCATTTCCATTTCTACAAGATACGGCCAGTATTCAGAGTTATGAAAGTATTGTATTATAGTTCCTAATCCACCAATAAATTCTACCTTTTGCCCTTTGCAGAATTTGGGTCTTTTTAGGTCAACTACTGTACTCATAAAAATCACCATTCTTTAGTTAAAGCCTATTATTAAATTTATAATCTAATAATAAGGATTTTATTATCCACCACAAGATTCAATAAAAACAATGGTGGCTGCTTCTTTAGAAAGAAGTTATACTATTTCAAGGTTTAATGTTAAATTCAATCTTAAAATATTAGAGAATTCTATTGTTTCATATGTTTTTTATCAAATGGTTAAATAATATAAATGTATTTATAGATTAGGAAGCAAATTAATATTATTTAGCAATAAATCATTGAAATAACTGCCTGGAATAATGTTGAAACGTTTGAAGATTGGAACCAAAATTGGAATTAGTTTTGCCCTAAGCTTGGCAACTCTGACCGTTATTGGTTTAATCTCCTACCAAAGCACCAATGAGCTAATTGAAACTTCGCGTAAAGAAAGCCATACCTACCAAGTATTAAGTCAGCTTGAAGACCTCAATTTGCAACTGACAAATGCTGAAACAGGCCAGCGCGGTTACATTATTACTGGAGAAGAGCGCTATTTAGAACCTTATAACGTTGCCATTCAAGTACTGAATCAAAAAGTCAATGAAATTGAGAGGTTAACGGCAGATAACTCCAACCAACAAAATCGCCTTGATGTTTTACAGCCACTCGTAATCGAGAGAATGGCTGTAATGAAAGGTGTCATTGAGTTACGGCGAAGCCAGGGCTTAGAAGCATCCCAGAAAGCTGTGCTGACAGACGAGGGTAAGCAGCTGATGGATAAGATCGAGAAAGTTATCCAGGCGATGAAAACTGAGGAGAACAGACTACTGCAACAGCGCTCTACTAGGGCAAAAGTTGCTGGTCAAAAAACGATCGCTAGCATTATCTATAGTATTCCTTTGTTTTCTTTGATCTTAGGTTTGATCGGATTCGCCTTGACCAGACATATCTCAGTACCTCTGAAGCAAGTTTCTGATTTGGCAGAAAAAATGGCGGATGGGGATTTATCTGTGAGTTTACCAGATAGCGATCGCCACGATGAAATCGGCGTGTTAACCCGCACCTTCAACCAGATGATCGTTAATCTGCAAAACACAACTAAAAAAAATGATGAGCAAAGCTGGCTAAAGTCTAATTTGGCTGAATTTACCAAGATGCTCCAAGGGCATCGAAATCTAGAAAGTGCGTCTCGCCTGATTTTGTCAAATCTAGCACCACTGGTTGGGGCATCGCAGGGCGTTTTTTATTTCATGGACTCCATAGACGACGAGCCTGTACTGAAATTATTAAGTAGTTATGCTTATAAAGAGCGTAAAACTCTAGCAAACCAGTTTCGTTTGGGCGAGGGATTGGTGGGACAATGCGCCCTAGAAAAACAAAGAATCCTCCTAACAGAAGTTCCTAGCGACTATATCCGTATCAGTTCCGGTTTAGGGGAAGCTCCACCGCTAAATATTATTGTCTTGCCTATACTATTTGAGACGCAGGTGAGTGCTGTAATTGAACTTGCCTCTTTTGCGCCTTTTAGCCAGCTGCATCTGACATTTTTAGAGCAATTTAGTGAAATTATTGGTGTATTTTTAAATAACATCGCTTCCCAATTGCAAACTCAGCGACTACTTGAAGAGTCTGTTGCTTTAACAGAGGAACTGCAAAACCAGCAAGAAGAACTACAGCAGAGCAATCAACGCTTGGAAGAACAGACACACGAGTTAGAAGAATCACAATTTCTTGTCAAGCAGTCTAACGAAGAATTACAGCAATTAAATGAGGAGCTAGAAGAAAAGGCAGAACTGTTAGAAATCCAAAATCGGGAAGTTGCCCGCAAGAACCAGGAAGTTGAGCGGGCGAGGCAGTCTTTTGAAGAAAAAGCTGAACAACTGGCGTTGTCTTCCAAATATAAGTCGGAATTTCTTGCCAATATGTCCCACGAATTAAGGACACCGCTAAATAGCCTGTTAATTTTAGCAAGGCTGCTAGCAGATAACTCCCTTAACAACTTGACCGACAAACAAGTAGAGTACAGCCGGACTATTTACTCGGCTGGGACTGATTTGCTGGAGTTAATCAATGACATTCTAGATTTAGCAAAAATTGAATCGGGTACTATGTTGCTCGATATTGAACAAATTGCTTTTACAGATTTGGAGGCATCTCTAGAGCAGACTTTCCGGCAAGTTGCTCACAATAAAGAACTCAGTTTTACTATTGAACGAGATGAGAAGTTACCACCAACAATTTATAACGACTCCAAACGTCTGCAACAAGTACTGAAAAATCTTCTAGCTAACGCCTTTAAATTTACTGAACAAGGAGGCGTAAAGTTACAGATTAGCACGGCAACTGACGCAGCCGAAGTTAATAATCCCATAATTGCTTTTGCAGTTAGCGACACGGGTATAGGCATTCCAGTCGAGAAGCATAAGATTATTTTCGAGGCATTTCAGCAGGCAGATGGCACAACCAGCCGCAAGTACGGGGGAACTGGCTTAGGTCTATCCATCAGCCGCGAATTGGCTCAATTGTTGGGCGGCAGAATTGAAATAGTCAGCCAACCAGGGCAGGGAAGCACCTTCACCCTCTACTTGCCCATGCGGCAAGAAAATAATGGTAAAAATATTCTTAGCCGGCTATCTCCTCAGCCTACCACCTCTATTCGCACAGCGTTGATCGCAAAAGAAGTGCCAATAGTCGAAAACAGACCCGTAACTGTGGATACCTTAGCAACCGCGAAAGTACTTACCACCTTTGCTAACGAAATCCCAGATGATCGGGAAATAATTCAACCGGGCGATCGCGTTTTGCTAATTATCGAGGATGACGATAAATTTGCCCGCATTTTACTAGATATGGCGCGTGAGCAGGGCTTTAAAACCATTGTTGCTTTACAGAGCAAACAAGGGCTAGCACTAGCGCAACAGTTTAAGCCCAATGCGATTATGCTAGATATCCATATGCCAGAGATGGATGGGTGGACGGTGTTGGATCGTCTCAAACATAAGCCAGATACTAGACACATACCAGTACATATACTTTCTGGGGATGAAAGACAGCAACGGGGATTACAGCTAGGAGCGATTACCTATCTCCAAAAACCCGTTTCTCCAGAAGCACTAACTCAAGTATTGACTGAGATTAAAGGCTTTATTGAGCGTCAGGTCAAAAATCTCTTAATCGTAGAAGATGACCCCGTACAGGCCCAAAGTATTATCGAACTGATTGGTAATGGTGATGTCCAAAGTACAGCAGTAGGTACAGGAGCAGAAGCCCTCTCAATTTTGCGATCGCATCACTTTGATTGTATGGTATTGGATCTCGGTCTGCCTGATATGAGCGGCTTTACACTAATTGAGCAAATAAAGCAAGAACCCAGGCTTTTAAAACTGCCAATCATCGTTTACACGGGCAAAGAACTCAACCGACAAGAAGAAGCCCAACTGCGGGGGCTAGCAGAGACAATTATCATTAAAAATGTGCGATCGCCAGAGCGATTGTTAGACGAAACTGCTCTGTTTTTACATCGGGTACAAGCAAATTTGCCCCCACCAAAGCGGCAAATACTTGAGCAACTACACCAAACTGACCCGGTGCTGGCTAATCGAACAATTTTGATTGTGGATGATGACCTACGAAATATTTTTGCCCTTACCAGCTTTTTAGAAAGCTATCAAATGCAGGTGCTGTTTGCCGAAAATGGCAGAGATGGCATAGAGGTACTGCAAAGTAATCCTGACATTAATATAGTTTTGATGGACATCATGATGCCGAAAATGGATGGTTACGAAACCACCCGCGCCATCCGTCAGCAACAACAGTTTCGCTCCTTACCAATAATTGCTTTAACTGCTAAAGCCATGCCAGGCGATCGCGAAAAGTGCATCGAAGCTGGAGCCTCTGACTATATCACCAAACCTGTAGATACAGAGCAACTACTTTCGCTACTCCGAGTTTGGCTGTATCGGTGAGGGAGTGGGGAGTGGAGAATAGGTTTAATTAAAAGTTACAGCAGAATTCACAATTTAGAATTCAGGAGCAAAACCCGCTTTATACTTAGGTAACAGACTTAGCGGGAGCAACGCGATTTTGTGAAGTCGGATCAAAAACCAGCGATGCCTGCGGCGGGCGTAGCCATCGCTAAAACACATATATCAGCTTAAAGTTATTTTATTAACATTAAAGGTACTGGTAAAACATGGTAATTAACCCTGAGAGATGCTTCAGGCGCTTTTAATCCCATATGACTATGTAAGTCTATACCATTGCTAAATAATATTGACGATAGATAATCATAGTTTATTTACCATAAGAGGTTAAGTTTTGTGATAAGTATGCTGCTAATAAACGGTTGTCAGAGGTAATGTTAGTTTATTAACCCAAGTTGCTAGTTATAGTGAAAAGCGATCGCTAAACTGAACTATCTCTTCGAGACGCTACGCGAAGGTGACCACAGTGGGTCAATAAAGTAATAAAATCCCCTCCAGTCAGAAAAAAAAAAGGAGGGGTGTATGTTAAACGAAATAATTGCCATTTA
>JAESGI010000353.1_pt1 | contig 15348 bp, 10 predicted proteins | sample 9269671 | NCBI WGS metagenome assembly JAESGI01 (sample SAMN14515641, study PRJNA621666) | algae metagenome | isolation source: Nostoc indistinguendum CM1-VF10 and co-occurring heterotrophs from gravelly... | place: USA: Clark Mountains, San Bernardino, California | collected 1998-06-05 | reverse complement strand
GGCAACGGGTATCTCGGCTAGTCCGAAAAACCTTGTCTTTTTCCAAATCGTTGGAGAATCACATTGGTGCTATTTGGTATTTTGTGCATTACTACAACGCATCATTACATCTTTAGCACTACCCTGTTTTGCTCGTCTTGAGGTAAGACACTAACTACTAACGGTTCGGAAGAACTAATAGGAGTATCGCCAGAGTTTGCAAGAACAGTAAACTTGTAAGTATTACCAAACTGCAACTGCTTTTGTTCTTGGGGGTATGGCAAGCTAGTAATTGCTTTATCTACTGTCTTCTCCCAATAAAACTCATAACCCTTAACAATCACTGTATAACTAGTAGCACCTGGAACACCATACCAAGAAATTACAGGTCTGGTACTCAACATTGAACTGCCATAGGGACTAATTAGTGTTGGTACTTCTTGATCCTCATCAGGGCCTTTTGAGATATAACACCTACTCGGATTAATTCCTGTGCATAGCTCTACAATATTTTGTGGTCTTGCACATATCGAGTCATCAAAAATAGTTTTCTGCTTAAAATCCAAAAATTCTCCATTCAAGTAACACAAAGCTTTTACCGTGCCTCCATTGGCTGGGTTAATGGCATCTCCTGGGCAAAGTTGGGTTCCTGCTTTGAAGTAGCGATCTCCCATATAGACTCGACCAATCTTTTTGCTGCATAAACTTTTTACTGTTCTAGGGGACTGGCCTAATACAGTGTTAGAGTTTGAAAAAAATACAGTTGATGTAACCAGTGCCAATCCAGCTTGAAAAACTTTTTTTCTGGTAAACATAAATAACATATGCATTGAATTTATCTATCGGGTAATAATTAATAATTAATATTAAAATATATCCTTTAATTAGGAGATTTGAAATTATTAATAAATTTATCCACTAATTGCTGTCTCCAAATATATACTTCTGGTATATTAGATTTAGCAATCATACAAACTTCCCACCAAAGTTTAGTTTCATCAATTTTATCTAATGCCTCTTGCGCTTGAGATAGCAGGCAAACAGCATCTATCCTTTCATTATCTAAATCAATCGCTTTTTCTAGATATTTCTCTGCCTCACTATAGCTTTTTTGCATCAATCTTGCCCATCCTAAGTTTTTATATAGGGTAGCTTGCGTTTTGGGTTCTTTAGTTTTGCTTAACCCCTCTAGCGCCAGTTTAGCAGCTTGCTCGTAATCCTTTTCTAGATTTTTTAACCGAGATAAATTATTAATTGCAACTACTGCATTTTTGTTAAGTTTAATAGCTATCTCATATTGCCTTTGGGCTAACTCTTCTTTCCCTTCATCATCATAAAAGCTCCCTAATCTATAATACCCTTCCCAATCTGGCTTGAATTCTAATATCTTTTGATAGCTGTTAACTGCACAATTCACTTCTCTCATCTGCCGACAAACTATAGCTAAACTATTATAAGCACCTACGTCGCGCTCGTTATATTTTATTGCTGATTCATAATATTTTTTAGCCAATTGCAAGTTATTAATATGGCGAGAAGCTTGTTCTAAGTAAAATTTTGATATAGAAAATCTCGCTGAAGGATGAATCATCGTAGCAAAATTAAAAATATTTTGCGCTCTTTGAAAATCATTCGCTATTTCTAACTTCTCTCCTTCAGATACAAAAGCATTAGCTATACCTGGTAGAATGATTTTAAAAAATACTAAAAATCCTAAACTTAAAGATACAATTATTCCACTAATTCTAAATGTTTTAGAGCTAGCTATTCTCTGAATTTTACTTTGTAGAGGGAGTCTTTGTAACCTCTGCAAAATTATTTGAGTATTTTGAGGGCGTTGCCCTGGAAAAGGAGCTATTAAATCATCAATCAAATCAGCTAACAATTTGTCTATATGAGGTGCTTTATCTCTCCAAAGCAGCTTTCCTGTTTTCTCATCACTTTTAATCTTATTTAAAGAAATGCCAGTAACTAGGTGAACAAAAGTTCTACCTAGTGCATAAAAATCTGACTGTGGGACAGCCTGTCCATGAATTTGCTCTAAAGGTGAATAATAAGCTGAACGAATAGCAGTTATTTCATAACCTATGCTAGTTCCCGTACTTGTTCCTCCATTAGTACTAAGTTTCGCTAAGAATGTTCTACTAATCTCTCTTGCACCACCAAAATCAACTAGTGCTATCTTGCCATCCGGTTGATAAATAATGTTGTCTGGTTTGATATCTCTATGAAAATATTCATTTCGATGTACCAGGTCGAGAATATTAACTAATTGTGATAACCAATTTAAAGCTATATTCTGGGAAATCTTTCCATAAGTTTTTATCCAATGAGCTAAATTTTCTCCTTCAAATCTCTGCATTACCAAACAATGCATTGTTAAACCATTATTATTAATTTTTACAGTGAAGTAATCATCTTTATAAGACTTAGGTACTCCTGGATGGTCTATAGTTTGCAATATAATTGATTCTCTCTCAAGTAGCTCAACCATTTTAGGATCGTCAATCCACTTTAATACTTTCATTACTCTTAACTGAGGTTGAGGGTGCTGCTCTATGCCACTATCCTCAACCTCAAAAGTATCTGTATAGGTTAATGGATCTTCAGTTAAAGAGCGTAACGGACGCAATAAACGAATACGTCTCTTTATCAGCAGAGGATTTCCACAAGCTAAACAATGGTCAGCATTCTCTGGATTTTCGCGCTGCGAACAAAATGGGTTTATACAGTAGACCACTGGAATTATCCGGCCTCCATATAATTATTTAATCCTGTTTGAGCAGAGGTTCCATATACTAATCCAAGTGGATCTATTAAAATATACTTCTTTACAACTGGTTGTAAATTATAACTAACTTCTCTTCTGCTTAATTCTTTACTAGTTTCAATTAAGGAACGCTGCTCTAAAATTTCGATTTCTGTCATTATTCTGGAAATTGATACTTCCCCTAATTTTTCTTTTAAATGCTGAATCAGTACAGAGAACGGAATTGGATCTTGGTTGTCTGATATCTGTTCTGCTAAATAAATTAACATTTCTCTTTGCAGTTTACTTAAAAAGCCAGGGTTCCCAAATTGCAAATGTAACATTAATTGAAATTGAGTTCCCATAGTAGTAGTTTTAAATTCAAAAAACTTTTGAATATTCCCTCCAAAATAATGATTAATTTTATTAGCAACTGCCTCTAACTCCGATGGATTTCCACGATAAGTTTCAATTAGTTCTTTACATTCTTTTCCTTTTAAACCTTTTTCATGCAACATTTCTATTGCTGCGTTTGTGTCTAGTCCTTCTAATTTTAGATATAAAATAGGTAATTTGACGATAAGATAAGTAAATTCCTTTAGAGGCACTTGACTTGTAATAATTGTACAACTTAGGTAGTTTTCCTTCGTAATTCCATTAAAGAAATCTTCAATATCTATTTTATTTTCAGGAACCCGTGTTTGCAATAAAACTTCAAATCCATCTATTATTAATAGGCATTTGTAAGAAGAAAAAACTTTGGAAAGCAAAGAAACTTTATTTATAAAAGATTTATTCTCTCCCTCTTCTATATTAAAATTTTTAAGCAAATCTGTAACTATTTCATTAAGTGATGAAGAAGGAGCAATTTTTTTCCAAATGACATAATCATATCTATCAGAATTTTCCAAAAGTATTTCTTCTACTAATTTAGCGGCTAATAAGCTTTTACCAATCCCTCCGACTCCAGTTATAGACACACAGCGTTGTTTAAAAAGTATAATTTGGTTCTTCAAAAAGTTAATATCTTCTTCTCGTCCATAAAAAGATGATACTTTAGGTAAGTCTCCACAAAATTTTACCTTACCTATTAAGTAATTATTCTCAAGGTCTGATATTTCTAGTCTTTCGAGATAATCTCTTTTTGCTAGCTCAATTAAGATATTTTTTAAATTCGTTTTTTTTATCTCAACTCCCTTCCCAATAGCTCCTGAAAGTATTGTCCACAACTGTGGACCTACTGTTTTGTGCAAATAATGCGCGTTGTATCCATAATTACTTGCTATTTCTTTGTAATCTTTGCCCTCCCAAGACCCTTTGACTACAGCTCTCTCGGATTTCAATAAATTTCTTCCAGTATGTTGAAGCACTCGATCTTCCAATATTTGCAGTACTCTCTCTATATCCAGTACATCTTCTTTGTGTAAATTCATACATTAATATAGCCTTTATGCCAAAATAACCAAGTCTTTTTCATTTATATTGGCAAATAATATAGACTTTTTTTCTACCAACCTAGACTTTGGTTTCATTTCTTAATAATATACTGCTTGCTATAATTGCTACTTCAGGATATAAGATTAGAATTGATACTTTCTAGAGGTAGCAATACTGTATCCTTAAATAGTTATAACAGTCACAATCAAACTATAACTGTACTCAAATGACACAATACCAACCTTATTTGGTAGGCTTGTCTCAATAAAATTGGTTAATGCTAATTAATATCAAGAACATTTAACCAAAAAACGAGACAAAACCAGATGTCAGATGAACACAACTTCTGTAAGATCAAGCTAATTGAAGGAAGATATGGAGGTGAAGAATTTACACCACATACGCAAAAAGCGCCACTAAGGAGTAGCGCCTTCTGCGTAATTTAAATTTCATATTCATTTAGAGCGGGGCTGATCTCTAAGGAACAAGATAAGTGGGCTTTATAGTTTGGCGACTTTGATCCCACTAAGATTGTCCGAGAGTTAAATCCGCGCTACCTGCTCCATTATAGGAGTTGCCGCACAAAATGTCTATTTGTTGCGGTGAATTTTGGCTGTCGAAATTCATAAGTTTCCATGAAGCTAAGTTTGATGAAGAGAAATTGCGATTTTTGTAGTTAAAAGCAGTAGCAGCGCGAATAACAGTTATCAGTTACCAGTTATCAGTAGGGAGTAGACCTTTGTTTGATAACTGTTGACTGATAACTGATACAACCCCCTCTGAAGCTTGTCAACCAAGTTATCAGGGAAAAATATCATGGCAAACAGAGAACACCCTAAGAGCGCTGTAGTTAAGCGCATGGGGTTGAGTACAGCTTTCGCATGGCAATTTTGTGCTGTGACGAAGGGAAATTTTTGGAATATCCAGGCTAGAGCAAGAGTTTCGCAGCTTGAAAGAGTTCTCCCCAAAAAATTCCTTGGAGAGAACCGATGAATAGCGCGACAACTGAATATCCAAACAATCTCACGGCAGCGGAATACCATGAGTTGTTAGCTGGTAGCGCCATTCATCCGGCGTTGATTAAGCGCAACTTTTTCCATGTAGAGGGAGAATCAGTTTATGACTACCTGTTCATATCTGATAGAATCCCACGCAAGAATGCGGGTCGGGTCACGGATGGATACATAAAAATGTATCAGCATCTATTACTGGGTGGGACGTGGATTCAGTCACTTGACCCATTCAAGAACTGGCAACCGATGGAGTGGGGGCGGATTAAGCCCAACTTCCCCCGCATTGATTGGGAAAAAGGCAAGCCAGTTAAGTACGAGTCACCCCCCAAAACTCCCAACCGCGTTACCTACTTTGATGTGGCTAACCCCATTTGGGAAAAGATTGCAAAACGTTATTTAATTAAGCGCTATCACTCAGTTTTGGCGCTACGCTTGCTGGATCAACTCAATCCACTAATATTTTGGGAGTGGGTGAAACAGCATCCACAGATTCCCATTATCTTATGCGAAGGGGAAAAAAAAGCCGCTTGCTTGCTTAGTTTAGGGTTTGTAGCGATCGCGCTTCCGGGAATTTGGAACGGGCGCGTGGGCAAACAGGATTTTGATGAACGGTTGCATCCTGACTTAGTACCGATGGCTCAGGCGGGGCGCAAGTTCATTATTTTATTCGACTACGAAACTTCTTCTAATACCCGTTGGTCAGTTTACCAGGCAACGGTACGGACTGCAAAAGCAATCGAATCGGCTGGTTCTGAATGTGAAGTTGCATTACTGCCGGGGCCAGAAAAAGGCGTTGATGATTTTGTTGTGGCGCGGGGCGAAGATGCTAACGCTTTACTGACCGCAATCATCGATGATGCCAAATCACTTGCCGATTACCAGCGCTCGTATCGGGCTAAGAAATGGGGACTTAGCAAATACAAACCAGATGTCACTATTAATATCAAGTATCTCTCTGAGGTTTTGTGCATTCCTGAACTTGAAGAAAAATGCTTGAGAGTGCCTGAGCTTTATGAGCTTGAAAAGGAACAACTTTTCACGCCATCTATAAAAGGACATCCTCCAAACAAGGAGTCTACCGATTCTGGCGGAGTTGATTCAGACAAATCGAAGAAATCCCCTACCTTCAATTTCCCAAAATCAGGACTAGTCGTACTCTGGAGCGACATGGGTACTGGCAAAACTGAACTTATGCGCTGGTGGCGTGACCAAAACCCCGACGCGCGGTTCCTCAACAATGGGCATCGGGTTAACTTGTTGAAAAATCTTGCCGAACGCTTGCGGACGGCGATGTATTCAGACTTGGGTTACACAGGTTTAGCCCAGGCCCAAGCCCTTAGTATTACTATTGACAGCTTGCACAAACTCAATACCCAGTCTCTCACTTACGGCTGCATATTTATAGATGAAGCCTGCCAATACCTCACCCACTTACTACATAGTAATACTTGCAAACAACACCGTGCAGCAATCCTAGAAGTACTGGAATATATAGTATACAACGCGCCGTTAGTGGTGATTGCCGATGCACACATGGATGATTTAACGGTAAACTTCTTTCTTGCAATGCGACCAAGAGGTGAAGTCCCGTACATTATCAAAAACGAGTGGCGAAACGGTTCACGCACAATCTACTGGTATGAGGGGGATAATTCTAGCGCCCTAGTCGCCCAAATCTCGGCAGCGCTGATGCTTGGAGAAAAAGTCATGGTTGCCAGTGACAGTAAGCGTTTCATCAAGAAACTCGACAAATCCTTTACTATCAAATGCGAAGAATCTAACTCCGAAAAATCACATACACCACAAAAATGGCGCATTTGGTCGGTTCATTCCGATAATTCTGGCAGCGATGAAAATGTCGCTTTCATCAAAGATATCACCAACGCCGTCAAAAATTTTGATGCCTTGTTCACCTCTCCCAGTCTCGGTACTGGTGTCGATATTTCGGAGTATCATTTTGACTTGGTGTTTGGTGTCTTTCACGGCGTTTCCCAAACCGCTACTGAGTGCGCTCAACAACTGTACCGTTATCGTCCAAAAGTCCCGTTTCATATTTGGGTGGCCCCGCGTCCTCCCTTTGGTTACAAGGATACTAATGCTACTAAGATTAAAGAGCGCTTGCTCCAAACCAATGAAATGACCGCTTTTCTGTTGCGGATTGACAGAGAAACAGGCAAGCGGGGCGCAGAGAAAGATTGGGCCTTAGATGCCTATTGTCAAATTATGGCTAACCGCCACTATTCTCTAAATAATCTGCGCGATGACTTGAGATCGCTCCTCACCGAAATGGGCAATACATTTATATATGTGGGAAATGATTCAGATCCTCAATCTCTTGAAAGTCTAAAAGCAGCAGCACAAGCTTTGGATAGTGCCCACAATTCGGCTGTTGCCAAGGCCAAGAATATTACTTTGAGCGAGTACCGTGCCCGTCAGAGCAAAGATTACCTTGACCCTAATGAAATTTTTGAATGTGAAAAATTCCGCATTTCTGATTCTTACGGCATCGAAGTAACCGAATCGCTCGTAGAAATGGATAAAGGTGGTCGCTTAATTAGAGCGATCGCTGGACTTGAGGCCATTTTAGCCCCACCCGAAGAATCGTTTACTGACCCCAAAACTGGGCAAACTTATCCTACACCACCAACAATTGTCACCCAAAAAGACCGCACCGAGCGCGACAATCTACCTTTGTGCATCGACTGGGGTAATTACTCGGCACGGTGGCTTGCTAGATTTAACCTGGGGCTGCATCAAATTCTCTTAAGTTTAATGAAGGGTGATGAAGTTACTGCCGACGATTCCACCTTACTCAAGATGAGGGAGATCGCTATACATTGTGCTGCTCACGTCAAAGCAATTCTTGGGTTTACTATTCCCAGTGATTGTAAACCTATTTGGTTGCTGGCCACAATGCTAGAGCAGCTAGGGCTAAAGTTGACCTTCCGTAAGCAGGGTAAACGGGGTCAACAGGTGAAACTTTATTCTTTATCTAAAGAGGAATTAGAATTTGCAATGCATGTAATTGCTCATCGCGTGGAAAAGCGTAATCAAAAAGAAAATCGAACCTATTATGCTGCTCAAACCCCTGCTGCGTATAATGTAAACCCCAATCAGCAGGCCGTATCCACACCCCCCCCTAATGCTATAGGGAACTCCCATTGCCAAGGGGAGGATACTATCGAATTTGAGTCGCCTCCGACCGATCGCATTACGCTACTCCACTGCGTAGAAATACTTCGCTCTGGTATTAAGCAGGGGGTTGACGCGATTAAAGGCATCCTTAAGCGATGGGTTGAGGATTTGCGCTGGGAGACGGTACTGGAACTTGAGGCGATCGCCGCAAATGAACTGCGACTTGTGGAATCTCAAGTTCCTGAATTTTACACCTTGCTGAATGAAGATGTGTTGCCGATGTCGGGATAAGAAAGAGCGATCGCCTTAGCGCGCAATTATGAGACAATTACTTATCAGAATCTTGCTTATAAGAAAGACAGTTCTGATAAGTAAATGCCTCAAACCATTGAAAACAGCACACCCTCTCCTCTCGCTCTAGCTTCTCCCATCCCGCTAGTCGAACATCCCGCTGCGGTCTACTTGGCGACCCTTTCCCCTGGTTCCCGCCCAGCTATGCGCCAAGCTTTAAATGCGATCGCGCGATTGTTAACCAACTCAAGTTGTGATGCGATGACTTTAAACTGGGCAGCACTGCGCTACAAACATACGGCGGCAGTCCGCTCTGTGTTGAGCGAAAAATATGCACCAGCTTATGTCAACAAAGTGCTGTGTGCTTTGCGGCGAGTTTTAAAAGAAGCCTTGCGGTTAGAGATAATGGATGCTGTTGATTTTGCTCGTGCTGTAGATATTCCCAACGTTAAAGTCACCAAGCAATTGCGGGGACGTGTTCTCACGGCAGAAGAAATCGCCCAATTGATGCAAACCTGCTTTGATGACCCTACCCCCACTGGTTACAGAGATGCTGCAATATTTGCAATACTCCGGGGTTCTGGAGTCCGCCGCTCTGAAGTGGTGAATTTAGACTTGAGCAACCTTGAAGAGAATACTGGGGCAATAGAAGTGCGCGGTGGCAAAGGTGGTAAAGACCGGACTGTGTACTTACCCGATGCTGCTCTTACTGTCGTCTTGGACTGGTTATCGCTTCGAGGCTACGAGGCAGGCCCTTTGCTGTGTCATGTTAACAGAGGCTCAAGGATAGTGCGACGACGGCTTACCTCTCAAGCAGTGCTGTTCATCTTGCAAAAACGTGGTTTAGAGGCGGGAGTAACTAATTTCTCCGCTCATGATTTCCGGCGGACTTTCATCTCGGAGTTGCTCGATGCTGGTGAAGACATTTCTACAGTCCAAAGGTTAGCTGGACACGCAAACAGTGACCAGACTGCCAGATATGACCGTCGCGGTGAACAAACTAAACGCCGTGCTGTCCAAAAGTTGACTATTCCAGGACAGAGGAAGAAATCTCCTCTATTGATGTAGTTTCTACACTTTTTCTATACGTTCCTGGCTCGAAAATGTGATCGTGCGTCTTTACAGGAGAAGGGATCGGTGAATTACAAGAAATGGAACCGAGCGATTATGCAGATGAGCAGTATGGGTATTTTCAGGAAGTAGCGGAATCACCGAGGAGATTTAATACATAGTATCTGGCGAAGATGGTTGATACTGGAATTGCTACGGGATGATGTCTATATTTATTTGCAATCGCCTTGCTTGCCGTTGGCGGTAACATCTCTTTACAAAAGCGATCGCCACCGAAAAGAGCGAGTACGCCATCGCTTGAAGAATGCGCTGACACATTTGGCGATGATAGTATCAAGGTAATTCATCATGATAAATTACACGATTTAATAAGCGTGGACAGTCCAAGTTTACCTAGACAGTACGCAAATATGAGCAATATAAGGTGTAAAAAAACATACTAGCTTCCGCCTGTTACCAAAGGAAGTGCGAGCAGTTTATCGCCTGTTGCAACTCGAAAGGCACAACAGCAACAGCCACGCCGCTCGAATTTATCGATCTCTACTTAGGCGATTCCCAAGATAAGGCTGATGCAATAGGTGGTAATAATTTAGACTAATGCCTAAACTTTAAATTTAGTTGTTGGTAATAATAACAACAGCAGTTCCGTAAGTAGCCCCAAAGACATAATCCTAATTAAGTGGCATCTCCCGTCAGAGAAAATTGAAGAAGAATTCAGAATAGCTGAATTCTTCTTCAAATTATTTGCTTTATCTAAGAAAGAATAAGACAAGACTTGCGTTAGTTGGTTGTGCTGGAGATGGAGGAAGTCGCCGCGACAGAACTGCGATCTAAGGAAGCGACTGTGCCTGATTTTTACGATTGCGTCTTCTTCCATTCTTCAAGAGTCAAGCAAGTTTTCCCAGTAGGTATTAATCCTGTGGTTGCTGACACACCGAAATTTGTCAGCGCATAATTTTCTGTTTCTGCGTCCTTGAAGGCAAGTTCTACTACTGTTTGCTTTTCCTGCTTTGACAGAGGTTCAATCTTCACGTTTGCTGCGGTAGGAACAGGATTCGTTTTATCTCTGGTAAAATTTTTTACATTATAAAATTGCTCTTGTTCTGGCTTACCTGAGTTCAAGCATCCTTTAGACTTGACAAACAATCCTGTAGCCCAATAGCTATTAACAAAGTGTTGCTTATTAACAAACTGCACCCCATTAGCTGCCCAGACGTAAACGGGATCAACATATCCTTTAGTTTTGGGAATTTTAGTTTCGCTACATCTTACTCCATCCCGCTTCCTACTTCTATAATCTCCGCATACCTTCCAAGTTATTCTATATAAGTTAGGTGTCTCTTCTACATATTGCCTTATTTGCTCTTGTACTTCCTTATCTTTTTGGCTTTGCACATCAGTTAACTTAGCCCCATAATCATTCTCTGCCTGAGCAAGGTTGTCCGCATCAGACTGGCAAGCTCCTAAGCATAGTCCTACACCTATTGAAACAAGTGCTGTAAATATTTTTCTTTTATTCATAAATACTCCAACAAATGATTATGAAAATTAATTCCCAATTTCCTTGCTTGACCAAATATCTACTTCTAACAAATGCTGAAGTACAAGCTGCAAGTATTATCAAAACAGAATTCAGGAGTCAGTCGTCATGAGTCAGTATGAATTTTGTACGAGTGGCGAATAAAGGGCGTTTTTACACCCCCACAAAACTAGAATTTTTGGTGGTCTTAAATCAGTGGTGGGTCTGAATCCCTCACGCTCTTTATTCTGACTCCTGAATTCTGATTTATGAATTCTTATTCAAACATATTTATTCTATAGATGCAATCAAGTTTTAACAGTTTTTAGCTATCATGCAAAACATGGTGAGGTATCAAAGATAAAGTTCAATTTATGGAGCGCGGGGATACTTAAACAAGTCGGAAGTCGGAAGTCGGAAGTACAGTTTTGTAACGGGGATTTTAATTAGGCAGGGAACTTAAACCCCCAAAGTTTGTTAAAGCTAATTTAGATGTTTTAGACCATAAAACTAGCTAATAGTCAATCCCCCCTATTTGACACTTACTGAATAGTTTGCACAAATATTTATACTAATTAATGATTAAGGATATGAGTATATTAAGCAGAAAGACTGATAATACAAGAAAGAGAGTTTTATCTACGTAGATTATTACTGTTAGAAATATTTATACAGTACTACAGTTCTGTTTTTTTCCGTACCAGAGTTTGTGGATTTTGGGGTTGACTTATTCAAGAATGTGCCTATCCCTCAAGACATCGTTCAGGAGAACGAAAGCAGATGCGTACTGACTACGAATATCTAGAAAGTTTTTCCGCTTCGGCAACAGCAACCCTCTCACCTTCTCCAAAGAATGAGAGGGCGACAAAAAGCACACTTACACTCATGGGTGTGACTGGTGTGTTGATGATAGCAGAGATGTCCGTCCACAATATCCCTCTTTTGTCACTTTCAGAAAACAATAATCGAAGCAACATTCTGAAACTTTTATGTAGTCGAGCTTTGAGCTTTTATTTTCTAACAGTAATTCAAGTTTGTAGCCAAAACCTGGAGATGGAAGCCCTGAAAGGCTTTCAGCGATTGGGTTCTACCAAAGTGACAAAAGAGGGATATATTGATGGGTGGATTTATGATTGCGTCCGCCATCGTCATTGCCTTGCCGAAACAATCACAAGCATTATTTACTAACTTCGACAAAGTACAACGAAAGTATGGAGTTAATCTCTATGCTGTGTTGTTTGCGCTGTTAGCAGTAATTTGTCTAATTGATTTTGCGGCGGCTCCAGCTAATGCTCAGTTTTTCAATAATGCTCAAACTTGGATGACCACCACTTTTGGTAATGCTAACAATGGACAAACATCAGAAGTTATCGAACTTTTTTTCAATGTATTGAGAGCTTTATTCCTATTATATGTTGGGATCAGTCTAGTTCAGATTATTCAATCTGCCCGCAATGATGAAGATTGGCAGACACTAGCAAGAACTCCATTAATCATAGTTATGGCAGTTTTCGTTGGAGATTTAATTACTGGTCTGATTGTTCAGTAAAAAAGCTTCATGGGTTATCAGTTATTGATAAATACGCATTTGGATTAATAGCTGATAACTTTTTATTAAATCATAAATATGTCAGAGAAACATGATTTCCGTACAGTAAATCGAATTTTAGGAGAAAGACCAAGACTAGGGCCATTCCCTGCCGACCAAATATTTGTCTGGACATTAATAGCAGCAGTCAATGTACTTATCTTTAATTATCTACTGAAAACAAGTTGGTTAGGTACAGGATTAAGTATTGCTTGGGGATGGGCAACATGGTGGACAATTTCTACAAACAAAGACTTTTTCGGTAAGTTCGTCAGCGTCCCTCGGATTAGTAGGGGATATATGAGACATAAACCAATTCGCAATTCGCAATGGGCTAAGGATTTTATAGAATCTCTGATTAGAAAATTAGAAAAGGGCTGGTTTCGCTTTACAGGTGAAATTCACGCCCATAACAATACTAGAATTGAAAATATTCTGCAAAATTCATTTAACGATGGATTTTTACAGTGGTCAGCTATCCTGGGCAACAAGATGAAGTTGGGGATTAGGGTTTTAAGTGCTGAAGAAATTTGGTCAACAATTTGGCAACAGCTTAATCGCTCTACTGCCCCGGCAATCCCTAATCCATTAAAAATTGACCCAATAGATGGAATAGTAGAAACTCAGACGAGCGATTTTCACATCCGCCACCAGATGTTAGAGAATGAGGAGTCTGTGCCATTTTTCGATAGAAAATGGGTAAGACTACAAAATAAATGCATTACCAAACAATCAATTACCAGCACTTCTTTATCTACAGATAAAGGAAATATTGATGTCAAATCGGGGATGAATATTGAAGAAGCGGTAGAGGCGCAGAAGACAATATATAAAGGTAGTGTAGTAGTGCATACCGCAGTTGCTTTTCTCGTCCACCGCCCAACCCCACGGGAATTAGACGAAGCTTGCCGATATCTTGCCAGCTATTTCTTGCGTCCGGCGGTAGTTGACCGAGAAATAGAATACGCTTGGAAGACATGGTTGCAGTGTTGCCCATTTGTTTGGGAGCCGTTGTTAACCAAGCCTTTTAACCGCCGACTGCCATATTTTAGTTCGGAAGCACCAGGGCTGATGCCATTGATTAGGACTGCCACAGGCGATCGCAGTGGGTTTGAGTTAATCGCAGAAGAAGGGGGCACACCAGTACATCTAGACTTGTACCAAAACCACAAGAATTTGGCAGTCTTCGGCGCAACTCGTTCAGGTAAATCTGTACTGGTGGCAGGTATTCTTACCCCGGCACTTGCACAAGATATTCCGGTGGTGGCGCTAGACTATCCCAAGCCAGACGGGACATCCACTTTCACCGACTACACTAATCTGCTGGGTGAAGATGGGGCATACTTTGACATCTCCAAAGAATCAAACAATCTTTTTGAACTTCCTGATTTGCGCTCTCTGGATGCAGAACTCAGAAATGAGCGTTGATGAGTCATACCAGTGTCAGTTTTCTCAAACTGAAAGCGAACAGCTTCCCGATTTGTACCATTGTGTTCAGTTTTAAGTAATTGCAGAGTAGATGTATTATCACTGGTTTGCCGAAAAATAATCCGGTAATTGCCCAAGGTTAAATCGTCTTTCTCGAAGCTAGTAATAGTTTGTGTGAGAATTTTTAATACCTCGTTTTCTTTGAAACTTTCTAAAATATTGTGTGTGCCTTTAGGAGAGACTGAACCAACGACAGAGGCTATTTTGCGAGGGTCTTCATCAACAGAGGGCAATTCTTTACCAGCTTTCAGGTAGTCAGCCACTAACAAAAACTCCTGCCTTTCAATAGGCAGAATGTTAATTTGTTTTTCTCCCCAAATTTTTGGCTCAGACTCTATTTCTGTGTAAGAAAGTTTAATATTGCCTACGTGTCCCCATTTATCAGCTTGAAAAGTCATTAACTCTACATCATCATGGCGACAAGAGATACTGTATTTATCAGCACCATGATTCTTAATTACAAAAGCATCAGCATGGTAAATTTTGCCACTGGTCTGCTGTTGTTCATCTTTAGCCTCAACACCATATTTTTTTAACAAAGTATAAGCAGCAAAAGCTATTTGTTTATTCTCGCTAGCTTCTAGGCGCTTTCTAAAAAAATTAGACTCATAAAGTGTAACATTTTCTTTTTTAGCCCAAGAACTAATGCTTTTTGTGTTTTGTGGAATTACAGGAGTTTCAGTTGGTTGGGTTGACTCAGGGGTAACATCTAAATGAATAATGTCTGAATCAATAACTTTTATATCTATAATTTGTGAACCAAGGTCAATAGGTGATTTAGCACGACTTTTTTTAAATACACCAATGTTTGGTTCTAATTCGGGAGCATCTGTCACAGTAGAATCTCCTTTTTGTTGATCAATTGTTTTGACTGTGCCATCTTTGAGCTTGATAGTAAAACGTTTTCTATCAAGTTGATTTTGATGCCACTCCTCTAGAGCTATAGCCCCGCGCAAATTTCTCACAAACAATAAAAAATCAATTCACATCGCTTGATGTAAGACATTTTTTGATACATCATCAATTGAAATTTATGATGGTAAACAAAGCAAGTACAAAATAGCAAGTGTCAAGCTAA
>JAESGI010000352.1_pt1 | contig 15370 bp, 15 predicted proteins | sample 9269671 | NCBI WGS metagenome assembly JAESGI01 (sample SAMN14515641, study PRJNA621666) | algae metagenome | isolation source: Nostoc indistinguendum CM1-VF10 and co-occurring heterotrophs from gravelly... | place: USA: Clark Mountains, San Bernardino, California | collected 1998-06-05 | reverse complement strand
AAAACAGGCCGCCTGAGGCCAGAAATGAAACCCAGGACTCTCCCTCAGGACGGAGGAGAAAAGGGTCTCAGGTCAGGACCAATAGAGTTCCCGTGGTCGGGAACCATGCGAGTTGCTGCGGATTGAATCGCTTGGGTTGCGATGTGGAGTTGCGTGTCATGGTCGCGGCGCGAGCGAACTGGAAGGGCTATCTCAAGTTCGGCGAGATCAGTTGCCCTGTCGCGCTCTACACCGGTGCCAGCACCTCCGAACGCATCTCGTTCCATACCGTCAATCGCGATACTGGCCACCGCGTTCGCCGCGAGTTTATCGATCCGGTCACCGAGAAGCCTGTCGAGCGCGAAGATCAGATCAAGGGCTTCGAGATCGATACGGACCGCTATGTCGAGGTCGAGCCAGACGAGATCGCGAACGCGGTTCCCGATAGCAAGAAGCTCCTGGCTGTCGCCGCCTTCATCCCCTGCAGCGAGATCGACACAGTCTTCTTCGACAAGCCCTACTATCTCGCCCCCTCCGGCAAGATCGGCGAGGACGCGTTCGCCGTGATCCGCGAGGCGCTGCGGGCCAGCAAGGTCGGCGCGTTGGCGCATGCCGTGCTGTTCCGTCGCTATCGCGCTCTGATGATCCGGGCCTAGGGTCTTGGTCTCGTCGCTCACACCCTCAACTTCGACTACGAGGTTCGGTCCGCGGCCGAGGCCTTCGACGAGATTCCCAAGCTCAAGATTCAGAAGGAAATGCTCGAGCTCGCCAAGCACATCATCGAGACCAAGAAGGGCGAGTTCGATCCGTCGAAGTTCGATGATCGGTACGAAGCGGCGGTGGCGGAGATGGTGAAGGCGAAGCTCGCCGGCAAGCCTGTGAAGGTCATGCAGAAGGCTAGGGCGCCTAAGGTCGTCGACCTCATGGAGGCGCTGCGCGCGAGCGTCGGTGCTACCACCGAGGCGCCAAGGAGAAGCCGTCCTGTGAAGAGCGCAACCAGACTGAAGAAGGCGAGCTAGCGTCCTTGCATCGCGCTCCGATCACAGAGCGTGGCGACCGGCCAGTGGGGTGAGCGCAGCCAATCGAACAAATCACCGAAACTGACGTTCAGGCTTCAGGGCGGGCTTCCCTAGCGTCCTCGAAGAGGTGTTCCCATGGTGCGGCAGTCTCTTTTGGCCGGCGTGGCCGTTGCGGCTCTGTTGTTCGCAGGTTGCGGCAATCGGGAGCTGCCTGAGGAGGCAGGGTACGGGCCAAATCCCACGCTGCCGGAGCCTCAGTCGAGCTGGTTCCCGACGATCAAGATTGCCGAAGCGGTAGGCTGGAAGGAAGGCGAAAAGCCTCAAGCGACATATGGCGGTCAGGTAACGGCCTTCGCGACCGGATTGCAGCATCCACGCTGGCTTTACGAGCTGCCGAACGGCGACATCCTCGTCGCCGAGAGTGATGCGCCGCCGAAGCCCGAGGACAAGCAGGGCGGCCTCCGAGCTTGGGTGCAGGGGCTGTTTATGAAGCGGGCGGGATCGAGGACGCCGAGCGCGAACCGGATCACCCTGCTTCGCGACCTGGATGGCGATGGCGTCGCGGAGATCAAGACCGCATTCCTCGAGAACCTGACCTCGCCTTTCGGAATGGCCCTGGTAGGCGATCAGCTCTACGTCGCCAATGCCGACGCCGTCGTCCGGGTTCCCTATGCCGAGGGAGAGACGAAAAGCCCAGCGACGCCCGTCAAGGTCGCTGATCTTCCTGCCGGCCGTAACCATCACTGGACCAAAAGCCTGATCGCAAGTCCGGATGGCACGAAGCTCTATGTCGGGGTCGGCTCGAATTCCAATGTCGGGGAGAACGGCATGGCGGAGGAGGAACGCCGGGCGGCCGTCCTGGAGATCGATACGACGACGGGCGCGACGCAAGTCTTCGCTAGCGGTTTACGTAACCCGGTCGGCATCGACTGGAACCCGGTCACCAAGGAGCTTTGGGTCGCGGTCAACGAGCGCGATGAGATCGGCGACGACCTCGTTCCCGACTACATGACGTCGGTCAAACCCGGCGGCTTCTATGGCTGGCCCTATAGCTATTTTGGCCAGATCGTCGATAAGCGCGTCGAGCCGCAAAAGCCGGATCTCGTCGCCAAGGCGATCAAGCCTGATTACGCCCTCGGGTCGCATACGGCATCGCTCGGAATGACATTCGTCAGGAGCGAGGGGCTCGGGCCGAGGTATCTGGGGGGGGCCTTTATTGGCCAGCACGGTTCCTGGAACCGCAAGAATCCAGTTGGCTATCGGGTGATCTTCGTCCCCTTCGCCAATGGCAAGCCTTCGGGCATGCCAGTCCCTGTCCTGACCGGCTTTCTGAACGACAAGGGGCAGGCTCGGGGGCGTCCCGTCGGCGTGATCGTGGATCGCCGCAACGGGCTGCTCGTCGCCGATGATGTGGGAAATGTCATTTGGCGTCTAACCGTGCCCCCGACTTGACTATCACGCCGTCCGGCGAGACCTCGATCACTCCGAAGCCGGGCAAACACGACCTCGATGAAAGGGGCAGCGCGATAAATCGCGAAACCCTGTCATTTGCTATTGCGCGTTTCTCAGGGCATCGCCATGCACCCTTGGCCGCTGGGTTTTGTCGATGCCTATCTCTCAATCGCAGTTTCTAAGATCCAACCTCATCCTGCTTGCAGGAGGGGCGCTGGTGCTGCTCGCGATTGTCGTCGCGTCATTCTGGCTCACCCGGCTTTCGGAGCGCCAGTTCGACGAAGTGGTCGCGGCGCGCGAGACCCGAAGTGCAGCAGCCGACCTGCTTTCGCTTGCCCAGGATGCCGAGACCGGCCAGCGCGGCTATCTGCTTTCGCGCGACGTTGCCTATCTCGGTCCCTATACGAACGCAGTCTCCAGGTTCGACACGACCCTCCAGCGGTTGAAGGAAACGGTCGGTGCCAACGACGTAACCCGGGCAGAGTTCAACCGTCTCGAAGGGTCGTTGCGCAGCAAGCTGGCGGAACTTGCCCAAGTCGTCGCCCTGGCTGAACGCGGCGCTTGGGAGGAGGCAATCGCTGCGGTTCGGCAAGGACCTGGCCGCGATCTGATGGACGAGGCGCGCGCCGGACTCAGCGCAATTCTCTCCCAATCGGAGCAACGATTGCAGCATGCCATTGCCGGGCAGGAAGCGGCGTCAGCACGTTTACGCTGGACCATCGCAACTGGTGCGGTTGCCCTCATCTTCTTTGCTGCCGCGGCATTCTGGACGATCGCACGCTACACACGGGAGATCAGTGCCGCCCGAAACGAGGTCGCCGCCCTCAATGTCGGGCTCGAACAGCGCGTCCAGCAGCGGACCGAGGCTCTCACCAGGGCCAATGAAGAGATCCAGCGCTTCGCCTATATCGTGACCCACGACCTGCGAGCGCCACTCGTGAACATCATGGGCTTTACGAGCGAACTTGAAGCGACAGCAGCTCCGATCAAGGCGTATTTCGAGGCCGGTTCGTCGGCGGCCCCGGCGGCGCTGGAGGAGGCCAGCACTGCGGTCAACGTCGATCTTCCGGAAGCGATCAGCTTCATTCGCTCCTCGACGCGCAAGATGGATGGGCTGATCAACGCGATCCTGAAGATATCGAGGGAAGGCAAGCGCGTCCTGCGTGCCGAGGCGATCGATCTACCAGCGACGCTGGAGGCCGCAGCAGCTGCCGTACATCACCAGGCGACCGAGAATTCCGAGAGCGGTGGTGGCGTAATTGTCGAGTGCCAGCCGCTCAAGATCCGCACCGATCGTCTTTCCATGGAGCAGGTGCTCGGAAACCTGCTCGACAATGCCATCAAGTATCGGTCATCGAGGCGACCGCTAAAGGTGGTCATGCGCGGCAAACGTGAGAAGTCGGGCTGGGTGGTTGTCGAGATCGAAGACAACGGCAGAGGTATTTCGCCTGCCGATCACGAACGGATTTTTGAGCTTTTTCGACGATCAGGGACGCAGGATATGCCGGGCGAGGGCATCGGTCTCGCACATGTCCGGACGATCGTTCGCAACCTCGGTGGCGATATCACCGTCAGCTCCGAGCTGAACGTCGGCACCACCTTCACCATTCTATTTCCGCCCGACCTCGGCGCGGTTCAGCGGAGTTCCACGACGTGAGCAACGGGAAGCCGGTTTCGATCGTGATGATCGAGGATGACGAAGGTCATGCTCGTCTCATCGAGAAGAATATCCGCCGCGCGGGGGTCAACAACGATATCATCCCGTTCAGGAACGGCACCGACGCGCTGAGTTTCCTGCTCGGGGAGGACGGTACCGGCGAGGCCAGCTCGGGGAGGCAGTTGCTAATCCTGCTCGACCTCAACCTGCCGGACATGGCCGGCGTCGACATCTTGGAGAGGGTCAAGGCGAACCCGCATACCAAGCGCTCGCCGGTCATCGTCTTGACGACCACTGACGACAGCCGCGAGATCCAGCGCTGCTACGATCTTGGCGCCAATGTCTACATCACCAAGCCGGTCGACTATGACGGGTTCGCGAACGCCATCCGGCAGCTGGGGCTGTTCTTCTCTGTGATGCAGGTCCCGGAAACCGAATGATGCAGTCGGCGAAGACGCGGTAATGCCTAACCGCATAATCCAAGCTGTTTATATCGACGACGATGCCGCACTCGGGCGGCTCGTCCAGCGCATCCTCGGCCGCCGCGGCTACGAGGTCGAGCACGTCACGACCGCAGAATCCGGGCTCGCCCGTATTGCTGATGGCGATGTCGATGTCGTGATCCTCGATCATGACCTCGGAACGAGTTCCGGTGTCGCCGTTCTCGAAGCGCTACGGGTAAGGGAGCAAAGCCCACCGGTCGTTTACGTCACTGCCTCGACCGAACTCTCCATCGCCGTCCAGGCGCTGAAAGCGGGGGCCGTCGACTATGTTGTGAAAACGGTCGGAGATGATTTCGAGGTTTTGCTCGTTGCTGCACTGGAGCAGTCGGTCGAGCGCGCCCGGCTGATGCGGGCAAAGGAAGAAGCGGAGCGCCAGGTCCGGCAGGCAAAGGATCGGGCAGAAATGCTTCTCGCGGAGGTCAATCATCGCGTGGCCAACAGTCTGGCGCTCGTCGGCTCGCTGGTTCGGATGCAAGCTTCGGCCGTGGTCGACCTCGGCGCCAAGGCCGCTCTGGCGGAGACGCAAGCGCGGATAACCGCGATCGCGAACCTGCATCGCAGCCTCTACACATCAACGGATGTCCAGCAGGTCGATCTCGCTGCCTATCTGGAAACGCTGGTCGGCGAGTTGGGTAATTCCATCACGGCTTCAGGCCGGACGCCTACGATCAAGCTTCATGCCGAGCCGGTCTCGATCAAGACCGATCGCGCCGTATCCGTGGGCATGATCGCGACAGAGCTGGTCACAAACGCTCTGAAATATGCCTATCCGGTCGGGGAGGGCGAAGTTCGCGTCAGTCTTTCCCGCACTCCGTCCACGCAGGTTACCCTGAGCGTTGCTGACGATGGCATCGGCTGGACCGGTAACGGGACGGCGAAAGGGAGTGGTCTCGGCGGCAAGATCATCGCTGCAATGTCGAAGAGCCTGGGTGCGCAGCTCGAGTATCACGATCGGCCGATCGGTACGCTGGCTTCGATCACGTTCGACGAGATGGCAAGCTAGTGACGGTGCCGACCTCCGCTAACGGAGCTCGCGTGCCCCATTCAGAGATTTATCGCCAGAGAGAGCGCGAGATTGAGCACCAGGGCAAGGAAGAGCCAGAATTCAACTGAAACGCCGTACCGCATCGAACAGTCCCTCGCTGGTCGCTTAGCAATTCGCAGTGAGGGCGATCGTTCCGATTTAGTTCAAATGCTGCCGACGATGGTTAACTGTCGGTTGCGCCCGGCCTCACTGCGCCTGCAACAAACGCTTGGGATCCGCGTCTGATAGGCGTGCAGGAACGGGAACGTAGGCGTCCTGGCGGGCAAAGAGGAACGCGATGGTTTGGATCAGCGAGACCCAGAACCTCATTCCGAAGAGGGCCGATGGATAAAGAACAATATCTGCAAGGACTGGTTCGGAAGCTCGAGACCAGCTCCCCCCTTCCGTTCGAAGAGCGCGAACAGCTGCTTCGCCTGCCGTTGACCCTGAAGCGTTTCGAGGGCGGCCAGGACATCGTCAGCGAAGGTGAGCGCACCAAGCAGTGCTGCCTCGTCTCGGAAGGGCTGGTCTGCCGCTACAAGATTGTCGGCGACGGGCAGCGCCAGATCCTGTCTCTGCACCTTCCTGGCGACATTCCGGATATTCATTCTCTGCTCGTCGAGCAGATGGACCACAATCTGGGAACGCTGACTCCGGCGACCGTCGGCTTCATCCCGCATGAGGCGGTCAAGGCCTTGACGCGTTCCTATTATCGGATCGCCGAAGCATTCTGGCGCGAAACCCTTGTTGAGGCCTCCATCTATCGCGAGTGGATGGTCGGGATTGGCCGACGTTCCGCCCCGAGCCGTATCGCTCATCTATTTTGCGAATTCATCACCAAGATGACCGCGATCGGGCTGTCCGACGGCGTCACATGCGAGCTGCCTCTCACACAGTCAGAAATTGCCGACGCGCTCGGACTGTCAACCGTCCACATGAACAAGAAACTGCGCGAAATCCGGCAGGCTGGGCTGGTTCGGGTCCGTTCAAGCCGGCTGACCATTCTCGATTGGAATGGCCTGTGCGAATTGGCTGAATTCGATCCCGACTATCTGCACCTTCGACGCAGCTCCAAAATTTGAGATGGCGTCGGAACACCGGGCTGTGAATCGCATTTCACAAACATGCCCAAGTACTTCTTCCACACCCGAGACGGCGGACATGTCGAGCTGGACGACGAGGGCACTGACCTGCCCGACGATCAGGCCGCGAAGAACGCCGCCAAGGAACTCCTATCCGGGTTGAACCGCGAAAAGCTCCCGAACGGAGATCATATGGAACTGGCGGTCACCGTGAAAAACTCAGCCGGCGCGGAAGTGTATTCGGTGACCCTGAACCTGGATGGGCATTAGGGCGCCGCCCGCTCGACAACCGTATCGCTCAGTCCTTTCGGTCTGCGGCGTCGGCCCCACGCAGGCCGATAGGCATTGCCGGCCCCTTCGTCGTGTCTCGATCTGTCTGCCGCTCGGCCTCGGAGTTCAATTCCGCTCCAATCAGCAAGATTGTCGCGGAGAGCCAGATCCACGTCAGCAAGCCGATCACCGCGCCGATCGTGCCGTAAGTCTTGTTGTAGTCGGCGAAATTGGCGACGTACCAGGAAAATGCGATCGAGCCCGCGATCCAGGAAATTGCGGCGAAGAGGGCGCCTGGGCTGACCCAGCGCCATTGGGCATCGTCGCGGCTCGGGCCGAGCCGATAGAGGATGGCGAGAGCGGCCATGAGGACAATGAATAGCACCGGCCAGCGCCCGACCGAGATGAGCCATTCGCTGAAGGTGCCGAGATAGAGATAATCGAGAACCACCGGAAGCACCGCGATCGCTCCCAGGGCCGTCAGGAGGAACAGCAGCATTCCGACGGTGAAGGCGAGCGAGATTGCGTTGAGCTTGAAGAAGCCTCGCTTCTCATCTTCGCCATAGGCCACGTTCAGCGCGTCGAACAAGGCCTTCACCCCGGCATTGGCGCTCCAGATCGCAACGGCGAGACTGATGAAGAATGCCAAACCAAGCGTTGCGCCGCCGCTGCTGCGGATTCGAGCAACCTCATCGCGGAGGAAGTCGAGAGCGCCCGCCGGCAGGAAGCCATCCAACAGGGCGAAGTGGCCGGCGATGGTTCCGGGATCGGCCGCGAGGCCATAGAGCGACACGAAAGCCGTCAGTGCCGGGAAAAGTGCCAAGAGGCCATAGAAGGTCACGCCAGCAGCGACAGCCAGGACGCGGTCGCGCCCGACTTCGAAGTAAGTGCGCCGAAAAACCTCCTTCCAGCCCGGAAACGGTATTTCGGTGGGTGTGGAGGCGTCCGCTCCCAGGCCGCTCCGCGAGAGGGCCTTGCTGTCATAATGCCGGTCGCGAGCGCTCCGGACGCCCACACCCGTCGCCAGGAGAAATGCGAGCATCAGGCCGAGCGAGCCAGCCAGGGCAGCCAACACGCTGGTTGAACCTCTATCGCGATCCCCCGGCACTGGATTGGTCGAGCGCTTCCGCCTGTTCGACGCAACGGAGCGGGCGTTACGCCGATGCCGCTTGAAAGCGCCGTGCCAGAGTGAGGTGAGATCAATCTGAGCGGCCATGCTTGCTCCTGCGCTGCTTCATTCCCAACAGCGGGAGAACAGATGGGTTCCCAAAGAGCAGATCGCGCGTGGCGACGATCGTTCCAACCGCCGGCAAAGGCGGCTGCGGTGTCTCACCCCGTTCACGACGTCATCGAGGACGCGGTCTGGCGGTGGTCGTCGCTGAAGTTGGACTGAGCCGCCGCCAAGGATGCTGCCGCTTCACTGCAATGGGACGCGATCGGATCGAAGTGCCGGCTTCCAAGCGCTGTTATACGGGCGAGGAGAGAGATAGCAGGCTGGAAAAATGCGATTGTTCAGCAGTCGTGGCCAAGATCGAACGACGCCGCTACGACAACTGTGGCAGTGCTTGGATCCGGAAGACGCTACGCTTCTGGCTCGCCGAGCGCCTCGATCTTCTCGATGACGAAGTCAAAAGTCTTCGTTTCTTCCATCAGCGCCATGTTGAGGTCGCCGCTTTTGAGGGCTGATAGTAACTCGGCCTTGAAATCGACGGCCGCCTGGGCCCCTTCATGTTTCGCGATATGCGTCATTGCGAACGCGATGCATAGATAGAGCGTGTTCAAAACGATCTTGATCTGCTCCATGTCGGTTCCGTCGACACTGTCGGGTCCGTCCGCCATTTGCTCGGCTCCTGTTCCTTAGCTGCCCTCCTAACCCGCTATCGCTCTGACGGTTCCGAGGCGGGCAACGGACGACGCGGCAAAGGCTCGCGCGGCGTGTCCGAAATGCGGCTCGTTCAACGGGCGGTGACATCCCGTGCGCATCCCGGCAAGATCACGCGGAATTGGGGGCGAGGAATGAAGAAGCTGTCCACCGTGATGTGCTGCCTGCTGTTGGCGGGATGTGCGGGCGTTAGCAGTTGGTCAGGGGCTCCGGGCGTGGATCCTATGCAAAGCGATGGGCACAGCTATGTGCCGGTCGGCGCAGGAACCTATGATCCGCCGCCCGATGAACATCGTCCTGTCAGTACCTGCACGATGAGAGGGCAGAACGTCGTCTGCCGCTAAACACATGTCTCCGACCGGATTGGTGCTTCTCACTGTCGCGAGCTGAGCTTCCTGCCACGCAGCTCGGAAAGTACGACGACCTGTGTGCGCCCGCTATTTGCGGCTGCTGGATGGAATGCAAGGACGGTGAAACTGCTGGCCGAGCAAGCGCGCTCAGTTGACCAAAGTGACCTTCAGCGCGCCGCCGGGCCGGCGGTCAGCGGCAGGCGTCGAGCAGCAGCGCTGCGAGGCCAGCCCAGCAGACGCCGATAAGGCTCAGGCCGTCGAGTGCAAGCGCCGTCAACCGGATGAACCGTTGAGCCTCGCAGCTTCCGTTCGTGTCGGTATTTCGGACGGTTCTGCGGGCGTGCAACAGGATCGCGGCAATCGCGAAGAAGGTCGCACCGGCAACGATCGCATCATGGGCCGCCGGCTCATTCCAGCGGCAGGCCAGCGATTCCGAGGCATAGACCGCGAGAAAATGGGCAGCCCAGATGACCGGCCCGGTCAAGGCAAAGCCGGCCCGGCGCAAGGGGGCGGTGTTGCTCATGTCTGCGCAACCAGCCGCGGGAAGCCATGCGTCAGCAGGAGCCCGAAAGCTGCCTGGCCGAGCGTGTAGAGCCAGAGGAGCATCAAGACATCGAAGACCGCCCGCCGGTTGCGGTCGAGCCGGTGGGCGAGAAGGCGCGCGACGGCGAACAGGGCCGTGACGAGGACGGCTGCTGCCATCTGCGCCTGCAGGGCGGCATTCGCATAGACCATCGCGGTATAGCCGCTGGATTGCGGGCGAAGGCCGCTACGCCAATGGCCGGCGACATCGATGAAGAGCGCGCCGGCAAGCGCCGCTCCCCCGGCGATGAGAAGACTGGCTACGAGACCGGGGCGAAGTGCATCACGACCAAGGACGAATCGGGCGCCGGCAAGAAGCGCTCCGCTGGCGCCCAGGGTTGCCAGGGACACCCATGCGCTGACTGCCGATGGCAGGTCGGTTTGCCGGGGCCATCCCTCGGGACCGACCGTCCAGAGGTAGAGGTAGCCGAACAGGTAGGAGAGATAGAGCGCCGCGGCGACCAGCAGCAGGATGATCGTTGCCCACCAACTATGCGATATCGATCCGGATGCGTAGGTCGGCAGCACGATGCCGCCGCCGATATCGACGTCCCCCGCCGACGGCGGATCACTGTTCCACATCCAGACCAGGATCGACGCCACCGCAAGAACGCCGCAGGTCGCTGCGAGCATCACGGCCTTGACGGTCAGCAGCAGGAAGAAGGCGGCGGTGAACAATGCGGCGCAGAGATGCGCGTAGCCGGGGCGGCTGAGGCGCATGACGTATTGCGGCTCAGCCTCGATCGGCGAGGTCACGATCGTCTCGCGCGCGCCCGTCGCCGTGCCCGGCAGGTAGTATGCGCCGGCCTCGACGTGTCCAGCGAGGCCGGGCTGCTGCCAGAGCGGCTCTCGACCGCGGACGCGCGGTATGCTGCGCGTGGCATAGGCGTGGTTCGGCAGCCATTCGAGCGTGCCCGCACGCCAGATGTCGCCAGCCCCGCGCTCGCCCGTCAGGCGCATGTTGCTGATGACATCGATCAGGAAGACGAGGATGCCGGTGGCGAGGATGAAGGCGCCTATCGTCGAGACCAGGTTCAGCCCGTCCCAGCCCATCCCGGCCGGATAGGTGTAGACGCGCCGCGGCATGCCGATCAGCCCGGTCAGGTGCATCGGCAGGAAGGCGATATTGAATCCCGCGAAGATCAGGCCGAAAGCCCAGCGGCCGAGCCGTTCGGACAGCGGCCGGGTGCTGAAGGCCGGCGTCCAGTAGTAGATCGCGGCAAAGAGCGGGAAGACCATGCCGCCGAACAGCACATAGTGGAGATGGGCGACGACGAAATAGGTGTCGTGCGCCTGGCGATCGAACGGGACCATCGCGACCATGACCCCGGTCAGTCCTCCCAGGGTGAAGATCAGAAGGAAGCCGATCACGAAGAGCGACGCCACGGTCAGCCTGAGACGTCCGGCGGCGATCGTCGCGATCCAGGCGAAGACCTGGATGCCGCTCGGGATCGCGACTGCCATGCTCGCCGCCGAGAAGAAGCCGAGCGAGCGGGCCGGGATGCCCGTGGTGAACATGTGGTGGACCCAAAGGCCGAAGGAGAAGAAGCCGACGGCGATCAGCGCCACCACGATCAGCCGGTAACCGACCAGTGGCGTCCCGGCCATGGTCGGGACGATCATCGAGACCATGCCGGCCGCCGGCAGGAAGATGATGTAGACCTCCGGATGGCCGAAGAACCAGAACAGGTGTTGCCAGAGCAGGGGATCGCCGCCGCGCTCGGCGATGAAGAAGGGCCAGTCGAAGGCGCGCTCGAGCTCAAGCAGAATCGTCGCCAGGATCACCGCCGGGAAGGCGAACACGATCATCCCGGCGAAAATCAGCATGGTCCAGGCAAAGATCGGCATGCGCGCCAGCGTCATGCCGGGGGCACGGGTACGCAGCACGCCGACGATGATCTCGATCGCGCCCGCTATGGCCGAGATTTCGATGAAGCCGATTCCCAACAGCCACCAGTCCGCGCCGACGCCGGGTGAGAAGCGGGCCCCGGTCAGCGGCGGGTACATGAACCAGCCGCCCGAGGGAGCAACCCCGAAGAAGAGCGTACAGAAGAACACCGACCCGCCGACGAAATAGGCCCAGAAGGCGAAGGCGCCGAGCCGCGGAAACGGCAGATCGCGGGCGCCGAGCATTTGCGGCAGCAGCAGGATGCCGACTGCCTCGACGGCGGGTACGGCGAACAGGAACATCATCACCGTGCCGTGCATGGTGAAGATCTGGTTGTAGGTTTCCTGGGAGAGGAAGTCGTTCCCGGGCGCCGCGAGCTGGAGGCGGATGAGCAGACCGAGCACGCCGGCGAGCAGAAAGAACAGGAACGCGGCGGCGATGTAGAAGTAGCCGATGATGGTGTTGTTGACTTCGCTGACGATGCGCCAGCCGCGCGGACCCTTCCAGACCGCTTCCAATCTTTCGAGCTCGCCTTCCGGCCGCGGCAAGGACGAGGGCAGCTCGGCCGCGGTTACCGGGCCCATTTGCGCGCCGGCACTCATCGCAGGCTTCCGAGGTAGGCGGTCAAGGCGTCCATCTCCTCGCTCGTGAAGATCTCGAACGGCGGCATCAGCGCACCCGGCTTCGCGACCTGCGGATCGGTGATGAAGCCTGCAAGGTTCTCGGCGGTGTTGCGCAGGGTCGCGGCGGCGAGGAAGCGCCGGCCGCCGACCCGGCTGAGATCGGGCCCGACCATGCCTGCGGCCTGGGTGCCGCGAACCGCATGGCAGGCTCCGCAGCCGGCCGAGAGGAAGAGCTTTTCCCCCGCAGCGACCTTGGGTTCGGCCAGTTCGTTTCGAGCATCGGCAGCTGCCAGCCATGCCTGGAATTCGGCCTCTGGCACGGCGACGATCTCCAGGGCCATCAACGCGTGCGGTCCGCCGCAGTATTCGGCGCATTGGCCGCGGTACATGCCGGGCCGCTCGGCTTTCAGGCGAAGCGTGTTGGTCCGGCCGGGGATCATGTCGAGCTTGCCGCCGAGGCTCGGTACCCAGAAGGAATGGATCACATCGTTGGAGCGCAGCGCGAAATCGATCTCGCGGCCGACCGGGATCCTGATCTCGTTCGCCTCGCGAACGGGCGCGGCGCCGTCGCGTTGATAGTCGACGCGCCACCACCATTGTTCGCCGGTCACCGCGATACGAAGCGCCGGCGTCGTCTGCGCCGCTATGGCCTCGCGCATCAGCCAGAGGCCGTAGCCGAGCAACAGCGTCAGCACGACCGATGGAAAGACGATGCCGCCCCATCTGATCGCGCCTTCGCTGCCGATGACACGCCGCACCGGCTCCGCACCATGGATCGCTAGCGCCAGGGCGGCGATCACGATCAGCAGGATCGCCGTTGCCCCCACGAACAGGATCCAGCTCAGCAAAGCGATGCGCTCGGCCTCATCGCCGGCAGGAGCGAGGGCTGACTGCGGCGCCCAGCCGGGGAGGGCGGCCAGGATGAAGATCGCGGCCAGTCTGCGTCCGCGCACTGTCATCGGGGGGCCTCGCGGGGCGCAGCGAGGCTTGCGAAATAGGCTGCCAGATCACGCGACTGCGCCTCGCTGAGCCGGCGCGCGATCGGCGCCATGATCCGGCCCGTTGCACTGCGATCGTTGAGACCCTTTCGCCAGACCGCAAGCTGCCCTTCAAGGTAACGTGCCGGTTGGCCGGCGAGGCGGGGGTAGTCGGGAGCAGCGCTTTGCCCGTGGCAGCCGAGGCAGGACGGCACGCCATGCGAGGGGACGCCGTCGCGCGCAATCGCCTCACCGCGTGCCGCCGCGGCTTGATCGATTGTCTCGATGCTGGCTGGCGGGCGGGGCAATGAGGCGTAGTAGGCCGCGAGGTGCCTGACCGTGCTGTCCGGCAGGCCGATGGTTGCTGTCTGCATCACGCCGCTGTCGCGCTCGCCCTTGGCATAGGCGCGCAGAGCGTTTTCGAGCATGGCGGCGGGTTGACCGTGCAGGATCGGCACAAGCCGGCTCGGCGGTCCCTGCCGCTCGCCGTGGCAACGGGCACAGGCGCCGATCGCATCCGGCTCGCTCTGCCCCGTGGCGACGCCCATGCCGCGCTGCGGCTCGGGTTCCACCTCGCCGAGCGCGAGCGCGCGATAGCCAGGGCGGTCCAGGCTCGGCAAGCGGCGCAGGAAGGCGATGACGGCCCAGATCTCGTCGTCGCGGTGCAGCGAGGGAAAGCCCGGCATGCCGGCATATTTCAGCCCGTGCTTGACGATCCAGAAAAGCTCTCCGTCGCTCCAGCGACCGACCCTTTCGGTGAGAACCGGTGGCGGCGGCAGCATTCTCGCGGCGACCGGACTGATCGGCGTCCCCGGTGAGCCATGGCAGTAGGCGCAGCCGGCATGGAAATGACCGGCGCCGAGGCGCACAAGGCTCTCGTCGATACCGGGCGGAAGGCTTGTCGAAGGAGCGCGCGCCCGGACCGAATTCTCCATGCCGAAGCGCAGGAAGTGGTCGACGATGCGGAAATGGCCGCTGCTCGCCGCGACATTGTAGACGCCGCTCCAGGCGAATAGCACGGCGCCGGCCAGTACCAACACCAGGGCCGAAACGGCCGCCACGAAAACGCGGGATGGCGCCGCAAGAAGCCACGCCGCTGTCCGCCTAGCGTGCGCGAGCGGTTGCATCGTCGGATCTGGGACTGTCGTCGAGGCGACCAAGCAGCCTGGCAGCGAGCGCCATGCCCGTGACGAGATAACTCAGCGGACAGGCGGTGATCATCAGCAGGCCGGCGAGATGCTGGTCGGCGACCGTCGAAGGGCCGGTCGCGCAGAGCGAGAGGGCAAGCCCCGGCAGTTCGTAGAGATCGCGCGGCGCGAAAACCATGAGTGCCCCCAGCAGGCAGGCAAGCTTGCCAGTCAGCAGCAAGGCGGCGAGGGCTCGCCAATCGGCAGCCGCGATCACGGCCGACCAGAACCAGATGGCTGTGGCGCCGAGCGCTGCGATGAGAGCGAGTTGCGCGAGCCCCGAACTCGCCGCGAGCTGCTGCATCATCGGGGCGTGCCACGCCCAAAGGGCAACCATCTGCGCAAGGCCTGCGGGAAGGATCGCGGTGCTGGCGTTGAAGCGACGGCGAAGCAGGACTGCGATGACGGGGGCGACGATGTTCATCAACCCGAGATGCAGCATCATCTGCACGGATAGCGGACCGGTTTCTACCAGTGGCAGCGTTACCGCTCCGGCGATGAGCAATGCAAACGCCCCGGCCAGGACCGGAACGGTGCTCGAGCTTGGCCCATGGACGTGATGCAAGCGCTCTCCCCCCGGTATGACAACCGGTGGATGCGGTCTGGGTTCCCCGCCAATCGCTCGAAGAGGGCGCTGGCGAGCTCGGCTCCCTAAACTTGGAGCTGACCCGATTTTGTGGACGCCCTTGAAGTTATTTTCTGGCGTGCCCGATGCCGCGTCTTCGATCTTCGTACCCGCCGGCGTTCCGGCGGCAGATGGTCGAGCTGGTTCGATCCGGGCGAACCTGCGCCTGCGGCAGGAGCGCGATATCCTGTCAAAGGCGGCAGCCTGGTTCGCGCGGGAGAGCAAGGCGAACCCGAACGGATTTTCTTAGTTGTGAGCGCGCACCCGCCG
>JAESGI010000351.1_pt1 | contig 15400 bp, 13 predicted proteins | sample 9269671 | NCBI WGS metagenome assembly JAESGI01 (sample SAMN14515641, study PRJNA621666) | algae metagenome | isolation source: Nostoc indistinguendum CM1-VF10 and co-occurring heterotrophs from gravelly... | place: USA: Clark Mountains, San Bernardino, California | collected 1998-06-05 | reverse complement strand
TTGATGAGTGGCTCTACAACGGTGGTCCTTACCAATTGGTAATTTTCCACTTCCTGATTGGCGTATTCTGCTACTTGGGTCGTGAATGGGAACTATCCTACCGCTTAGGAATGCGTCCTTGGATTGCTATTGCATATTCAGCTCCCGTTGCAGCAGCAACCGCAGTATTCTTGGTATACCCCATCGGACAAGGATCATTCTCTGACGGTATGCCCTTGGGTATCTCCGGAACCTTCAACTTCATGATCGTGTTCCAAGCAGAACACAACATCTTGATGCACCCCTTCCACCAACTAGGTGTAGCAGGTGTATTCGGTGGAAGCTTGTTCTCTGCAATGCACGGAAGTCTAGTAACAAGTTCACTAGTTCGTGAAACCACCGAAACCGAATCACAAAACTACGGTTACAAATTCGGTCAAGAAGAAGAAACCTACAACATCGTTGCAGCCCACGGCTACTTCGGTCGTCTAATCTTCCAATACGCTTCTTTCAACAACAGCCGTTCACTGCACTTCTTCTTAGCAGCATGGCCTGTAATCGGTATCTGGTTCACCGCCTTGGGTGTAAGCACAATGGCGTTCAACTTGAACGGTTTCAACTTCAACCAATCAATCATTGATTCAAGCGGTCGCGTTATCAGCACTTGGGCTGATGTAATCAACCGGGCTAACCTGGGTATGGAAGTAATGCACGAGCGTAACGCTCACAACTTCCCCTTAGATTTAGCTGCTGGTGATGTTGCTCCTGTGGCAATGAGCGCTCCTGCTATCAACGGTTAATTCTGAAGTTTCGCTCTTATTAAAAAGCGCTCTTCCAAAAGGGAGGGCGCTTTTTAGTTTCAACATTAATAACAATGAAATAATGATGATAACGCTTTTAGCTCATCACCACTCATGTCATGGCATAGGATGAAAAAGAAGATCGGGTAAAAAATAGTTAAAAACCGCCCAGGTAGAGAAGGCAACTGATATAGAAATAACGGCAAGAACAGGAGCAAGAGAAAGGTACTTAACGAAATAGTCCTTTTGGTCGTTTGATTTTTGCATATAGCACTCTCTAAAGAATTTAAGAATTAAGTTGAAGTTAGCGTTGCCTTTGGAAACTCCTATTCTATATAGAATTCCAAGTTCAAGTTTTTCCTACAATCTCAATAATAAGAATTAATATTTCACTATGCCTCTAACCAAAGACTCGATAAATATTAAATTAATTAGTAATCTGAAATACAAAAAATATCTGTTATTACTTCAGGAAATTTAGATAAACTTAGTTAGAGACTTGGCTCAAAGAGAAGAGTATTGATACCTTGGTCATCTCTGAATATATGAATCAGATGTGTTTTTATATAACTGCTGCGACATCATTAAATCCTATTTGCTCTGCTTCAACGCCCTGTAGAGGTGCTATTCCCGGATTGTTAGAACCAGAATGTTTGCAGTGCTGATATCCCCAACTTCTTTAAAAAGTCGGGGATATTGTTGTTTATGAGTATTTTAATGTTAGTCTACTATCGGTGTAAGATAATGCACGATCGCTTCTGCTGTTGGCAAATTAGTTGCCAGTAAAACTTGATTAATAGTGCATAATCTGATCAGCGCTTCTTCATTTGCTTGACCAAGCTGTGGTTGCAGCAAATCTCTCAGAAAAATAACTGCTAAAATTTCACCTGCTCCAACTAATGAAGCAATTGTTTGATATCCTCCAGAAGTTGGTGCGGGGGTTTGTTGACTAATAGTTATCCCTGCTTGTTTCTGTAAGACTTCGCTAACCGATGGCCAGGTAATTGTAAAGCTCTGTGAGAAAAATTCTTGATGCTGAGAAACAAATTCAGCAAGTTCTGATTTTTTACTTTCGTGAGCGATGAGTACTATGTTTCTTTCAATAATCACTTGCGGAGGCTCATTTACATTTGTTTCTTCTGGAGTTTCATCAGATTGAGTCGCTTCTACTTCAGAAACCTCTTCAAGAGTTAGATTTATGCTCTCCGTCGCTCCACTCTCTATTGTTTCCAAAGATTGGATATCAGCTAAGTCAGAGACTTCACTGACTGGAACATCATCAACATCTACACTGACTTCTTCAGTACTTGCGTTGCTCAAATCTTCCCCAACGGTATTATCATGCTCTGTCAATGCTTCAGAAACTTCGCTTCCTGTTTCATCAACAGCAAAACTAGGTTCTACTTCGTCAACTTCTGCGCTGTTTTCTGCTGTCAATGACGTATCCAAAGTTACCAATCTCTCATTGCCATTCTGTGTAACTTCGGTTAATGTTTCTTGCGGTTGAATGTCCTCGTATTCATAAGCTTCGTTGACAAATTCGCCAAAATTTGCACTAGCTTCTTCCGCAACTGGTGTATCTAAATTTACTCCTTCACTTTCATTATAAGTAGCTTCGGGAGCGATACTCTCCTCCTCAGATACTTGATGGAAAATATCACGCGGCTGCACGAAGGTGACTTCTGCTTCTAGTGCTGCTTCAAACTCTGCATCCTCATGGGAGGTAGATTCTGAAATGGCGCTCTGTGCAGGAACTTCGCCGAAAATATCACGCGGCTGTACGAAGGTGACTTCTGCTTCTAGTGCTGCTTCAAACTCTGCATCCTCATCGGAGGTAGCTTCGGGAATGGCACTTGTATCACGCTGCTGTACGAAGGTAGATTCTGCTCCTAGTGCTGCTGCAAAGTCTGCATCTTCATCGGAGGTAGCTTCGGGAAGAAAACTTTCCTCTTCAGGAGTTTCAATGATGTTTTCAGGTGCAGCGATCGCATCATCAGCTACAGTAAAAGAAACTTCTAAGGCTTCGCTGACTTCTGGAACTTCTACTTCCTCAACATCTGCGCTGACTTCTGCTGCAACTGATGTTCCGAAATCCACAACTTCATTACTAACATCGTGTGGAACTTCGCTAACAGCTTCTGGTGACTGAATAATATTTTCAGGGGTGCTTACCTCAACAACTGAGATAACATCATCAGGTTGAGTAGAAATTTCTGAGATTTCGCTGGTTTCTAGGGAAACAACATTAAGTTCAGGTGTTTCTAGTTCTTGGTTAATTGGCGCTGAAACTTCGTTGGCTACCTCTAGTGCTGGATTAGCAGCGTTGGCAACGCTGACATTTTCAGGCGATCGCGGCCGAGAAAACAATGAAGGGTCTATAATTCTAAATACTGTCTCTGGTTGCTCATAGACGGGAGCAACAGCTTCCAAAATCAAAACGTAATCTGCAATCCTGATAACGTCTCCATCGCTCAAAGAATATAATCGATCTTTTTCAGCCTGTTTCCCGTTGAATATTGAACCATTTCTACTGCCAAGATCAGAGAAGTAGTAATTTCCACCTTTAACAAAAAACTTAGCATGTACCCGACTGATATCAGGGCTGTCTAGAAGTAAATCAGAATCAGGAGAACGGCCTATTAGCCATTCTCCTCTTGTTGTACTTTCTGGGGTAAGGTCAACTTCATTTACTTCACTTAGATTTGGTGAGTAGCTAACTTTTACTTTCATATTAATTTTTGGTTAATTTTATTGATTTCTGCCACCCAGCGCTGACGGGTAGCGTGTTCTAAATTTAAAATATCATCTTGTGACCAGTGGAAATGATAAGCAATAAATGCTACCTCCTCATACAAAGTATCAGAGGGGTAGCTTACGGCTCCCCCGCTAGTTCTAGCTCCACTGAAAATTGAGTATTGCATTGGGGACATTGTGTCGGAATGTGTACATTTCCTTGCTGATTGATTCGATTGTAAAATTCTCGGAGATAGGCAATGTCATGCAGGAGCAGTTCTTCGAGTAAATCGGGGCTAACAGAGTTGAGACTGCCTAAGCGAGTAATAACCCGTGCGAGCATCACCAATACGCCATAAGCGGGATTTTCCTGAACTCTGCGTTCTTGTTGCACCAAAATTTCATCTTTAGCGGTGGCTAAACGCATCACCCCATGACGATGTATTCGCTGTTTACTATCACTCAACCCTCTAGGAAGAGTAAAGGCAAATTCTGTGCAGAGAGTATCCTTTTGACGGCGCATAGGTAATTTATTTTGGGAATTGGGCATTGAGAATTGGGCATAGGGCATAAGGTATAGGGCATTGGAAAAAGAATTCTTATAGCTCCTAAACTCCTAACTCTTAACTCCTAATTCCTAACTACCCATTCCCCAATTTAATTGTGAAGAAGTGCTTCGGGAGAATTTGCTGTATCTTCTGGTATAGAAGTTTCGACTTCCAATCCATTGATTCGCCGATAAAAATCTTGAAGGTAATTTAAATCTTGGGCAAAAAAGTTTTCCACTATTGCAGGAGTCACTTCTGATAAAGCACCCAAGTGGGTAATCACTCGCGCCAAGATAATAATTGTGGCATAAACGGGATTCGCTTTGACGCGGGGATCACGCAAGGGTGCAATCTCGTCTATCGCCGTTGATAGCCGCATTACACCTTTGCGGTGGAGGTTGCCTTCAGAGTCTAGATACCCCTTAGGCAGTGTAAATTCGAACTCTGTGGGAAACATACTTCTCCTAATTACTTCACGCGTTTAAATTCCTCAAAAGCAACCTCCACTTCCTCAATTTCGATATCATGGCTACGGGCGTTGACATCGGCAATTTTGTAACTTGTAGGCCAAGCACCAGCTAATTCAAATCTAGCTACTTCTTGATTTGCCTGATTATAAATAGATAAAGCAACCAGTCTACGTTGTTGAGACCAATTACCCTTTTCCACTTTTTCAAACCAGTTCCAAAAATCCATAGAGTTGGTAGTACCTCTACGCAGAGTAAGATTACCACTCTTCGGATTGCTAGGAAGCTTAGTTATCACTACCTGACCTTTTGACTGCCCTTGTGTACCCCAGGTCTGAGAAGTGACTTCAGAAATTTCAATTACCTCTTGTGTTCTTTTAAAGCCTTGACACTCCAAAAAGAAACAATTGGCATCATTTTGACCTTCTAGCGTCAGTTCTAAATAGAACCGATGGGCTGTAAGAACTTCTGGAATTCTGCTTGCGGATTGTACCACTGTTAATTACTGCAAATGTTAATTATTTGATTCGTTTAATTCCTTCGTGAACCAATTCAATGGTTTCATTCGCCATATCACCACCAGACGCACTTAAGGTAGGGCCAGTGTATTTACAGGGATAACAATTGACAATATTCCAGCGTGCCTTTTCAGAGCCTTGTTGGTCATAAGCAACCACCGAACCAGTCTTACGATTCTGTGACCACTTCCGAGGATCACCCATATCTTCGTTACAGTCTTGATACCATTTATAAAGGTCTATATCATCAGTGGCGATGACTTTTACTGTGATGTTGGTAAACTTAACAACCGTTGGTGTAGCTTGACGCATTAGTTTAGCGCCCTTAGATGAACCGTGAACTTCTTGCGCTGGAGTATTTTCAACACCTAGTCCACTAATCTCTTTAATGAATTTATCAGTAATTCCATCAGCCTCGAAGTAAAATTTACAAGAGGTTAAAAATTCGCCTGCCATACTTTTAGACTCCTTTATGTGTAATTAATTTGGGGAATGGGAAGTGGGGGATGGGGGATGGAGAGCAGGGGGAGCAGAGGAAGAAGAACATATGATTGACCAATGCCCAATGCCCCATACCCTATTCGCTATCTTCAATACCATTCCATTGACTAATGCGGAAAACAACAAATTCAGCAGGTCTAACAGGACAAACACCGACTTCGATATATAAACGACCTAAAATCCTGGTTTCTGGTGGGTTTAATTCTTCGTCGCACTTGACATAAAATGCTTGTGCTGGAGATGCTCCAAACAAAGCACCTTCACGCCAGATACGTTCTAAGAAATTACTGACGGTGCGGGTCACACGTGCCCATAAATCTTGGTCGTTAGGTTCAAAAACTACCCACTGAGTCCCCAGTTCTAGAGATTTTTCGATATAGCTAATTAGTCTACGCACGCTGATGTAACGCCACTCTGTCTTATCTGGCTCAACTAAAGTGCGTGCGCCCCAAATGCGGATACCTCGGTTGGGGAAGCTGCGAATGCAATTTATCCCCAGGGGGTTTAATAGTTCTTGTTCGCGGAAGTTTGTATCATAGCCCAAACCAATTACGCCTCTAGGAACTTCATTTGCAGGGGCTTTGTAAACTCCTCTGGTTTCGTCGGTGCGGGCCCAAACACCCATCACATGACCACAAGGAGGTACTAAAATTGGATTACCGCGATCGCGTGGATTAGGTACTTTGATCCAAGGATAATAAAGGGCTGCAAACATAGAACGACGGTTAAATCTGTTTAACCATTCCACTACTTGTTGAGGTTTGACAGCTTCCGGTGGCGCATCCAAAACAACCATGCGGTTGGGCGGATTGGGAATATCACCACTGGCAGAACCCTCGCACATACTAATCATCAACTCGATGATGCCGTGGACTTGATCTAAATTGAGCACTTGCTCTTGATAAGCCCGCATCACATCAGGACAGGCCAGCATTGTGATTTCATCAACTTCAAAGATACCGCGTACCCCGGTGCGATCGTCTCGAACCCCTTCTAAATTTTGCGAAAATCTATCGGGTGGAGTGGCAACAATGGGCGGTGCTAATTCATATTGACCATTAACGGGACGACGAGCTAAAGGTTGTCCACTTTGAGTAATATCTTCTACAGTGACATACAGCGAATTTCTCAATGCTGCCAGCGCATAAGTTGCGACTTGAGCATTAGGGTCGCGGTTCATGCTCAAGTTCTGATATTCCTCTAGAAGCTCATCTCCCCGACGAATTTGAATGGTGAAATATTCACCCGTATTTGGAGGTGCTTCTCCTTCAGTACCTTCAGGTAGGGCGCGGGGTGAACCATCGATAATCATGATATTGACTAATCCGCCTGCTGCTTGCTCAGGGCGCAAAGTAAAGCGGAGCGATGGACGATTACCTCTAGAGTTAATTCGTAGGGTAGCCGGTTCTGGAGTCGCAGGTTTGGGTGCGCCTGGTAACTGGGTGCCGATGCTTGTTACCCAGCAGCGACCGCCACCATTCATAAAGTAGCCGTAAACTGAAAAGGGTAAATAGGCGTTGAAGTCGGTGAACCCATCAGAGTTAGGACGGGCAAAGTAGTTGAGATATTGTGTCCAAGTGGTAACTAGCATGGGCTTGTATAACTCAGCCCCAGCACGAACGTCTTCTGTAAAGCCTACAAATCCCGCAACTGCCGTGCTAACACCTTCAATTGGTCGGCTACCTCGGTCAACTTCTTCAATATAGACACCGGGAGCAAAGTAATCAAGTCTAGCCATGAAAGTCTCTCCAAGTCAGTAAAAATCTAATTATTCAGGAGTTAGAAATATTTCTTTGAAAGTATGACTTTGGCTATCTACCAATACATTGACGTTTTGGGGTAAATAGCCAGGATGATTCAGAGTCAAAACATAATTACCTAAATGAAGGTCTTCAAAGAAGAACAGCCCTTCTTTAGTAGTTAATAGAAACTTTTCAGTTCCCCTCACAGCCACTTCTGTCGCTACCAATGGCAGATTTGTCACCGCACTTTTGACAATGCCTGCGATCGCAACTCGCCTAGTTAAAACTAAACTGTCAGTATCACGAGATAATTGATTTCGCAGATTGGAAATTCTCTCCCAAACCAAAGGTACTGAAGTAGGTTGTGGCTCGAAGGGTATTGTAACTGTCAAATATAAGGCTGAACGCAATGGCACACTCAGAGCGCTCCATAAAGAGCCAATCTCAATTGGCGGCTCTAGGGCAACTGTCATGTTCAAATTACCATAGCCCCGTAATTCAGGAACCAAAAACTCCTCTTCCAAGGTGCGATGGCGCAACAGTACTGTCAACGCCTCACTGATAAAGTGATGCTCACCTAAAGCTGTTCTATCCCAGGCTGTTAATAGCAGCGAAACATCAAACCAAGCGGGTGCCCAATTTACACTGGCAGGTTGTAGAGCGCGTGTTAGCTTGCGTTCAACTTGCCTGCCAGAATGTTGTACCTGCTTACTCTCACGTATATCAAATATGTATAAATTGAGAGTCGGCCCTGCTCCCTCTTCCCTTCGATTACCAGGATGGCTAAAGTCAATTTGCTCTGTACTGGTAAGTGAGGTTCCTCCAGCTAGAATTTCGGCTAAAGTTTGAAGAACAAAGATAAGCATGAAGGTGTTGTGCTGGTAGCTAATCCAGATGCATCTACAGTATATGTATCAGCCTTCTAAAGTTAATTAGACTTTTGTCGATATTTTTGGATGGGGCATTAGGCATTTTTTCTCTCCTTCTGCTTCCCTTGCTCCCTCGTCCGCAGTTTCTCCAGAATGATAATTGAGAAGGCTAAAGAATATTAGATTTTCAAAAATCCGAAAAGCAGCAACTTTAGTTTGTAGATTAGTCTAGAACAGTTCTTAATTGGACGCACTACATTTTTTCTTATGGGATGGGTATCTTGCCCGCCCTAGTAGTTTACTAGAGCAACTTTGATGGATGAATAAGTTTGTAGTAAGGACTTTAGTCCTTGGCTTGAGCGCTGACTAAGAACCAAGCATTGTTGCCTTGCTACAGTCGAGATTTATCGAAGTGTTACAAATAAAAACTATATATACTTAGGAAAGAGAGAAGCACCTGTGAATACAAACTTAATAATTCTTTGTACGAATTATCTAACAAGATAACTTAACAAAAAAATAAACATTACTGAAACTGCATAATTTTATACTAGTCAGCAGAAGAGTAAAAACATTTGGTTGCAAAAAGCGAGTGAAGCTATGACACTAGGCTTTTCTATACAAAAACTAGAGAATAGCTCGAATTATTTGAGTTCTTCCGATATTCAGAGCTTTTGTCAGCTAGAATCTGAGCAGTTAACTAGTCAGTATCCAATTTTTTTCGCTCGTATTGTCTATCATGATTGCTTGCTGAAAAATCATCATGAAGTTATCCATTATGGTCAAGACCAAGCTCCTTTTTCCCCAAAAACTTTAGCTTATTTGCGATCAGAAACATGGCTTACAGATTTTCCGCCTGCTTTTACTTTACACGAATTTAGACTTAAGGACTTTTCATCCATTTCTTACATTTGCCCCATAGCCTATAGAAATCAAAAACCTGAATATATTCAAATCATTACTCATGAACCTCTCTCAGAGAGTTTGCAATTGTCCGTAAAACGCTCTGCTATCCTCCTGAGTAAGTATGTAGATGTTTACTTGGACTATGGAAGACAAAAAACGGAAATTCAACTACTAGAAGATATATTGCATCGAGTTGGACATCAATTGCGTAACTCGCTAGGGCTTATCGGATTATATGCACATAATTTATGCTTAGGCTTAGAGGATAGCCCTTGGCAAGAGCAAGCAACAATCATCGGCGAAAGCATACAAGATTTAGATACTAATTTGAATGAGCTTATTGATTGTGGACAAGGTGCAAAATTAAGGGTCACACTTCAAGATTTAAGAAGTTTGGTAGTTGAAAGTATCACCAATTTACAACCTCTAATTAATCAGAAAAAACTTAAAATATCGATTCCCGATACATCGACGATACTGAAGATAGACAGATTACAAATGAAACAAGTATTTGACAATATCCTCAGTAATGCTGTTCATTTCAGTCCTGATTCAGGAACTATTACCTGTAATTGGCAAATTTTTCAAGATGAAGTTTTAATCAAAATTTCCGACCAAGGGCCAGGATTATCTAAGGAGGATTTACAAAAAGTATTTACCCCATTTTATTCCCGGCGTCGAGAAGGTACAGGGCTGGGTTTAACTATTGCTAAAAAAATTGTCTTGGATCATCAAGGAAGTATCTGGGCACAAGTTTTATCCGAAAGTGGAGCACAATTTTCTATAATTTTGCCTCGACCAAGGAGCGTGAATTAATTCGTAATGAAGCTGGTGGACTCGCTAATATAATAAAAATATGACTAATGATCATAAAAAACTTTCAGTTTTGCTAGTGGATGACGAAGAACGCTTTCGGGAAGGATTACGTACTCTGCTCAATTTTTATAGTATTAATTCTGCATTACCTGTAGAAGTTATCGGTAATGCAGATTCTGTCGAGCAGGTTTTAAAATTTACTGCCCAAAAGCATCCAGATTTAATTTTGCTGGATATGCAATTGAAAGGATGTGATGGGATTACAGTTCTGGCACGTCTTAAAGAAACTGCTTACACTGGCAAGGTTTTAGTATTGTCGGCTCATCAAGAAGAGGATTGGATTTTTAGAGCAATGCAGGCGGGAGCCGCAGGTTATGTGTTTAAAAATCGTGTGGCGACACAATTGTGTGAAGCTATTGACACTGTTACAAAGTCGGAAATTTATCTACCTTCAGAAGTTGCTAGTCGATTTTTCCGGTTTTTTCAGGCTTATTCAGACTCTTGTGTAAAAGCATGTCATGAAGTGCATTTAACAGAGAGAGAGCAAGAAGTTTTATACTGGTTAACTCAAGGTGCTTCTAATGAAGAAATTGCTAAACATTTGTATGTAACAGTTGCGACTGTTAAGGCGCATCTCACAAGTATTTTTGAAAAATTGAAGGTTACTAGCCGGACTCAAGCTATTGTAGCTGCCCTCAAGTTAGGATTAGTTCACGCTTGAGCGCGACGGAAGTAATTGGCGCAATTCACGAAACTTTTTGTATATGCCTTCATTTGAGTCTTTTTATCAACAATACCCCTGCTCATACAATTCTCCCTTAAATTGCGATCGCCCTTTCCAAACGGCGCAGCAAATCAAGGGCGCTAAGTTTTGCTTGGAATGTGGTTTTCCAGCAACTTTACCGCAGGAGGCTGAGATTAAAGGGAATCAGGGGACTTATCAAATAGCTAGTTATGTCGGTGTGCGGGGTTTAGGCCGTTTATACTCAGGTATCCAACTCAAGGACAAACAGCCTGTAATCATCAAAGAATACCTGCTACCCAATCGTAGTTTTAATGAAAGCGAGACTCAAAAGCGCAAAGAGACTTTCAAACGGGTGGGTGGGGTAAGTTTAGCTGATAGTAGAATTCAAAACTTCCGTCTTGTAGAAACTCAAGAAGCGATCGCAGACGAAAAAGGAGAACGCTGTTATTTAATTATTAAAGGAGTAGAGTCATCGCAAACTTTAGGGAAATATCTCATAGAGAAGGGAGCAATGACATCTCTAGATGTACGTGAAGTACTAAATCAAGGTTTACAAACTCTCCAGTTTCTCCACACCCAAAAGCTGCGTTTTCCCTCAAATCAAACACAACTGGGTGTATCTCATGGCAACATTAATTTAGATAGTACCTTAATTAAAGTAGAAAAGAATCAAAAGTTTTCTATATACTTTTGTGATTTAGCTATCTGGGAAAACTTATTTATTCCACCCATTATTACTCAACCCGCACCCACCAAACCTGAGCAAGATTTAGAATCGCTAGGATTGCTAGCCTTTTATTTATGGGTAGGACGGACAACTAATTTTTTAACAAATCGGCCTCTCGATCCTAGAGATAATCAACAATGGCCAGATACTGATAGTCATTTAAAGCAGTTTATTTATCGTTTAATTGCGCTAGAAACTCCTTTCGAGAGTGCAGAAGCGGCTCGTCAAGCACTACTACAACTTCCCAAAGAAGATCATGCGAAAAATTCAGTGCAATCGTTGGCTGCTTCTCCAAAAATAGAGAAGAGTTTGCCAATGCCTTTAATTTTGTTAGGGATTCTGGCTTTATTATTAGTTGGTGGAGGAATTTGGTATTTGCTTTTGGGCAAAAATACAGATAGTCCTAATCAATATATACTATGGTCTAAACTTGTGCGCAATTTCTCAGAAGTCCCTAACGTTCCTTCTGGAAAATTTACTTATACAGGAGAAAAAGACAGTACATGGAGCTATATTTTAACCCAACCATTAGACAACAGTCGTTTAGGAGATTTATTGACCAGACCCAAGCTAGACGCGACAGCAATATTTAATTATGAATCTGTTTTGTCATCAAATGCAAATAATCCGATTAGAAGTATAGAAGAAGTCCAAGCAACCAAAAAAGACTTTGCAATTACTAGTTTGGAAAATAACATCACCAGCAAATTTGATAAAAAACAAGTTGCCTACGATGGATTAATTGTTTTTGTCGCATTTAATAAAAGAGACTCAAATCTTGCTAATGCTCTAGGAGGGCAAATAAATATTGAGCAATTGCGTCGAATTTACACAGGTAAAATTACCAATTGGCAAGAAATTAGTCCCAAACTTCCAAATCTACCTGTGAAACCTTTTGCCCCAACTGAACCGGAAGCAATCAGTAAATTTCAAAAAATAGTTCTCAAAAATGCCCCTCAAGACGAAGCTTTATTTGCAGCAAAAGTTACTAAACTTGATACAACAAAAACCCAAAATCAGATCCGCAGTGAAACTTTAGAGGGGCGAACCACTGGTATTATCAGTTTTGGTATTATCAGTAAAACTTGGAAACAGTGTACTGGCTATCCGCTAGCGATCGCAGATGGCAAAAAGTCAGCGATTCAACCTCTATTTCAACGGCGCGATCGGCGCTCAATTAATCCCTCAGATGATTTGTGTCAACATGATGATTATTATGTTGATGTCACAACTTTCAAAAGCTACCCCTTAGGATACCCTATTTTTGTAGTGTACCCTAAAGACAGCAACCGCCTGCCTGGTGGTTATACATTTGCTCAGATGCTAACCACTCGTCAGGGTCAGTGTTTACTTAGTAAAGTAGGTCTTGTAGCTTTACAACCTATGCCTGATGATATAAATTCTTATGCTTGCAAATCGGTGCCCTAATCCTAGTTGCGAATATTTTAACCGCGTCCTGCCTAACAATGCTAAGGTTTGTCCCTGGTGTTCCACTCCTGTGGGTAATGTAGTTGCCCCTACCCCACAACAACCACCACCTATTCAACAACAACCTAGTCAACCACCACCTGTTCAGTATCAGCGACCCCCAGAGCAACCTAACTACCAGGTTCCTCAACAAGCTCCTGTTGATTATTCAACAACCTATCAGCCACGGGTTTCCTATCCACCAACACCGCCTGTTTATACCCCCCCGCCTCAAAGAGCGCCAGCCTTAAAGTTGATTCATACCACTGGGAGAGAATTTAACCTCGTTGGGGAAGGAGGTTATATTGGTCGTCGCAGCCAGAGTCCAGGAATAGTGCCGCCAGAAATTGACCTGATCGGCATCCCTAGTGAGGGAATAGTTTCTCGTCGTCATGCGCGAGTCGATTGGGACTGGTCGCAAAATGCATACATGATTGTTGATATGAGTACAAATGGTATTTATTTAAACAACAATCCTTTAACTCCTGGTATGCAATACCGCTTGCTAAATGGAGACTCGCTGCGATTCGGTCAGGATAATCTAGTTAATTTCACTGTGTATGTTGGGTAGATAAAAGCGTTAGCTAAGACACTAGATTTGCTAAAAGCTGTCAAATTTCATGGGGTAGTTGATTGATTAGCTACCCTTCAATTTTGGCTAGCGATCGCTTCCTTTGGCTCAGTAAAACTTTTGCTAGATGATTGATAGCTTATAATATATATCATTGGGGTAAACCACCCGTTAAATCAGGGCAAAACTGAGTCTGTCACCTTCGATTAATACATTTAATACAAATACAAAATACACAGCAGACAAGGCCATCAAGTGTAAGGGCGAACAAAAAAGCCGGAAAAAGCATCAGCAGAAAACTACTCGGCTAATAGAAAACAAAAATTTATAACAGATTACTCCTTCGCCAAGCAACTAGTCAAAGGTATAGATAAAACATTATTAGGAGATAAATTTTTAGAACAACTTCTCAAAAGCTTTGGCAAGACACAAATGAAATACATAATCGTTAATAAAAGCCATTAACGATGAGCTTAAGACCGTTTTCTAAAGTATTGTTTTGCCCTAAGTTTTCCTTACTTTGCTATATAAATATTTATATTAAAAACCGTTGATTTTTTAAAGAAAATTTGGCAAAATTGTAATAGTAGAAAATTAAATACACTACATTCATCCCTTTTTTACTCATCAGGAACGCTTTTGAAGATAGGCTATCCACCTTTAAAGTTTTATAACTCTTGGAGGTAAAGAACTGAATTTGTTGTTGTATTTGATTTAGTTAAAACTGCCATAAATTAAATCCTATATTCTTTATTTAATGCCGGATAAATCTGATGCATCCTCCTGGCACAGTACTCCGCAGTCGTTATAAAATTATTCAACACTTGGGAAGCGGTGGGTTTGGCAATACATATTTGGCAGAAGATTTGGATATACCTATAAATCCCAAGCCTAAATGTGTTGTCAAACATCTGAAGCCGCAAAACCAGGATGAAGCACTTCTGAAGGTTGCTAAAAGTTTATTTAACCGGGAAGCTGAAATTTTATATCGCCTAGACAAGATTCACAACCAAGTTCCTAAACTATTCGCCCATTTTGAAGAAAACGGCGAATTTTACCTAGTACAAGAATTTATTGATGGGCATGACTTAAGCAAAGAAATAATAGCAGGTCAGCCTTGGAGTGAAGCAGAAGTAAAAAAACTGCTTAGGGATGTTTTAGAAATTTTAGCAGTTATCCATCAACAAAGTATTATTCATCGTGATATTAAGCCACAGAATATCATGCGTCATCATCAAGACGGAAAGATAGTGCTGATTGATTTTGGAGCAGTGAAAGAAATTAAATGCTTGGATACGAATACTCAAAGTCAAGTCACATCAAGCATCCTGATTGGCACAAATGGCTATATGCCAAATGAACAAGCTAATGGCAAGCCAAAACTATGTAGTGATGTGTATGCAGTCGGTATGCTGGGAATTCAAGCCCTGACAGGCATGGCACCTCGAGATTTACCCGAAGATCCGGTAACAGGTGAAATAATTTGGCGGGATCAGGCGAATGTCAGCGACAGATTTGCCGAGGTGTTAACAACTATGGTGCACTCTCACTTTAGCCTGCGTTACCAAACAGCAGCAGAAGCGTTGCAAGCACTTACTCAATCACCACCGCCACCACCATCACCAAAACCAAAGTTAGATCGTCCGCGATCGCTATCTAATCCGAAAGTTATGCTAACAGGCGGAGGAGTTTTACTTGCATGCATCATATCTTTGTATGTAGTATCTAGATATTTTACCCAATCACCAACTCCTCCAGATCCACAACCAGTTACTCCAAAACCGCTTCCTATAAGCAAAAAATTCTCTCAGCTACCTTGCGATCGCGATCAACAGCTAGCCTCACCCCCTACAGCCACAGGAGAGCCAACCTGGGAAACTAACATCCTATACTTTTGCAGTTTTTCTACTTCAGAAACGAGTAATAATACTCACGATATGAAAAGAGGAGGTAAGCTGTTAAGCATTTAATTTGCACATTGAGATTGCAGGGGGGCAGGGGGCAGGGAGCA
>JAESGI010000350.1_pt1 | contig 15544 bp, 19 predicted proteins | sample 9269671 | NCBI WGS metagenome assembly JAESGI01 (sample SAMN14515641, study PRJNA621666) | algae metagenome | isolation source: Nostoc indistinguendum CM1-VF10 and co-occurring heterotrophs from gravelly... | place: USA: Clark Mountains, San Bernardino, California | collected 1998-06-05 | reverse complement strand
GCAACACCTGAAGTCTTACGATTACCTGCCTGCCGAATGTGAGCAGATGCAGGTAATTTGCGATCGCATCAGTAAGTTACGGGAAAACGAGAATTTAGAAGAAGCTGCCCGTGCTGTGCTGAAGCATTTGGGGGAACTGAAGCGACCGTATTTGACTGCGTTTGAGGAAGAACTTTTGAGTTTTATCGAGCAAAAAACTTACAAGTAAACTTAACTCAAAGAGACTGACAATTTAGAAACGACTGAATTTTTTATTTTATCCAAAGAAGCTATGCTCTGGAATGCCTATAAAATACTACATAATGGCAGCTAAATAATAGTTCGCCTGTTTGTTCATCTCCGTACCCAATTGTTTTCCAGTATCCTGATCGATTGCTCAACCTGTTTTCAATCCTTGTGAACACCTCCTTGGTGCATCTGCACCACATAGAATGCAACTTTTAGCAAACATCCTCGTCTTTTCAGCAGAGCGAACGGAGCAGATGGTTGCCTTGCGTATTCAGTTAGGTTAGAAATCAATGACTGGTTTCCCACCTACTTATCAGCCACGGCTCTTAGTATCGTTGTCTTCACCATCAAGCGCGTTGCACACCCTAACGAAGGAGTTCACCCGATGAACATCAGCTTTTCGATTCCGTCTGCTCCCATACTTGTGTTTCTCTTTGTGGCGTACCTTGCTACCCTGCTGTACCTTACTGTCTATCAAGGCAGAAGGTTGAGTGTTTTCCGGTTGGCAATTTTAACTGCATTCGTGATCTACCTCCTTGCCGTTCTTTATCTTGTGTTGCTCCCACTTCAGATCCAGATTGGCAGGTATGCTCCACAAAATCCTGGGTTTATTAACGCAATACCGATCCTTACCGCTGATCTTCGCAGCTTCTTATCAAGTGTCATCCTGATGGTTCCGCTTGGTTTGTTTCTCCCGTTGCTCTTACCAACATCCTCGTCTGTCCTCACCATCGCGCGGCAAACGTTTAAACTCTCCTTAGCCATAGAACTCACGCAGTTCGTCACTAACGTTACCCTGGGAAATTGGCGCGTTCCCGATGTTAATGATCTTCTTGCAAATACACTAGGCGGGGTGCTAGGGTATCTGCTGTTCAAACAGATGTCACGTATTGCACTTATTGACCAGCTCTTCCATCGGGACGCACGCCCAACGCGCTGAACGAACGCCCGAGTCAAAGCATACTCGTAGCGCATACAATGAGTACGAGTCTTTTCAGCAACTGCCAATGGCAGTCGAACAACCGTGGTGCAACGGACTGACCCAAGCCGCTTGTGGTGTCGCAAAGGTTATCAGCAGCCTCTGACCACGACCGTTACACGAGAACTGGATAGAAATTTTACCTGTTCCCTGACTGTCTTATTGTTATATCCTTTATTTCAAGCAGGGAGAAAAGAGAACTACTTTATGTGTGCAGCTAGGAAAGAAGAACTGTTTAAATCTTCGTTCTTCACTTCCCCTGCAACGCCAGCCTCCCCTGCAATATCCTTCACTAAAAATACTAATTAGACAGTCTGGGGTGACCACCGCCGCCAAAATCTCTCCTGCTTTTGATCAATCTCAAATGCAACTTTCGCCACGTCCACCGCGAACTTCCCCATACACTTTGACTCCAGCCGAATCGACTACGACATGAACTGGGCAAGTAAATGCGATCACTAATTATTTACAGTCTCAAAATAAATAAGCTGATGTATTGATGTACACCAGCTTATTGTTATATTTATTTAGTTGATACCCCACTCTGTCTCCAGCAAAGCTGCCTTGTTCAATTCTTAACTGGGTCTAAGAAAGCTGTTCCTGGTTTTCTAACCTGAAACAAGACCAGTGACGCTGGCTCCTCGGTACTAAGATTTCTAGCGCGAACAACAGCATTAATTGGTTCCATAATTGCTTTGCCAGCAGGAACTGTAATTGAAGACTCTCCAGATTGAAAGTCCACTGCATAGGAACCACTAACCGTATAAGCAAACACAGGCGATGCATGTGTATGCCAAACACTTACTTCTCCTGGTGCTAGAGTTGCTGTAAGAATTTCGCCTTCTAAGAGTGAAACCTTGGGGATGTCACTAGTCCTAACATTGAGAGCAGTAGTTGGTGCTGGTGTGAACTGCTTTGCAGGAGTTTGCGCTAATGAGATTTGTTTAATTCCAACTACAAGTACAAGCACGAGAAATAATCCAAATATGACTTGCTTAACTCTCATCTTTGTTTCCTCTATTGAATACTGATAGAGTATCTCAAATTTGCTTTCAATAATTTTAGTAGGGTAGAAATTTTTGCTTTATTAGGAATATATCTAGGGTGTGCGGTTTTACGGAATGTAGCGTAGTATTTCTCCAGAAGCTTCGATTGCTGGCAATAGATGATTCACCATTGGCTAGGGTTCAGAATCCGGTTTCTACCATGCAATCAAAAACTGCCCTAGACTAAAGCTAGAGCAGTTTTTGATAGAAGTAAATTGTATAGGAGACTTTTAGTGTTGTCCCCAGTTTATCCATAGTAAATACCGTTATATAATACTATTCACCTTAAGTTTCGTGCTTTACGCAAAAAACGAATAATCTTGAAGTTGGCATTACAAAGTTTAGAGGTCAGCATCAGTCAGCGTATTACAGAGGGCAACTGTGATTTTGAGCTTCTTCCTTGGTGGGACGCAGGACATGGTTGCTGGTGATGGGGTGCTGAGTGAGGAAATCTGGGGATAGAGTTCGTAAGGTTTGAGAGAAAGTCGCACATGACGTAATCTATAAGCTTCTTGCAGTAAATCAGAGCCATAGAGGGAAAAAGAAAACTATGTCCTCCAATCAGTTCAATAATTCGTCGATGAAAGTAGAAGTTGTCCCACCTAATCCAAAGTGGCCAAAGGACTTTGAGGCAGAGTCAAAGCAAATTGCATTAGTGATGGGAGAAAATATTATTTCGATTCACCATATCGGTAGTACTGCAATTTCGGGCATTTATGCTAAACCTGTGATTGATTTTTTGCTCGAAGTCAAAGATATTCACAAAACTGATGGACAAAGTGCAGCAATGGCAGCGATAGGGTATGAAGGCATGGGCGAATTTGGGCTGACTGGTCGGCGTTACTTCCGTAAGAACAGTTTACCTGGAATTAGAACTCACAATATTCACACCTATGAAGTTGGTTCATCCGAAATTAGGCGACATTTGGCGTTTCGTGATTACATGATTGCTCATCCTGAAGCTGCTCAAACATACAGCCTCTTAAAGCGCGAGTTAGCAAAAAAATATCCTCAGAATATTGAAGGGTATATGGATGGCAAAGATGAGTTTATCAAAGCGATGGAGAAAAAAGCCCTGGAGTGGCAAGCCCTAATTTGTTAAAAGTCAATGTACAGGTGGAGGAAGTAGCGTAGGCGCAGCCCCTTAAAGTAGACATCGCTCTTACGGGGCGTAGATATCACCCAAACCATTGAACCTGCTGCAAAGTTTTAACCGGATGATAATGGGCGAGTAGTAGCGTAGATAAGCCTATTTCATTTATCACTTGAAGATCGAGCAATTAATTTGAAGTTTTTTATCGCTTTTAAACATAAAGCAATTATTATACATAAAAATTCCATGTAGCTTTTGATTTTCTTTCTTCATAATCACTTCAAATAATAAGTTTATCCATATAGCAATACATATTAGAGATAAAGTAGATATCAGAATTTTAGAAATAGGCTTTTGATAAGGCTTTGGCGGTAATGATTTAGTACGGATTGTCTTCGGCGACCAGAAATGTTCATTAAAATCGTAGTAACTCATTTCTATTTTTTTAGTAATTTTTTAGTGAAAAGAAGTATTAAGCAAAATCTGTGGAAATTATCATCGATTTTAAGCTCTCTATTCTGCTTTCTTCAGATGTATTTAGTATAAGTTATGCTTAGTATACTGAGCAACATCCTTTCAGAGATTAGATAAGTGTAGTTTTACTTATAAGTAGGAATGACTGTAACAGTAATTTTACGTATTTATAAAAATCAAATAAAAAAGTAATAGGGTATTTACGGAGATATTGATAAAGTTATGGCTTTGCGCTTAACTTAGTGCCATTCGGTAATAGTCAAAAGCAACTCTCTTAGCCGGATTGTAATCATTTTGCTTCTCGCTAATGTGTCGTTTTCGTATTGCTTTTGATACAGTTTTTTTAGTACCAAAAATAACTTTATTCAAGGATGACAGCGCCGTAAATAATTTGTTAATAAAGATAAAATTTCTTAGGAGTAGCGATAGCGTAACTATTACTACTTACAAGGTCTTTTCCCTTACTATCTGTGCTTGTCAATTTCCAGACTAAGTTATTAAGTAAAACTTTGCCGTTCTCTGTCAAAAAACACAATGCCCCCCTTGGGCATTTAGTAAGTTTTTTTCCACGAATCAGAAAAATTTTGTACTTACGCTTGCCTGTAAATTGGTTAAATTGGTTGTCAAAAGAGGCAAAGGGCAAGGGGAAAAGCTGAGACGGAGCTTGTTTTGCCCCAGTTCAAGCGAACAAAGAAGGAAGGGGCTTTTCAATTCTTGGAGGGCAGAGTAAAAGGATACCAACAGCAATTAATCTAATTTTATTCCTAAAGATAGATGAGTTTTTTAATTAAATCATTGTGTTTATACACAGTTTTTCATTAAAAATTTAATACTATTTTTAGTATTTCCATAATTTTTTTCAATATCTAAAACTCTAGTGTTAAACAGTAAATAAGATTACAATAGCTTGTTAATTGCTAGATGTATCAATTCGTACTTGATTAAATTAAATTTGAAAGTTATTAGGTTAGATAAACTGAAAGGTTTAACTATGCCCTGTACCTTTTCGCTTTACCTCACACAATAAACGAAGGCGAACTATTAGGTGTCAAGAAATAATGTTGAAACGTCGCACAATACTAGTTGGTTTAGCTGCGCTTGGCTTAAAGTTAGGTGTTAGTACACAAGTTCATGGGCAATCTACTAGCGGTTCAGAAGCTTGGCAAAGTGTCTACAATGAGGCGGCGGCTAGGGCAACAACGATAGTTACAGTTCCACTTTTGAACTCCTTTTCATCATCTACCTTGCAAGTAGTCTTTAAATTGGCAGGTTATTGGGGTGGTTAACTGCCATACCTTGTTAACTTTTGGAGCAATATTATGAATAAAAAATGGGCTGCTAAACGACTTACAATCAATCTCACATCAAGTGAAGCAGAAAGATTAGAAAAATACTGTTCAATTACTGGTAGACCAGCAACCGATGTGATCCGGGAATTAATTCGGTCTGTGCCAATTGAAGAAGTACAAAATGCCAATTAGGAATTCATCTAGGGGAAGTTTAAGGGGTTTTTCTTTCCCTTTCCCCCAAAATCCAACAAGTATTTATAATACACTTACCAGCGCGTTATTAAAAAAGCTCCTGAATCGACAAAATTTCAACAGCAGTAGTAGCTCAAAGTGATTCAACGCTGTTATGTGTATAGAAAGGGCTGGCAACTTTTTTTAGCTGGCATTTAATAAACCGGATATAAAACAAAGCCCTGGTAAAATCCAGGGCTTTTTAAATTGAATTTTATTTAGTATGACTTCTACGGATAGCATTAGCCGCGACGAAACAGAGTTTCGAGATAAACTTGGGAAACACGGCGATCTCCATCAGCATTTTGCAGCAGAAACAAAGAAATGGCTGCGGTAATAAGGCGACGTTCATCCCAATCAGGATGTTTTTCTAAGTAGGTGTTGAGAGATTGATGTAGGGTTTCAGGAAGGGTAGTAAAGATATTTTGGGTTGAGTTCATCCGTTCAAAGCTTCCGAAAGAGCAAATTATAGAGACAATAAGCTAGAGGTGATGCAGCGTTTGTACTGTTTCACCCCGTTCCTCGCTTGCCAAACCATTTGCACTAACAACTGAATATTTTTATACAGTTGATGTTCAAAATGGAACGGGCGACAAAGGCTAGTCGATTTATTGTGTGCTGATTGACTCGGTTTGTCAATGTTGCTAAATGTTAAAGAGAAATATAGAAAAACTAAATAATTACGTGAAAATGAGGGTTAGAAGCAGATTTTGTTTACCTTACGTAACAATAACCCAGTAAAGCGGACTGATGGTTACAGCCATGACAAAATCCTTGATGAGTGAACAGAAGCCGATTCTCTTGTAAAACAACTGTGGAAAACAGCAGAAATAGCTGTGGAAACCCTGTGGAATCTGCCAGAAAAAGTAGAACTAATGATAAGAATTGCAAAAGTGACAATGGGTAAGCTCTGCTATTACCAGGGGCTGAAAACGCAACAGATTATTTGCAGTGTCATTGGTTTGTTAACTGCCATTACTTTGAACAATTTAGTTTTCTTTAAAGGCTACGGGTGATAACTCTCCTACTGGCGCGATGAAAGTACTTTTGCCACTGAGGTTGCCAGCGAATGAATTAATCGCTTCAACGGTTTTGATAAATCGAATCACGCCCAGCTTTTGCTGCTGCCTCAGCGCTATAGTAAATCGGATAGTCGCCGAATACCGTGCCATCGGGGCTAACAATCCGAAACTGCCAGCATTTGCATGGGGTGTAAAATACGACTAAAACACGAGACTGAATACAGACAACTGAATGAATCTTGGTGGAAGTCATGGTGCAGGTACTTGGCGCTTGCTGAATATTAGTAAAGTAGGCATTCTCATAACGAAAATAGGTATAAATGCGTTTCAAGTGAAACTAACAGATCAAGCCTAGTAATAGATGTTCTAGAAAACTTTTTAACATTAGCACTTTTTGCAACTAACTTAAGTATGAATAATAGTCTATCTTAAGTTAGTTTTTGTAATTTATGTGCAGCAATTAAACTGTTACTTGATAGTTACAAAGAGCTTTCGATAAAGAGAGTACCTAAAAATCAAAGGTTTTAAGTACTCTTTATCTAAGCTAGGATTTAGGCATTGTACAAATTAGCCGTAATGTTGCTGTAAATTTCAGCTTTTCAGGCGTGTCAGCTCTACCGCAGGTTTAAATAATTTGACGGGAGCAAATGCTGAGATATGTTGTAGTCCAATCTCTAACGGGACTCGGCATTTTGAGAAATGCGGTATCAGGGTCAGGGTTTTGGTTAACATAGAATTTCTAGTTCCCAAGAAATAAACTATGCCCAAGACTTGGAATCTAAAGATAGATAACTATTTTCAAGCCAACCCCAATTGCATCATCGCCACCGCGCATGTAGACTCGTTCCCTATAGACCTGCCGCTAGAACCGAACATCCGGGAACCCAACCGCAAAAGCGCAACCTACAGACAAGTCTTCGACTCACTGACAACCGAACCTGGAAAATTTTTCTCCCGCCACAGTGGAATCGTTCTGTCAGCTAATAAAGCTAAACCTGTCAAAAACAAAACTGAACTGGAGCTAGAAGTCTTAGAAGCTAACGAGGGGGGCAGTGATGGCATTATCAACGGTGCCCACACAGTATTAGGGTTTGAGCAAGCTAAAAATTACAATTACAATTTAAGTCAAGCCAGAGTAAAAGTTACCATCCACATCGGACTCTCGGAAGACGAGGCTAAGGATATAGCCCTGTCCTCCAACACCACAACGCCAGTCGATTCTCGCTCCAAAGTCAACGCTAGGGGTGATTACAAATTCATCAAGCAGTACTTAGCTCAGTTAGAACAGAAGGAAGATAGGAAATTCCGCATCGCTTATTATCAAAACCAAAGCGGCGCTCCTAGAAATGCCCAGTGTAATGTCACCCATTTGCTGAAGTTGCTTTACTGCCTCGACAGAAATAAATACAACCCCGACGGCAATAAACGAACCAAACACCCAGCAGGGATGAGTCTTCCATCTAACATCACAGATGCAGAAAGGGAAAGATTAACTGCACTTTTGCCTCTGCTAACTCATGCTCTATGGATAGAGCAAAGACTCTACGAAATAATCCAAGAACATATCAGCAACCCTAAAAGAAAGGGTGCTAACGACCTAGCATCAATTGATATACGTAAAACGACGTTGTTGCCTGACAGCAAGTATTCATTCGGGTTTGGTGCGCCAACCGACTTAGCACTACCGATAATCGCATCATATCGGGTATTTCTAGATAAAGATTATAAATGGATTCTGCCCTTTAACGAATTTGCCGAAGATTTTCTGCAACACTTGTGGGCTAACTATTTCCGCAAATATTTGGTGTCGGAGAAAACAGCCGGAAATACAGTCGGCACAAAAATCAGCCGCAATCAAGAGATTTGGGAAAGCTTGTATATCTCGGCGCAAAGTTATCTAAATCAGCACTTGATGCAAATGGTCAAGTCCAGTAAGCAAGAAGAAGAATCGAAGGTGACACAAGGTGCAAACAAGAAGGCAAAAGGGAAAAGGGGTGAAGTCAACGTGACCTGACGTGCTAATTGGTATTCAAATATCGAATTATCCCTCTTATTCCGAATTGCCACTAATCTCGACTGTAGCTTTATGAAAGGTGATATTTACAAGCATAACGAGATATGGCAAAGATTAATGGCACAATGATGCAATATTTCCACTGGTACATCCCTAATGATGGGAACTTGTGGAGTAAAGTTGAGGCTTTAGCGCCAGAATTAGCAGATGCAGGTTTTACAGCAATGTGGCTACCACCAGCCTACAAGGGTTTTGCGGGGTCGTATGATGTGGGATATGGTGTTTACGACTTATTTGATTTAGGTGAGTTTGAGCAAAAAGGCTCGATTCGGACAAAATACGGTGTACGTAAGCAGTATCTTGATGCGGTTAAATCTCTGCAAACGCATGGTCTGCAAGTTTATGCAGATGCGGTACTAAATCATAAGATGGGCGGTGATGCAGTAGAAATACCAAAAGCAACGCCTTTTCCTCAAGACGATCGGCTCAATCCTAAAGGTGGGTTACAAGAGATTAAGACATACACTCATTATAATTTCCCTAGACGGCAAGGCAAATATTCTAACTTTGAATGGCATTGGTGGCATTTTGATGCTGTTGATTATAACGAATATAACAGTGGCGATCGCAGCACAGTTTATTTATTAGAAGGTAAAAAATTTGACGACTACGTAGCCTTAGAAAAAGGCAACTTTGCCTATTTGATGGGTTGCGATATCGATTTTCAAAATGAGTGGGTGCGCGGTGAAACTACCTATTGGGGTAAGTGGTATCTTGACACCACAAAAGTAGATGGTTTCCGGATCGATGCTATTAAACATATTTCCTCTTGGTTCTTTCCGCAATGGATAGATGAACTAGAACGCCATGCTGGTAAAGATTTATTTATGGTAGGAGAGTATTGGTATAACGATATTAATACTCTGCTTGGGTATGTTGATGCTGTTGGTGGCAAGATGTCAGTTTTTGACGTACCACTACATTACAACTTCCATCAAGCCAGCAAATCTGGAGGCAATTATGATATGCGCCGGATTTTGGATGGCACAATGATGCAACAACGTCCTACCCATGCTGTGACATTTGTCGAAAATCATGATTCTCAGCCATTACAAGCTTTGGAATCTGTCGTTGAACCTTGGTTTAAACCCTTAGCTTACGCCATTATTTTGTTACGACAAGAAGGCTATCCTTGTGTCTTTCATGCTGACTACTACGGTGCAGAGTATGAAGACTGGGGGAAAGATGGCAATCGTTACAATATTTTTATGCCGTCTCACCGTTGGATTATTGATAAGTTACTTTATGCACGTAAACATTATGCTTACGGGCCACAATATAACTATTTAGACCATTGGAATACTATTGGTTGGACACGCTTAGGTAATGAAGATCATCCTCAAGGAATGGCTGTGATTATGAGTGATGCTTCAGAAGGTGTTAAATGGATGGAAGTTGGTAAACCCAATACTAAGTTTATTGACTTAACTGAACATATCAAAGAAGCTGTATATACCAATGAATGGAGCTGGGGTGAATTTCGTTGTCTAGGTGGTTCAGTATCAGTGTGGATTCAAGCATAGAACATAGCGAAATTTACAGAGATTGTATTTACAAATATGTAGTAGATTCGCCAACAGTATCAGCAGTCGAACAGAAACTAACTCTCAGAAATTGATTAGCCGTTTTGAATATTGCGATGGGTATCCGCCCTTTTCGGCGGCGATCATCTCTGCTTAATCCCTGGCGAAAAACCATCAGATTATCACTGTTTCAATCAAATGATGCATGAATATATTAAACCTCTTGCAAAAGTAACTTTATCTGTTATCCTTGCAGGCAAAGCCGCTGGCGGCTGTTGAAAGGGAGTACAACCTTGTGTGGAAGCAGCAGAAGCGACGATACAGCAAACGCCACAATAGCTACCATTTAATGAGAATTTGCCTAATTTTCATAGCGCTCGATGAGAAAATTTTGTAGTGGCGCTCACTTATAATCAAAATATGATGATTTTGAAGTAGAGAGAAAATGCGTAAACAAACCATTCAATATACATCATCTTTAGATGCTTTGGTTGCCGTTGCCAAGCGACTTAGTGTGTATGAAAACCAGCAAAAAATAGATTCTGAAGATTTTTTTTATCAGTATAATCAGGGAACATTACCAGATGATGTTCTATTTATAGAATGGGCAAACGATTACCGCCATTATCTGGTTTTGCGTCAAGAAATAGAGCAAAGATTGAACTATGCTGCTTAACATTCTATCTGATTATCTTAATCTTGTAGAACAAGCAATTGTTCAATGTCCAAATCTTTATGTGGAACGTTATGAAGAAGAAATTTTAACATCCCTTCGGGCTAATTTAAGAATTAGATTGCGTTTAGCTCAAACACACTTATTAGAAATTAACGAAGCTATAGTAATCACAGACAATCAGTTAAAATTTCTTGATTATCGCTACCATTTTCAGGATGAACGAAATTGCCTAGTTTTTCGTTATGATAGTACGCCGCATTTTCCTGATATCTCTACCTTTCCGCATCACAAGCATTTACCAAATGATGTGATTAGTTCTCAGAAACCGGAAATTACTCAAGTATTAAAAGAAGCAACCGAATTATTGAAATAGGTGGATAAGTTCCTGTACTAAGAGCCAAAGAAGGTATATTCCTCTAAACTAAGGAAAATTAAAAAAAAAATTTCACGCTAGTAAATAACAGGTTTAATACAGCTAGATTGGGCTGTACAATAGAATTAAAAACATTTATTACAGACTATTTTTGAAAAAATGGGTGAAGCTAAAAGAAGGAAAGCTAGAGATCCAAACTATGGAAAACAAAGGTTTGACCCAAATAAACAGAAAGAGCAGATAGAAATGATGTTTGCTATATCATTATCATCACTTGGGTTTATGCACTCCCTCAATAGCAATATCTCTGAAATTCTAGAGATTGCTAAAGCACTCTACCAAGAGATTCCCTTGGAAGAACTAGAATTACAGAAGAGCAGTTTTTTTGATTCTGTCCCAATGCAATTGAGAGGAGAAATAACAGAGAAATCACTGAAAATAGTAGCTCTATTTGTGACGGTAAGACAAAATCCGCCTCTAGGATATTCTCAAGAATCTTGGCTTCAAAAGATACAAAGTTTTTTTGATAGCCAAGAGGCAATCATGTCAGCCCTTGATAATGCAAATCCCATTAGGAAACAAGTAACAGAATATTTACTTACATAACTTATGAAAACTGAAATCAGTGACTACTAAATTAGTCATACTAACGGCAGTGGATATAGCAATACTTTGCAGTATAAATTACGAACAAAGCAATCGTTTTCATCAAATATTTGAGGTATAGATATTAGCTATACCCCTTTCATCTTCAACAAAATTAGCTAACACATCACTAACAATTTTTGATTTCAAGAACCTACAGACATCCGCCACTTAAATCAATGATTCTGCGTTCCATGATTTATTCCCCTTTTTGAACCAACAATTTTCCAGACACCCCAGCCGTAAAACCTAACCCAATCGCCGCTACAGTAACGGTGGGCTTGATAAACAACGTCGCAATTCCGATAACTGCACCCCAAAGACAGCCATAACAGCAAACGATAATCAACTGATTTTTGGGTTTAGCCCTTTCGTCTGATATGGATTGATGAACGATGGCATAATCTTCAAGCTCATTGGTAATTTCTAGTAAAGAAGCGCCGTACTGTTTTTCTAAGCGTTCGATAGCTAGTCTGTCTGCTTTAACTGGACTTATGGCTAATTTTTGTAATGCTGTGGTTAATTTATCGCTCATTTTTAAACTTCCCGATGCTTCCACACTCTGGAAAATGTTTAGAAAAAATTAAAACTTACTGGAGAGACAAAAGGACTCTATTTTTCAGCCGTACTTGGAAATGTAAGAATACCGGAACTTGACCGGAACTCGACCGGAACTGTGACGAATATAGGACTCATATCTGATTTTTGAACAATATTTCATATAAAACCCTGATAAAACGGGCTTTTCAGTCTCAGTATGTTTTCAGAAATCAAATCGGAGTCCTATATTAGTGGTTAATGTTAAAAACGCTGAAACCATCTTTTTCATTTCCGCACAATCGGTTACTGTCAATCAATTGTGACAGGGCATTCCTCAAGTAAAGAACACTTTTTTTATCTTCGCCCCATTTGCGGCTGTTTCTAATAGCGGCAAAAGAAGCTGGAGGACTAGCAGTAGCCGCAACAATTGCTACAATCTGTTCTAAATCAGCCTCAGAAATACTACTCTCTTCTACTTCCAGAAATTCCACCTCCTGATAAGGCTTTGAAAAAATAGACGGTACCGGAAAGGTTTTTTGTGTTTTTTTCTTATTTGGTAATGTAATCAATTTCTTTTTTGAAAATATTTTAGCTACGGAAGTGCGATCGCCATGAGATTTGGAGTGGTGATCGCACTTGGTTATTAACCAAATATTTGTGCAATATCTGCCCCAAGCTCTGTAGCAGTAAGCTCTTTAGCTAGTTCGGCAACATTCAGGATGCTTTCATTAAGTATCGTAAATGTATTGCCGGAGCTTATGGCTTGCGGATTGAACGCTCCACCCATAAAGCTTAATGCTTTGCAATATCTGTCAAGTGGGTTGAACGCAGCGAGTCGTTTAACCAATGCATAGTTGCCTTGTCGAAATGCTGTTAAGGCTTCCTGATGTAGTTCTGTCTGTTGCGGCATCCGGTCAATTATCAAGTCAATTGCTCGCTGGATTTGCTCTTTTGTTAGTTCGTTGCTTGTAGATGTAGCTACCATTTTTATTCTCCTAATAACCAACCCATTTTGGAAAAAGATGGCGAACGAGATTTTTAATCAAGATGCGTTCGCTACGGCAATTGTGGGGATTCATGAAGTTAGCTGATTAATAAGTCCCGCACAAACACGGATTCATTCCTGCTGCCTTTCAGTAAAACTGCATTATACAAGTTTTAAAGGTGCATTTATGGCTGATACTACAATGCTAAATAACCGTATAAATAAGCAAATAAATTTTGAACCATTAGAAGCGATAGTAGCAGCAACAGAAGAAGAGTCAGTAATATTAGCCGAAAAGCTCACACAGGTGGCAATTCCTTTATCCGTATTGTTACAAGCACTGAATCTAGCAAAATACGATTTGGCAGCAGCTTTCCGCTATGCTGACAAATATCTAACCAATACCAGAAAGTCGAAATGGGTTATTATCAAAACGGCTTGAAATTTTTGATGAAACGCTCGGTTGGATATCTTTCTTCTGATGTAAATTCTCAGTTTTGGTTATTCCAAGGATTGAACTTATATTTAATTGGAGAATTTTGGAGTAATTTTTCAATTCCTTTTCGGATTAGCTCTGGTGGAACTCCGTCTAATTTCAACTCGGTTTGGATAAACTCATCAATTGAATTGGCTTTCGTCTTCTCTAAAAGTGCCAACATCTGTTGAGCTTGGGTTGTTGGTGTGCAAGATGAATTAGTTTCGGCTTGAGAGGTTTGCTTATTACTTGGTGCAGAGTCAATAAAGTTTTTGGTATCCCGGTCATAACCAGAAAAATTCTTTAACAGAGGCATTGGTATCCATTCATTGATGCCGCCGTAATAAACTGCTCGACCTACAGGCGATTGCGCGGCAATTTCCATTACTTGGGTTGAAGTAATCTTGCGATCGCTGGGGATGAGTTGAGTGGCAATCATGGCATTGTAAGCTGGGACGTTATCAGGATGAACCAACGCCACAGACGTTAACTGCGATGGCGTAACCGCCCGCCGGAGGCGATCGCAGTCCGCCAGAAATGCCCAAGTCATCAGTGTGGGGGTTCTGCACGACAATCCAGAAATGCCAACCGGAACTATCACCGCAAGAACAGTAAGAGATGATTTTGTCTTTGAGCCAGTTAATTTCACCTTTGGTATTTTTAAATTTGGAACAAACAGCCGTTCCTTCATCTAAAATAATCAGCTTGGAGCCAGAAATATTTTGAAATTCGGTAAAGCATTCTTTTACCCATTTGACGGCTTCGACCGGGGACATTTCTAGGATTTTAGCCCGTTTAAAAGTATCAACACGACCAAAGAAATAACCAGTTTCTTTCTCGTCACCTTTGGGGTCAATATAAAAGATGTGTATGTCAGGATGCAGCCGCTTGATAGCGTCTATTGCATTGCTAATGGTGATGCCTTTGCCAGAACCAGGGACACCAACCCACAGCATATTTGTCACTTTCTTAGCAATATGCCCAATTAGGTCATACTGCACTTTGGGTTTAGTGGTGTAGGTGGAGATATCGGTATTGACTGGAGGGGAAGAAGCAGGAGGCATGGGAGCAGGGGTCATGGGAGCAGGGATCATGCGAGAAATTTCCCCGAAGCTCTTAGCATTGTGCCCCGTTTCCTCTTCAAACCTTGCTCCCACTGAAGGATTTGGTAATTGAGCAAATCGAGCTTGTGGGATACCAAGATTTTGCGGTTGTATGGCCTCTTGAATAACTGTTACTTGTTGGTAGTTAACTCGCGGGTCAATTGTCACTTGCGCTAAATGCCAAGACAATTGCTCACGGGTGGGAAACTGCCCACGTAGCTGAATAAACCAATCAAGTAACCAACGGTAAGCGTAAAATCTTTTTCCTGGCTCAACGGCGCTCAAGTATTCACACACCACATGAGATGATTGCTTGAGCATGGCAAACTCATACTTAGACATTGGCTCCAGATGCAGCATCAAGTCAGCCAGTTCATTTTTGTTAGCAAAGTATTCGTCCCTGGCAACACTATCACCCATTGCCGAGAGGAATTCAAAAAAGCCACCACGTATAAAAGGAATTGGTGCAAATTGATGGGTATCGTTTAAGTCCTGAACAATTGACCATAGATAACCAACACCAGCTACGACTGCACCAATAGGAGCAAGAGGAGAGGTAGCATAACAAACTGCGCCAGTAAGAGCGGTGGCCAGTGTGATGAACTTCGCCAGATTCATACCGTTACGTTCGTCCCTGGCGCGGACTAATAACTGGTCTTGGCGTTCCTGTAACCAAGAGGCGGTATTCCCAGCTTCCAAATACTCAATGCTGGGGTAATCGTCACGTAAAAGTGCCGTTTCTTTGGTTCCTAGCATTGGTATTTGTTGCTGCATGTGAATTCCTCTTA
>JAESGI010000349.1_pt1 | contig 15553 bp, 11 predicted proteins | sample 9269671 | NCBI WGS metagenome assembly JAESGI01 (sample SAMN14515641, study PRJNA621666) | algae metagenome | isolation source: Nostoc indistinguendum CM1-VF10 and co-occurring heterotrophs from gravelly... | place: USA: Clark Mountains, San Bernardino, California | collected 1998-06-05 | reverse complement strand
GCCTGCGTCCCACTAGCCATTGATTGAAAGATGGTGCGAACGACTGGTGCGGCAATTGTGGATAGTGGTACACAAGCAAATGCTAGAGCCAACGGTATACCAATCAAAAACTTTTTCATGGCAACTCTAAAGAGCGATTTACATTAAAGGTAACTTTGGTTCCCTGTGGAATAAACCAAGTATTAGGGCGAGAAGTAATTTCTTGAGTAGCGCGTTGATTGCGTTGACTAAGATTTTGACTGACGTTACCAAAAAAACCTGACATTAACGCGCCAGTGAGATTGCGCTGATTGCCACTACTACGTCTGCGAATCCTGCCTGTGGATTCATCAAGAATTTCTTCTTCACTATCCGGTTGGTTAATAATCTCCCCAACCTTCGAGAGTGCAGACACAGCACCGCTAAACAAGTCATTTCGTGCAATCTCGCCACCCCTGTCTTGAAATCTCCGAGCTATTAGGGGTCTACCACCAACTCCTGTCACGGAAATCGCACCCGCAGAAATAGGATATTCTGTATTATCTTTGATGAGCGCTCTGACCGACGCGTAGGCGTAGCCCGCCGCAGGCATCGCGTAACTGCCGTCATCAACCGAAGCTAACTCGACTGCAAGCATTGTTCCCGAAGGGATTGCCACTTGCCCATAGTTATCGCGTAAATCCTCTTGCAGTCTAGCAATAGACTTAGTGTTATTAGAGGTTGGTGTTTGTGTCTTTCCTGAACCATTAACTGTGGTTTGAACTAATGGGGTAACAATCACACCAGTAGCAAATGAGCCAACTGTCAAATAACGAGTTTGTTTACCTTGGAGAATTTGGCTTTCTTGAGGTAAATAATTGTTAGCTAAAGTAATCTTGTTAACCTTAGAAGTCCCTTGCCACCTGGGGCGGAGCTTTTCAATCGACTCGCTTGAGTTTTGCGGCGTGGTCTGGTCAAAATTATTTGTATCTGTTTGTTCATTCGGTTGATTTTGAACTGCTTGAGTTTGAGATTGAGCCGGATCTAATAAAGATTGTTTGCTGGTGCTAGTTTCGGTGTATGCGATTTTGCCGTAAGAACCGATGCCACGGAGTTTGTTCAATTGCTCAAGAGGATCTTGGGGCGTGAGTGTCCGTGCAGATATAGAGGTTCTTGGAGAAAAACTCGTGCGTGTTGGTGGCTGAGTGTAGGTTCTAATCTGTTGTGGTGCAGTCTGAGTTACGCGACGTGGTTGTGTATTTTGAACAGAACGTGGCGCTGGTTGTGGAGATGGTGGGTTAGATGGCACAACTTTTTGGTCTACTGAAACTGGTACTGGCGCTGGTTGGTCAAATTTATTTTTGTTAATGCGACCTAACTCATCTTCTTGATCCGACAGAGCGAGTTTTGCCCTGGCATCACCGTCTCCATCATCACTTTGCTGGGCTTGTTCAGTGGTGGGTATTTCCTGCGTTTTCAGACTAATCTTTGGTGCTGGTGCGGGGTTAAAAACACCATTGAGCATCAAAAATATCGCTAAAAATCCAACTCCAAAAGGCACAGCAATTATTGCTAGTCTTGACCAAGGAGAAGTAACAAATGTGTGTTTAGTCGGTACTAATAAACTTTCCGGTTCTGATGCTTTATTACCATTACTTTTATTAACATCATCTATTTTAAGCAAATCCTCTAAAGTCGATACAGACTCATTTTTATTATTCTCTTTACTCATTTTCTTTTGCCCAAATCTAAATCGACAATTTCGGTAATTTCTAATCCGGCCTTCCTTGCCGAATAAATTTTCTTAGACAGTTCACTAGTATTAGCTGGGATATACTCTGGATTAGAAATTGATGAAAGTGTAATGGTTTTATTAAAAGTAATCCCTTTGCCGGAATTATCACTACGTTCAAAAGTTACCAGCGTCCCAATAAAATCTATTTCCCATTGACCATCTCTAAGTTGCCGTGGCTGTGAAATAAATCTAGGGATTAAAGATACTTGCGTATCACCATTGAATATGCTAGTCGGAGTAATTGAGGCTAATTTTTTCAAAAATGCGGCTCTAAATCCTCCATTCTCACTCAACGCAAAGGCAGCATCATAAGCTTTACTTGTGACTCGGCTATTAGATTTATTATTAATCTTGCCTACTTCTACCCCAGTATCTTGCTTAGTTATCGGCTCACCTTTTTCATTGAAAACTTGTACTATTCCATCCCAATTAAACATCTTAATAAAGGTATCAGAAATAAACTTTCTAATCACTTCATCAGAGCGTTTCTGAGGGTCTACTGCCTTAGCGGAAATCGTCTCACCTGATGATAATTGTACCAGGGCTAATTGCTTTTGATTTAGTATGCTGATTGCCCCATAATTGAGGAATTGCAATAAGAGGGAAAATCCCGCCATTGAAAACCCAACTAAAGAGATTATTCCTACTCTAGTTGTCACATATTTATTGTATCTGAGTAATTGTAATGGCTCTTTATTAGCAGGAGAGGCTTTTTTATGATTCAGCATAGGCTTTACTTAGCTAATTTTCCGACTAAACTACCACCTTTAGTAGCAACACCTTTAGCAACCTCAATGGCAATCCCACTGTAAGTTTCAGCAGCTTTATTGATTTGAATTAAAACAGAAATGCCACCACCAGCTGCTAAACCTGTAGCTAAGAATGGCGCAATTATACCAATTGTAAATAGAAAGAACATTGGCTGATAAGATTTAGAATCAGCGACTAATTGCCCGGCGAAACCAACAATGATATTGAAGCAAAGTTTGCCAAAACCTATACTGAAATATCCTACTAACCAACTGTAGATTGATTTAGCTCCATAAGGTAGCAGAGAACCACCAACAGCTATAGGCCCCAACAGTGCTGTTACGAGCATAGTCAGTTCAATTCCCCATTGGTAAGCCCCATTCATTCCGACTAAAATTATCGTAACTATGTCAGTAACAGCAGACCCAACAAAAGCATTAATGGGAGATAAAATTAAATCAATTCCATTTGCTTTTCCATCTTTCACATCATTAAAAGCATCGATAGCGCCATCAACCGCATCTATAAACCAAGAAAAAGCTCCATTATTTTTGTTAAACTTATCTGGATATTTTTTGGTTAAATCTTCTTTAGCTTGAGCCAAACAGTTAATTTGTTCTTGTTGACTTAAAGATGAATTCCTACATTTATTTACAGCAATACCAATAGCGCTACGTGCTGCTTCAGTTCCCAATGCACTTTCAAATGCTTGCTTGAGGTCAATTCCTGCTGCCGCTTCGCTAAGAACTATATTATTTACATTATTAATATAGTTTCTAATCCCCAAAGTTGACTTTCCTAGTACATCCCCCTTATTACTGAGCAAAAGAACTACTATTAACGGCCAAATAAAGTCTGTATAAGCTCTTTGTTCTTCCCCCGCCATCATTTTTTTTGTCCATTCAACGACGAAGAAAGTTAGTGTTGCTACAGCAAATAAAGCTCCGACTGTACAAATTGCTGAATAAACACCACCTGTAATAGTTTCGTTCCAAAGCTCATCAAATCCTTGAGCTATTGAAGCTGCATTTTCTTTTGCTAAATCAGCTAAATCACCACCATCTAGTTTGGCTAGTAAAAACATGATTTGAATCCTTGCTCAATACAGTAATTTTGTCAGACATTTGAACGCTAGTTGATTGTTTGTATAAGAGGAAAAAGCTCTTGTAACTTTACCTCCTACTGTGTTTCTATACCCTTTTAATCAGTCAGCAGAAGTAGGATCTAACCGTGCATTAAGTACCACTTCATGCACTAAAGACAATCTGCCATCTTCTTCGGAGTTCTCCTTTTGCCTTTGGGAATCAAGATGCTCCGCTACTTGCGTTAGCATCAAGTTAGAGTAAGCATTGTCCTGTCGGGCTAATAAAGAATCAGTACGCTGCTGTGCCAACATTGACACAATTAAGCCGTTCTGAGACGCGATCGCTTTGAGAACATTCTGAGAAGCGTCCATATTCTGCGCCTCATCAGCAATACCTTTTGCAAGTTTAGCGATTTGTGCAGTAGTATCAATTTTTTCTTGAGTTTGCTGCTGTCCTTTTTTTCCAATCACGCTGGCAATCGAGCCAAGCGTCAATTCACGCTCTAGCTTCTGTGCTTTTTCTTGGGCGACAGGATAAGAATAATCATCCTTGAGCGTATTTTTCAATTGTTCAGCCGAAGCAATTGGGTCAGGCGCACCCAATTGTCCAATAGAACTATCAATTGCCGCATTAGCATTTTCTTTGATGTCACCCCAAGCACTGTTAATCTCACCCTTGGCCCATGCTTGAATTTCCGAAACTTCTCCTTGAAGATCCGATACGATAGAACTAAAAAAATCGTTGATGCTGATGCCATAGCTAGGTGCAGCTATCAATAAACTGCCAACTGTAGCAGAAAGTATTACCCCAATTGTCCGCTTTTTCATTTAAGCTACCTGTCTTGTATGTGATTTTGAAAGTAAATTCTTCGCTAATTCTGATAACTCTTCCCCCCGAATCATTCTGATATAATCCTCACTAAATTTGACTAATCCAAGCAGAGGATTATCTTGATAGTATTTGAGAAATAAAGTGCGTAATTCTTGCTCGTTTGGATTATTAGCAACTGAGGCTAATAAACAGTAGGCAGGATAATAGCGACAGAAAGTTAGCTTGCCGTTATCATCAAGCAACCACTGAGAGTAAATCCCCGACTTTTTTGGATAAAAAGCTTCTGTACTATTGACCCTGATGATTTCAATAGGATATTTAAAGCGAACAATAAACGGGTCAACAGCTGATGATTGAATCCTGCCTACTAAACGTGTGGTGATATTGGCAAATATCTTTTGTGCAGATGCGCTCTGATATATAGTCTCTGGTTCTTGGGCAGAGATGATGACGCGGATACCAGACTTCGCACCATTGGCACACAATCGCCCAATCAAATCAGCGATCGCATCGAATTGGAATAAAATTGGTGCTTCATCAAGAAAGAATATCGAAGCTTTTGAGCTTAAGGCACGACGTAAAGCTGCTGCATAGGCACTAAGAGCGAGTATGGCAGCATCAGCTTCACTCGATAAATTACGTAAAGCGAATACTAACAATTTGGCATTAGTTCTAAAACTGGATGGGCGTGAGATTGATTGCCCAACCCTAGTATTTAACCAATAACTTATTCTCAGCCTAATCTGATTTAATGCTTCGGAAATCTCTTGACTCTTACTAGCGATAGAATCTAATTGTATGAAAGCTGGAGAACAAAAATTATAAAAATCTTTGAGTGTCGGAGTTTCGCTCCAATATTGAGTTCCAAACCCAAAATGTATTGCTAACTTGTAGCGCAATTTTATTTCGTCATCATTAAAAAACGTTTTTAATGTTAACGCAATAATTGACTCAATGTTTGTAACCATTGAAGGGCTGACACCAATCATGCTCGTCCCGATCACCATTGTCATCAGCACTGATTTCAAAAATTCCTTAAAATCATTCAATCGTTCATTTCTCAGTTCTGCATCCAGAGAGCGTAAATCAGGAAGTTCAAAAAGATTATTCGCTTCTTTAGAGATGTCAAAGTATGCCCCATCTTCACCCAGCAGATTGGTGTAGTCGGTGAAAGTGGATGTCCCGTCTGGCTTGGGATAGTCTAGCGCCACTACTGGAATATCTTGTGCAAGTGCCGGAGTAAGAATACCTGCCACCAGTACAGATTTACCTGAACGAGTTGCGCCGAAGACTGCCAAATTCTTATGATTCTGGTACAAGTCTAAATGTACTGGTGTGCCGCCTTCTTCTGCGATTAGCTCAAAGCCAGTGCGATCGCCTGTAGCAGTCCTGATCAATGGCATCAGCCCTGGTGCTTCCGAACTAAAATATGGCAGTCGGCGGTTAAAAGGCTTGGTTAACAACGGCTCCCAAACAAATGGACAACACTGCAACCATAGTTTCCAGGCGTATTCAATCTCCCGGTCTACTACTGCCGGACGCAAGAAATAGCTGGCAAGGTAGCGGCAAGCTTCGTCTAATTCCCGTGGGGTTGGGCGGTGAACCAGAAAAGCAACTGCGGTATGCACTACTACACTACCTTTATATATTGTCTTCTGCGCCTCTACCGCTTCTTCAATATTCATCCCCGATTTGACATCAATATTTCCTTTATCTGTAGATAAAGAAGTGCTGGTAATTGATTGTTTGGTAATGCGTTGAAGATTTGTTTTAGAGATAGTTTGATTTGCCTTTGTTACCTGACAAATAATTTCTGTATCATAAATACTATCTCTAGAGATTAATTCCCACAAATAACGTAATTGAGCTTGTTCGTCATACCATCCCCCTGGCTTTTGGCTGAAGTTGAGCGCCCCAATATATTTATTTTGTAGTTTTACCCATTTTCTATCGAAAAATGGCACAGACTCCTCATTCTCTAACATCTGGTGGCGGATGTGAAAATCGCTCGTCTGAGTTTCTACTATTCCATCTATTGGGTCAATTTTTAATGGATTAGGGATTGCCGGGGGAGTAGAGCGATTACACTGTTGCCAAATTGTTGACCAAATTTCTTCAGCACTTAAAACCCTAATCCCCAACTTCATCTTGTTGCCCAGGATAGCTGACCACTGTAAAAATCCATCATTAAATGAATTTTGCAGAATATTTTCAATTCTAGTATTGTTATGGGCGTGAATTTCACCTGTAAAGCGAAACCAGCCCTTTTCTAATTTTCTAATAAGAGATTCTGTAAAATCCTTAGACCGTTCATCGTCATCAATAACAGTGTAAGTACACCAGAGTCTCAAAAACTTATTCTTTCTAGCTCCACTTTTCGTTAGCCTTTTAGTCCTTAATCTTTCACTACGTATTAACAATTTTAATTGGTCAATCTGACAATTATTCTCTAGCTTGGACAGTTCTTGTTGTCGGTGATAATCCGAGGTAAAAGAACCTAAATGTATTGTTAAGTTTTCCCCTTCGGGAATTTCTTTTAGCCCCGCTTCTATCCCCTCAAAGATCGGCAGCATTTGCGATGATTCTAAATTCGGATGAATCCCTAAACAATCAAAGCAGAATTTTATTTGAATATTTTCACCTTTTTTGAGAATTAATGCGCCTACGCCCTGCCTACCTCCTAAGTTTAGGTCACAAATCCCCGCTAAATGGATAATATCCTCAAAGGGAGTGAGCATTTTGACAACACTAACCTGCTCGTTTTCTAATGCGACTTTACCTAATTTATCTTTAGCCTTATTAGAAGAATTTGGCATAATATTAATAACTGAAACTTAACTAAAATTCAGAACTTAGAACTTATTTTTCTCCCGACTTCCGATTTCTGACTTCTGACTTCTGTTGTATTGATTGAAATCTCATATATCCCCTACTAATCCGAGGGACGCTGACGAACTTACCGAAAAAGTCTTTATTTGTAGAAATTGTCCACCATGTTGCCCATCCCCAAGCAATACTTAATCCTGTACCTAACCAACTTGTTTTCAGTAGATAATTAAAAATAAATACATTGACTACTGCTATTAATGTCCAGGCAAATATTTGGTCGGCAGGGAATGGCCCTAGTCTTGGTCTTTCTCCTAAAATCCTATTTACTGTACGAAAATCATGTTTCTTTGACATGTTTATTGATTTAATAAAGAGTTATCAGCTATTAATCCAAATACGTATTTATCAATAACTGATAACCCAAAAAGCTTTTTTACTGAACAATCAAACCAGTAATTAAATCTCCAACGAAAACTGCCATAACTATGATTAATGGAGTTCTTGCTAGTGTCTGCCAATCTTCATCGTTCCGGGCAGATTGAATAATCTGAACTAGACTGATCCCAACATATAATAGGAATAAAGCTCTCAATACATTGAAAAAAAGCTCGATAACTGCTGATGTTTGTCCATTACCGGCATTACCAAAAGTATTGGTCATCCAAGTTTGAGCATTATTGAAAAACTGAGCATTAGCTGGAGCCGCCGCAAAATCAATTAGACAAATTACTGCTAACAGCGCAAACAACACAGCATAGAGATTAACTCCATACTTTCGTTGTACTTTGTCGAAGTTAGTAAATAATGCTTGTGACTGTTTCGGCAAGGCAATCACGATGGCAGACGCAATCATAAATCCACCCATCAATATATTGTGGACGGACATCTCTGCTATCATCAACACACCAGTCACACCCATCAGTGTGAGTGTGCCTTTTTTCGCCCTGTCATTCTTAGAGTCAGGTAAAAGTGTTCCTGTTGCTGAAGCAGCAAAATCTGGGTATCCGTAGTCAGTACGCATCTGCTTTCGTTCTCCTGAACGATCTCTTGAGGGATAGGCACATTCTTGAATAAGTCAACCCCAAAATCCACAAACTCTGGTACGGAAAAAAACAGAACTGTAGTACTGTATAAACATTTCTAACAGCAATCATCTACGTAGATAAAAAATCTTTGTTGTATTATCAGTCTTTGTGCTTCATATACTCACATCCTTAATCATTAATTAGTATAAATCTTTGTGCAAACTCTTCAGTAAGTATCAAATAGGGGGGATTGACTATTGACTATTTTTATGATGTAAAACATCTAGATTAGCTTTAACAAAGTTTGGGGGTTTAAGTTAAGAGCCTAATTAAAATCCCCGTTACAAAACTGTACTTCCGTTAGCGTAGCGGTAGCGAGTCTGCGAGCGTCCTTCCGACTTCCGACTTGTTTAAGTATCCCTGCTCTCCATAAATTGAACTTCCCCTTCGATACCTCACCATGTTTTGCATCATAACTAAAAACTGTTAAAACTTGATTGCATGTATAGAACAAATATGTATAATACTTGCAGCTTGTACTTCAGCATTTGTTAGAAGTAGATATTTGGTCAAGCAAGGAAATTGGAAATTAACTTTCATAATCATTTGTTGGAGTATTTATGAATAAAAGAAAAATATTTACAGCACTTGTTTCAATAGGTGTAGGACTATGCTTAGGAGCTTGCCAGTCTGAAAGAGACTTGGTTGCTCAGGCAGAGAATGACTTAAAACAGGCTTATGCGGCAGCAAGTGATGATGAGCAAAGCCAAAAAGATAAGGAAGTACAGGAGCAAATAAGGCAATATGTAGAAGAGACACCTAACTTATATAGAATAACTTGGAAGGTATGCGGAGATTATAGAAGTCGTCTTCGGGATGGAGTAAGATGTAGCGAAACTAAAATTCCCAAAACTAAAGGATATGTTGATCCCGTTTACGTCTGGGCAGCTAATGGAGTGCAGTTTGTTAATAAGCAACACTTTGTTAATAGCTATTGGGCTACAGGATTGTTTGTCAAGTCTAAAGGATGCTTGAACTCAGGTAAGCCAGGACAAGAGCAATTTTATAATGTAAAAAATTTTACCAGAGATAAAACGAATCCTGTTCCTACCGCAGCAAACGTGAAGATTGAAGCTTTGTCAAAGCAGTCCAAGCAAACAGTAGTAGAACTTGCCTTCAAGGACGCAGAAACAGAAAATTATGCGCTGACAAATTTCGGTGTGTCAGCAACCACAGGATTAATACCCACCGGGAAAACTTGCTTAACAGTAGACGAATGGAAGAAGACGCAATCGTAAAAATCAGGCACAGTCGCTTCCTTTGATCGCAGTTCAGTAATTATAATTAGTTTAGGCATCGCTATGCAGTAAAATTTTCTGCATTATACTCATCTAGGTAAATAGGCTAAATGAACCTACTATCAACTTATTTGTTTACCTAGACAAGTATCATGATACAGCACGGGGGTTTTGTTCGATCTTAAAGTTGTATTTTCAACTGTGTAATTTACGACATTATAAATTAACTCGCAATCAGCTAAAGTCTCTTCGCCCATCAGGGAGCATCTTGGCGTTCACCCTGAGAATTGATTCAGGACAAGTTCGGAATCAATTGCAGAAAAATTTGAGTTTTTGGCACGCAAGTTTTACCCGTTTCTTGAAGAATTTTTTCTGTAGCAATCAAACCACTCTCAAAAAATAAACTAAAAATGACTCTATAGTTTTATGGCGTGATAGCGATTAAAAAGCGGGCTATTCCGATAAGCTTGATTTGGCATGAAAGCAACAGAAGCAGGGAAGAATTTTGTACAAGTTTCCTAAAATAAGCACCTTTGCCCGTTTTCTTTAACCCAAACCTACACCTGTAATATTTGTGTAGTTAACTGTTAAGAGTATGCTCTTTGACCTGTTGTATTACTTATTAACTATAAAGTCATTATTGGTTTATTTTTTTCACCTATTTTTAGATTTTTCTTTTAGAGGTGTATTTTTAGGGGGAACCAAAAAGATAGCAGCCTTGTTCTTAATTGCTCGTTGTGTGGCGTGGATCTAGATCGTACTTTCGTATCTTTATGAGCGGGTAAGTGCCTTACCACCGAAATCGGGAAAATTGACTTGCATAAAGATGAAACGATCGCATTAAATTTGAGCTTACCGAACACCAACAACAACTTTACTTTGGTAAATAAAGCCCGGTGCTATCATTGGGACGAGCATGAGTGTAACGGCTAGTTTGGTTCAGCGATGAATGTCCCAAGGTTGCTTGCAGCAGTTGCACAGGTGCGCCCCGGTCTAAACTATGTGTTGCATGAGAGTGCCTCAGCCAGTGTGGCGACACATTACCAGAAATTCCTGCCCTTTTTCCAGATTCTGCAACAATCTTACGAATTCGCCGCTCACCTACAGCACCACCCTGGCGGCTAACAAACACGGGCGCGTCGGGACTATTATTGGTTCTTTGTGCCAGCAATTCCTGATAAATGCTTTTGGGGATCACCACGGTTCTGGTTTTCTGCCCCTTGCCGTAGAGCGTAACTTGTCCGTTGCCATCGCGCCCTGGTTGTACCGAGCGCCAGGTTAAAACAGCAATCTCACTCACCCTAGCACCAGTATAATAAAGCAGTTGGATTACTAGCCGATCGCGACCCTTTGGGGTCAGAGCAATCATTGTCATCACCTCTAGCTCACTTAGAAGCCGTTCGGCTAACTTGTCCTGGGGTTCGGGTAACGGCACTTCGGCGGCGACATTAAATTTTGTCCATTCCACTTTCAGAGCGAACCGCAGCAGACTTTTGATCGCCGCAAGTTTTCTGGCGCGGGTGGAGTTCTCATATTCCTTAGTTTCCAGATAATCAGCGAACGCTAGAACGTCGTTCATTGTTACTGTTCGCAAGTCCAAATCATTCAACTGTACAAGTTTTGGGCTTATACCTAGCACAAAGGCAATGAAATAACGGATATCTGTCTCATAAGAACGCCGGGTTTCGGGCGAACGCTTGCTACTCTTCCACAGCTCCACTATTTGGGCAGTGTTGGTAACATCTGCCATCCTCTGCACCGAGTTTTCTGCCCCTGGTGTTAGCATCGAGAGTTCTGAGGTTCCTACATAAAATCCAATCAGCCTCTTACACAAAAAAGATTGTTCCGAATGGTGTGTCCCTTTTTCAATTATCGATTCCAGGGGAGCAACATTTACTAAAATTTCCTAAACGTGAATTCACGCCTGAATCCTTGAGTTAACCAGTTCCGCGTGTTAATACGTCTACCTCTGTAAAGAAAAGAACTCACCTCCCCTATACAAAAACTGCCTCAACATAACACAAAGCGACCGTTCCTAGATAGATCCGATAAACATAGTTTTCGGATCTTAGCGCGTGAAACCATACATTTGTCGTTGGTCAGAGGATACCTCTATTACCATCCCTCCAGTCGATACCAGAACGATTTTCTGTTGATTTTTGCCCCAGACTTGTGTATACATTCGCTAACCTTGGAGAATGAGCGGCTGACAGCCGCCCGGACAAAACCCTTGAGCGGGAACACCAATAATATTAGTTAGTTCATGAAATCACGCCTCGATAGGCAACACCTCTTCATTCAGCAAGGCATAAAATTCAGGAACTTGAGATTCCACAAGTCGCAGTTCACTCGCGGCGATGGCTTCAAGTTCCAGCACCGTCTCCCAGCGCAAATCCTCAACCCATCGCTTAAGGATGCCTTTAATCGCGTCAACCCCCTGCTTAATACCAGAGCGAAGTATTTCTACGCAGTGGAGTAGCGTAACGCGATCTGTCGGAGGCGACTCAAATGCGGTAGTATCCTCCCCTTGGCAATGGGAGTTCCCTATAGCATCAAGGGGGGGGTGTGGATACCAATTCGCAATTGTCAATTCGCAATTCGCAATTTCTTGAAGTTAATTGCGAACTGCGAACTGCGAACTGCGAATTGCTCATTGGAGCTTTTTGATTACGCTTTTCCACGCGATGAGCAATTACATGCATTGCAAATTCTAATTCCTCTTTAGATAAAGAAAAAAGTTTCACCTGTTGACCGCGCTTGCCCTGCTTGCGGAAAGTCAACTTTAGCCCCAGCTGCTCTACCATTGTGGCCAGCAGCCAAATAGGTTTACAGTCTAGGGGAATAGTAAACCCAAGAATTGCTTTAACGTGAGCAGCACAATGTATAGCGATCTCCGTCATCTTGAGTAAGGTGGAATCCGAGGCAGTAACTTCATCACCCCTCACTAAACTTAAGAGAATCTGATGCAGCCCCAGATTAAATCTAGCCAGCCACCGCGCCGAATAATTGCCCCAGTCGATGCACAAAGGTAGATTGTCGCGCTCGGTGCGGTCTTTTTGGGTGACAATTGTTGGTGGGGTAGGATAACTTCGCCCAGTTTTGGGGTCAGTAAACGATTCTTCGGGTGGGGCTAAAATGGCCTCAAGTCCAGCGATAGCTCTAATTAAGCGACCACCTTTATCCATTTCTACGAGTGATTCGGTTACTTCGATGCCGTAAGAATCAGAGATGCGGAACTTTTCACATTCAAAAATTTCGCTAGGGTCAAGGTAATCTTTGCTCTGACGGGCACGGTACTCACTCAAAGTAATATTGTTCGCCTTGGCAACAGCCGAATTGTGGGCACTATCCAAAGCTTGTGCTGCTGCTTTAAGACTTTCAAGAGATTGAGGATCTGAATCACTGCCCACATATATAAATGTATTGCCCATTTCGGTGAGGAGCGATCGCAAATCATCACGCAGATTATTGAGAGAATAGTGGCGGTTGGCAAGAATTTGGCAGTAAGCCTCAAGCGCCCAATCTTTCTCGGCTCCGCGTTTGCCTGTTTGACGGTCAATCCGCAAGAGAAAAGCGGTCATTTCATTGGTTTGGAGCAAGCGCTCTTTAATCTTGGTAGCATTGGTATCCTTGTAACCAAAAGGAGGGCGCGGGGCCACCCAGATATGAAACGGAACTTTCGGGCGATAGCGGTAAAGCTGTTGGGCGCACTCAGTAGCGGTTTGGGAAACGCCGTGAAAGACACCAAATACTAAATCAAAATGATACTGGGAAATATCAACACCAGTACCGAGGCTGGGAGAGGTGAACAAGGCATCAAAGTTTTTGACGGCGTTGGTGATATCTTTGATGAAAGCAACATTTTCATCACTGCCAGAATTGTCAGAATGAACAGACCAGATGCGCCATTTTTTTGGTGTATGTGATTTTTCGGAGTTAGATTCTTCGTAGTTGATTGTAAAGGATTTGTCGAGTTTTTTGATAAAACGCTTACTGTCACTGGCAACCATGACTTTCTCACCAAGCATCAGCGCTGCCGAGATTTGGGCGACTAGAGCGCTCTCATTATCCCCCTCGTACCAATAAATTGTGCGCTCCCCGTTTCGCCATTCGTTTTTAATGATGTAAGGTACTTCACCTTTGGGTCGCATTGCAAGAAAGAAGTTTACCGTTAAATCATCCATGTGTGCATCGGCAATCACCACTAACGGCGCGTTGTATACTATATATTCCAGTACTTCAAGTATTGCTGCACGGTGCTGTTTGCAAGTATTACTGTGTAGTAAGTGGGTGAGGTATTGGCAGGCTTCATCTATAAATATGCAACCGTAGGTGAGAGACTGGGTATTGAGTTTGTGCAAGCTGTCAATAGTAATACTAAGGGCTTGGGCCTGGGCTAAACCTGTGTAACCCAAGTCGGAATACATCGCCGTCCGCAAACGTTCGGCAAGATTTTTCAACAAGTTAACCCGATGTCCATTGTTGAGGAACCGCGCATCGGGGTTTTGGTCACGCCACCAGCGCATAAGTTCAGTTTTGCCTGTACCCATGTCGCTCCAGAGTACGACTAGTCCTGATTTTGGGAAATTGAAGGTAGGGGATTTCTTCGATTTGTCTGAATCAACTCCGCCAGAATCCGTAGACTCTTTCTTTCGAGAATGTCCTTTAATAGATGGCGTGAAAAGTTGTTCCTTTTCAAGATCATAAAGCTCAGGCACTCTCAAGCATTTTTCTTCAAGTTCAGGAATGCACAAAGCCTCAGAGAGATACTTGATATTAATAGTGACATCTGGTTTGTATTTGCTAAGTCCCCATTTCTTAGCCCGATACGAGCGCTTGTAATCAGCAAGTGATTTAGCATCATCGATGATTGCGGTCAGTAGAGCGTTAGCATCTTCACCGCGACCAACCACGAAATCATCAACGCCTTTTTCTGGCCCCGGCAGTAATGCAACTTCACATTCAGAACCAGCCGATTCGATTGCTTTTGCAGTCCGAACAGTGGCTTGAAAAACCGACCACCTGGTTTTAGAAGAGGTTTCGTAGTCAAAAAGAATTATGAACTTGCGCCCCGCCTGAGCCATTGGTACTAAGTCAGGATGCAACCGTTCATCAAAATCTTGTTTGCCCACGCGCCCGTTCCAAATTCCCGGCAGTGCGATCGCTACAAACCCTAAAGAGAGCAAGCAAGCTGCCTTTTTTTCCCCTTCGCATAAAATAATGGGAATCTCTGGGTGCTGCTTTACCCACTCCCAAAATATTAGCGGATTGAGTTGATCCAGTAAGCGCAGGGCCAAAAGTGAATGATAGCGCTTAATTAAATAGCGTTTTGCAACTTTGTCCCAGATGGGGTTAGCGACATCAAAGTAGGTAACGCGGTTGGGGGTTTTGGGTGGTGACTCGTATTTGACGGGTTTGCCTTTTTCCCAATCAATACGGGGGAAGTTCGGCTTAATCCGCCCCCACTCCATTGCTTGCCAATTGTTGAAGGGGTCAAGGGATTGAATCCATGTCCCCCCCAGCAATAGATGCTGATATATTTTGATGTATGCATCCGTGACTCGACCTGCATTTTTTCGAGGGATTTTGTTGGAGATAAACAGGTAGTCATAAATTGTTTCTCCCTCGATGTGGAAGAAGTTGCGCTCAATTAGTGCTGGATGAATGGCGCTACCAGTTAGCAACTCATGGTACTCGGCAAGCGTGAGATTGTTTGGGTATTCAATCGGGTGTTCCCTCTGGTCAACTGATACCTTGCAATCTGGTTTAGGCTCAAAGAACTCTTTGTTGCCACCGTTAAGTGCAATAGAAGTTGTTGTATTCACTTTTCTCCTAAATTTTTCCATGACTTTGTGAGCGACTTGCAGCACCTATGCCGCAGTCAAGGCAATTCGCAATTTCCAATTCGCAATTCGCAGTTGAATTCAGAGTTAGCTCTGAACCCACCCCTGAATTAAGTTCACTGATTCTCTAAATCAGAGT
>JAESGI010000348.1_pt1 | contig 15780 bp, 14 predicted proteins | sample 9269671 | NCBI WGS metagenome assembly JAESGI01 (sample SAMN14515641, study PRJNA621666) | algae metagenome | isolation source: Nostoc indistinguendum CM1-VF10 and co-occurring heterotrophs from gravelly... | place: USA: Clark Mountains, San Bernardino, California | collected 1998-06-05 | reverse complement strand
GCTTGACACTTGCTATTTTGTACTTGCTTTGTTTACCATCATAAATTTCAATTGATGATGTATCAAAAAATGTCTTACATCAAGCGATGTGAATTGATTTTTTATTGTTTGTGAGAAATTTGCGTTTAACCTGTCGATGGTAGAACTGACGCAACCATCTCGTGAGGAACTGCTGGATAAGCCGTTTGATCGACTAACGGCTAATGATAAGAACAGCTACGGGAATATTAGCCATCCTCAGACGAGCCTCTTGATTGCGGTGGGTTCACAGACTCCGACTTGGCGCAGATAGAGAGAATGACAGCGTAAGTGAAATAGTAGGCGTAACCCCCTAGCTATCTAGTTGGTATACAAAGCAGGTAAGCTGATATTGCAGCTACCAGCAGTAAAAAATTAGTGATAGAAAAATCGCCTCGCCATCGCCCACAACGGAAATTCAGTAATACTAAACGAATAATTTTAGAATGTTCGCTCATCAAGTGTGTGCATTGTGGGGCAGAATTAGCGCTACGCAGACCAAGACACATGCGTAAAACCATTCAAACAATGGATGGTGCAGTATTTGTGGCAGGCAAGAGTAAAGAATGTACCAATCCCAGTTGCACACATTTTGGTAAACATTACTACGCTACTGGCGTACTAAAGTATAGCTTGCCTTACAGTACCTACGGGCTAGACGTGCTGGCATTCATAGGTTGGCAACATGAACATGAACATCAACAATTGGTAGAAATTCAACGCTCATTAAAAGGGCGTGGTGTGGAAATTAGCGAGAGTAATGTCGGCAAGTTATACCGTCAATTTTTGGCACTGTTGGGTGGAACGATTGCATATACTCAAGAGAAGTTAGCTGCCACAGCGATTGAACACGGTGGTTTGATTTGGGCAATTGATGCGTTACAACCGTCGATGTCATGGAACCTTACTCTACGTATTGTACGAGGTATTAAGCGGGACACCAGTTAGTGGAATTCAGTTACCGCAAGCACAGGCACAAAGGTTAATTGAGTGGCTGGAACTATATAAAGAGCTACCGTATAAAGTGCTAGCAACATTGTCAGATGGAGAAAAATCAATCATCACGGCAATGAATTCAAGTTGGCCAGATCTGACTTTTCACGGTAAGTCCTCAAGTCTCGAAAAAGCGTGGCTTTTTCCACAAGCTAATTATCAATAGCTTTAAGTTAATGAGAATAGCTAACGGAAAAATCAGAGCTTGAGAAACCCTCAAAATGACCTTTTCCACATCCCGTGAAAAGTCAGGGCCAGATGCACCACATCAACGTTGTCAAGCCCACTTTCTAAGTAATTTAAGTGAAGTGGTGCTGCCATTAGATACAAAACTACGACAACAATTAAAGGCAGATTTAGATGGGCTGCCAAAAGTCCCAGATCATTCGGAAAGACTTCAAGAGCCAATCCAGGAACAGCAGCCAGATAGTAGCAGCGCCCCCCTTTTTCAGCAATCCCCTATATGTCACGAGATGCAGATTTAATGACAGTTGAAGGTCAAATTGGTGCTGCGATTCGGGATTGTGTCAATCGTACTAGTCGCAAACCTTTTCAGTGGGGCGGTTTAAACGGTTATAAGCAACTAGAAGCGATAGGTTCGATACTACGTAGTCTACCATGCCGAGAAATTGACACAGATTATTTGTCTCTCTTGTCAGTATGGATTGACCAAGCTCTAAGCAACAATCTTTCCGTAGCCTTGGATTTGGCAGAAGCGCACAAGTGGTTGCGACGAATTGCCGAATGTTTGCGCTATCCAAATAACTCTGACCCCACCTCAGAGAATCTGACTAATACTACAGATACTAGCAATTTCTCCTTGACAAGCCTTAAAGTTCAATGCGAGATAGAAGAATTATTACAGCAGTTTCGACCTGACCCTCAACAGCATCCGGCACAGTTTGCTCTCAAAAAAAAATTACAACGACTATGGGACAAATACGGAGCTAATTTGTTGCACTGCTATGATATCCCTGGTTTGCCACCAGATAACCTGAAAATGGAAGCTATGTTTAGCCATTTGCGTCGTCACCAGCGACGAATTAGTGGACGTAAATCAACTGCCGAATTGCGTGATTTTGGGCAATATCAAGTTCTCTTTCTTGCCGAAACAGAACTTCAGTTACTTGAAAAAATTCAGCAAGTACCTTTAGCTGAGTATAAAACTCAACGTCGCAGATTAGCTTTGGCAGAAGCACCCCGTCAACAAAAACATCGCCTTCATCGTCATCCAGTTAGCACAATACAAACTTTGATCGCTCAACATACCGAACTTCTGACTGTGCTTGAGTCTCAAGCTCTTGAATACCAATTAGATAGCTAGGGGGTGATCGCTCTTTTAGGTTCGTGTTTCAACCTACTTTCTTTCCTTAACCAAACAGTATTGCACTCGCTCGTGCCAATGCCAAGCTCAAGCTTTGTTTTATCAGATTGATGCTCAAAAGACTAGCTGCCAGCTAAAAAAGATATCAAATGGGTTCTATAAGCCATTCGCCTGTTGGAAAAACATGGTATCCACACTCTGGAAAATTTTTCAGACATAAATGTTTCAGTTATTTATTGAAATTTAGTTAGATGTTCTGTGGTGTAGGTGCTTGAGTAAACGCAGCATGGTACGCAGGGATTATAACTAAACTTTGTTAATAATTTCTTTGAAAATTTGTCATATTTTGGGGACAAAAAACCTTTAGTTATGACCTAATCAAAAAATTCAAAAACAGAGGGAATAACTTTCCTATTGCTTATAATGTTGATAGCAGATTAAGCAATTACGCTGCTTAGTTTTAAATCATAACCCCTATCACAAATTAAAATGGACGCAAACCAAAGAAATTACAAAGGTCAAGTTGGAATTAATGACTTGATTAGTGATGCCGTGAACAATGCGGTGGCACGACGGAACCAGGTTATAGATTCTCAAGATGCTTTGCCAGCTTTGTCTGAGGAGGAAGCAGAAAGTATTGCAGGTGGTTTTAATCTGCCTATTTATATTGGTGGCCTTTTAGGGGTAATTTCAAATGCTTAGTTGTCAGCCCTCAAATGCAAAAGATGCTCTTTGCTGGAGGCTCGATTGATGGAAGACATTGCTGCTAATAAAACTACGCTTTGTCCCAGTGCTAAACCAGAGTGGAAGGATAGTATTGTTTTCGGTTTAATTAGTGGAACGGTAACAGAACCTCGTGTAGCTTATCTAAAGCAGGCATTACCTGTCACAGATGAACTGATGGCAAAGGCTAGCCCAGTTACACCCACTGAAATCTTTCGTACAGCTGCACCCTGCGCGACTAAAGGTTGTCAGCATTTTGATGGCAAAGATTGTCGTCTGGCACAGCGAATCGTAGACCAGTTGCCTGCGGTAGTAGAGGAACTGCCACCCTGTTCCATCCGGCGAGATTGTCGGTGGTGGCAGCAAGAAGGCAAGGCAGCTTGTATGCGTTGTCCGCAAACGATCACTGATAACTACAACCCGTCCGAACTAATGCGTGCAGTGGCGACACCAAGTGCTAGTTAAGCAGCGTTACCAGATGTCCTTAAGAGTTATGAAAGGAGAGGATTATGTCTGTGGATATCAATCAAAGAAAGTTCAACAGTCAAATTGAAATTACTGACTTGATTTCAGAAGGCGTGCAAAATGCATTTGCGCGACGAAACCAAGTTTTAAATGCAAAAGAGCCTCTATTGGCATTTTCTGAGGAAGAAGCAAAAGGTATCATCGGTGGTCAGGTAGGAAAGCTTTATTTTACAACCTGTGGAATGGTTTCGTGCGATCCATCTGTTCTAAGCTAATTGCTGACTTAAAAGCAAAGCGAGAGGGGGTAGGGATTCAGCCTGAGAATATTGGTTATTTACGGCCTCTATGAGTGATTGTTGCGGGGAGGGGATGCTTGGTTTTTTTTGGCAAGGATGCACTGCTGGGCTGTTTTGTCTGCTTTGGACATTGAAGCAGATGCTGCGAACAAAGTTTACCCCTCACTGCCTACTTCAGTCTATACACGAGGCAATATTTAAGATCATTCTGAATAATCATTCAAGAAACAGAGGAATTACGGTTCAATCTGGGGGCTGGTACGAGCAAAGGAACCAAACATTTATGGGGTTTCTAGAATACTTGCGAAATTGCTGAACTTTGTAGTGGTGGTTCAAGTTAAAAACATATTGTTACCTTCATAGCTTATGACATTTCTATTAAACTCTCATAATGTTTTTGATTATTTAGCTGATAATGATTTATGTAATCAGCCAGAGCAACCTCTTAATAAGGTAGAGCTAGTTGCAGCCAAAAACTTTAACTTATTAGTATCTTTTGCAGATGGTTGCAAACTTCTGGTTAAGCAAGAACGACACAATCACGAAGGTGAAGCGGCTGGTGAATTTTTAAGTGAATGGCGAATTCAAGAGTTTTTACAAAGATTTCCAAACCTTGGCAACTACTGCTCATTTTTACCAGAAGTACTGCATTTTGATGCCGAGAATTCTATTATTGTTTTCAGATATCTGGATGATTATCGAGATTTAATGGATTTCTACACCAAGGAAAATAGCTTCCCTACAGAAATCGCTACCGCAATTGGTAATATTTTAGGGACTATCCATCGTGATACTTACAACCGCCAAGAATATCAGGAATTTTTTTCTAAAAATTCAGATAATTTAATGGCTGGTCAAGTATCACATTTAGTTCGGAGATTAGAACGGATTGAACCAGAAATTTTTGGTCTAATTCCTGGGGATGGGTTAAAGTTTTTTGCTCTATATCAACGTTATGATAGCTTGGGGCAGGCGATCGCTGAGTTGGGCAATGCTGTAACGCCCTCTTGTCTCACCCACAATGATTTGAAACTAAATAATATTCTTCTGTACAAAGATTGGCAGGATTCCAGTAACAATATTGTCCGGCTAATTGATTGGGAACGCTCGTCTTGGGGAGATCCAGCTTTTGATTTGGCAACACTTCTTGGCAGCTATGTACAAATCTGGCTAGGGAGCTTGGTTATCAGTAATTCTTTAAGTATTGAAGAGTCTCTACGTTTGGCAATAACACCTTTAGAACTACTTCAACCTTCAATTGGTACGTTAACCCAAGCTTATTTAAACACTTTTCCAGAAATTCTAGAACATCGCCCTGATTTCTTGCAGCGGGTGGTACAATTTACCGGTTTTGCTTTGATTCAACAGATTCAGGCGATGATCCAGTACCAAAAATCCTTTGGCAATATGGGAATTGCTATGCTTCAGGTTGCTAAGACCTTATTAAGCCGTCCTGTACAATCGATGCCAACAATTTTTGGTGTTGCTGCTGTTGAATTAACTCACCTGAGTAGTTCTGCTGTTTAAATTATTTTGTTATTACTAAAGTAGTTATGCAATTATTAAATTCTCCTCAAACTCACCTAGAGACTGGTTTAACTGGGCAATTACTGGATGTTCTGCAAGATATTGTTCAAAAAATTGAGATAAAATCTGATTTCTCCATCCACCATCCAGATTACAAACCTTTGGAATTACCATCTGAGGCAGTTGAACGTTTTCAAAAGATGCCAACCCAGATGCAACAGAAATATCTGAGTCTGCAATTGCGGACTTTTCTTTACGGTATCTATTACAACGGTTCTATGCAAAGTACGTTGGCACTAGATGGGGAGGGAAATGGTTTGCGCTTAGATTTGGAGAATAATACTGTTTTAGGAGTAGATGTAGGGTTTTATAAGCGATTACATGAAAGTAATTTTGGAGAAGGCTACTTTGACTCTGGTTGGTCTGTTTTGAGAGAAGAAAGTGATGGTAGTTTAGCCGTAACTCAAGGCGGTTTGAGGGTACATATTCAACGGAATAAGCATCTTCAACCTACTGAAGTAGCAGCAGTGGTAGGTGATTTTGTCGCTATTCGGATGCCAAAGAATCGAGTACAAAATGGCTTTTATATGGCCGTTAGCAATGTCGCACCTGAAAATCATGAAAACCTGGTACGGGTATATTTTAATTTTAGCCCAGAAGGTGCAGTGACAGTGATGAGTAGCATGACGCGGCGGCTGAATGCCATTCCCATTTTCTTCCACTTTAAGGTGCTGTATAACCCAGATGACTACAAGCGTTACGATTCAGGGGTACTGTACTTTGAAAAAGGCAACTATGAAGCTGTCCGGCAAGTCCTTGAGGTTATCTATGTAGAAAACCAATCGCATTTTCAGCCGGAGGTGCCGTTATTCACGATGCAACTTGCACCAGGGTTAGGGTTGGCAGAAGAACCAAACCAAAAGTTTGCTGTTCAGGAAAGCTTTGGGATGAACCGCTGTCAGATTGTGGCGAATGGGTTGTTAACAGCTTGGTATCAAGAAGATAACTCAATTGAGGGACGGATGCAGGCTATCTGTAAACAATTTTCTTCTTTGGGAATCGAATTACATTGTTCATATCTTAATGCCAATTCAGAAGATATTTATTAGTAGTTCCATTGGTTTAGGGGAATAAACTGATTAGCTAGGCTTAATCAAGGGTTATATTTTTGCTAACTATAGGCAACAAAAACTTGTCTTTGACCTTGCTTAAATAACTAATCAATCCTTTAGATTGCTTTTTATGACTTTTTCAGCAAGCCCCAAGTAGTTTTCGTCCTTTGATATAAAGTTGCCGCCAAGGGTGAGTACGTTCCACCAAATACTGCCAGTCGCCTATTTGGGGAGATTCAAGTTCTGGGATAAGTAGCCGGACTTGTCCTTCCCTTGTGTGGAGAAATAGTTGAGTGCCTGGACGCATCTGGCGCTTGAGCATGATCATTAGATCGATGGAACGCAGGATCGGGAAATTAGCAAAGTAAATTTGATAATTAACTAGGATATAAATGCATTATTTATGGCACGGTATTTAATGATGCAAACATTGAAATAATAGGTAAGTAACCTATTATGGTAATGGGAGAAGGCAATTTTAAGTCAAATCCCAACTGAAACAAATTTACTTAAAAGGGAATTCCCTGATGGCTAGTATTGCAATCTCTAACTTACAGTTTGTTGGTGCTGATTTGTTCCTAGATTATGAAAGTTTTTTAAATGATCTGACAGATGAGGATATGAATGTGTTTAACGGTGGTATTGGAACTATTAAACCTATTCTCACCGGTGATACATTTATTCTCAGCGTAGTCCTAAGTCCGCAGCTCCCGCCTTTTATCGCTTGTTAAAAACTTTTAGCACATTAACTGATGCTAGCAATCCCGCAAGCAAGATTTAACATAAAATATAGCTTATTTTTCTTCAACTTAAGGTTTATCTTGGGTTGATTTTTTATTTATTTTGAAGTAGGTAAATGAAGAATGCAATTAAAATTATAGTTAGATTACCTAACCGTATAGGGTATGTTAGCGTCAGCTAGTGAAAACTGAGCGCAAAGGCGAACAACCAACGAAATGGGGAGTTTATGAGCAAAATTGGGGCATTGCCTACTACGTTATGTTTGATCGCTATCCTGATGAACTGTAAGCTTTTCAGTTAGAAGGCGATCACTACAGAAAAATTGAATTAACCGAGTCTAGAGTTAAAATGCCAACCTTGGAGTTCGGTTTAGGACTATGGCTGGGAGAGGATCGGGGCAAAAATCGACAATCGTTGCGTTAGTATGATGCAGCTCTGTAACTGGATTCCCACCGCAAAAGAATTGGAGCGACAGGAGAAAGAATTGGTTCAACAAGCGAGCAGAAGGGTTAACAAAGTGTCTGCGACTCTCAGGGGTTGACGAGAGAGCAGATTTAAACACTTTGTAGCGGCTATGGAAAGCGATAGCGAAGCGCTGCCGCAAGATACGGCGGATCGCGCAGTTTGCAGCACGTCTCACCTGAGTAAGATAGATTGTAGCGAATAGCATGGATCTTGCTGTTACTGCCAGAAGGAAATAACCCTAAATTTTTATTGTTCAGTTTTAGAGAATTCTTAGGCTGATTTTTTATTGGTTTTTTAATTTGTATAAATGAGCAAGCAGTGAAAAGGTAAAAAGGTCATAAATGTTTTATATATATAATGCAAAATTAGATCCTTTGTCCAAATAAGTATAATATTTTTGTTTTCTGAAAGATAATGCAGTGAATGTGATAATAAATAAACCTATAAATGCATTATTTATGGCATATTGTTTAATTATATAAAGCTTGAATTAATAGGTTAAATAACACATTATATTAATGGAATAGAAAAATTAAAAGTCTAATTCCAACTGAAAAAATTTACTTAGGAGTAATTTCACAATGGCTAACATTGCAATCTCTAACCTATGTCCTGCTGGATCTGAACTATTTCATGATTCTGAAAGCTTTCTGTATGCTCTAGCAGAGCAAGACATCATGTATATATTAGGAGGAAAAGAACAAGAAAACGTAATTGGCTGGACATTCGCTCACTGGAGCAATGGACATGGTGTAGTTGCAAGCTCCCTTGTTTCCTGGTAGATGACAAGTTTTGTCCTTAAAAAATTAACTTGGCATAACACCCATTAAAAAGTCAGAAAAATTCAAAACATAGTATTGAAACAAAAATTACTTTTTGCTTCAATACTATGTTTTGAACTAAATAAGTTTGAGTGGTACTCTTAAGAAACATTATTTGCTCAAAAACTACTCTTAATAGTGCTGTTAGATAAAAATAAGCCCAAAATCGTAATAAAAAAGTTATCCAGTACTAATAAAGAAAATTGAGGCAGTCAATCTGACATTTGTCAATTCAAAGCATAATAGCAACCGAACAAACTTTACTTATGAGTAAATTTTAAGTAAGGATTCAAGTGGCAGTATTGACAAGGGGGACACTTGAGGGGGAATATCACAAATATGAACCAAAGCCTGCCTCAAGATTTAGACCGAGAAAGTTTGAACCAGTTGTCGAAGGAAGAACTGGTAGAGATAATTATTGAGCAGAGCAAGGTAATACTGAGTTACAGAAAATCATCTACGAACTACAGCAAGAAATAGAGCGTTTAAAAGTCAGTCGAGATTTAGACAGTTCTAATTCGTCGAAGCCACCGTCGGGGGACATCCTCAAAAAGAGTGAAAACAAAAAAGCACCCTTGGAAGAAGAACCGAACCACCCCAAAAGAAAACGGCTCTTCAGTTCTTTTTATGGAGTCGAATAATAAATAAAATCTAATCAGAGCCTATATTCCTAGCTATGACTGGATTTTAAATTTTTGAGCCTTTCTACAAAATGGCTATTTTAATGCCGTACCATAAAAGCAACGCAAGAGCCAAGAAAACCAGGTGGGCAACCAGGACATCAAGGTAAGACTCGTAAAGGTTTTGGCAGAATAGATCGTTGTGAAATCTTACGTCCGACGGATTGCGTTTACTGTGGTCAAAAAGCATTTGCATCTGTGGCAGTAAAAGTAGAAAAGCACACTGTAGCGCAATTAGTAGAGTGTCCAATCGAAGTAGTGGAGTATCAACGCTATACCTGTAGATGTGAGTGTTGTGGCAATTTACAAACAGCCTCCTGCCCACAAGACATTATTCCAGGACAAGATTTAGGAACGTCGTTACAGGCATTTTTAGGGTGGGCAAATAATTATGCACACATGCCCTATGAAAAACAACAAGAAATGTTGTGGGAATTGGGTCAAATTGAAATTGGGCTAGGAACTTTAGTCTCCACCAATGAACGAATTCAAAAAGCGATTGAACCAAGCATTATTGAATTAAGTAATTGGGTAAAACAAACACAACCTAACATCCATGTAGATGAAACTCCTTGGTCAGTCAAGGGAACCAAAGAATGGTTGTGGGTAGTGGCTAATTCTGAGTTCTGCCTATTTACTGCGGCTGACACTCGTTCACGATCCGAATTAGAAACGATTTTAGGGACTGAGTATGCAGGGGTACTCAGCAGCGATGATTTTAGCGTTTACAATGGCTATCAAGCTTTAGCCCAGCAGAAATGTTTGGCGCATCTACGCCCTCATTTCAAAAAATTAATTCAGCTTCCAGGTCTGCACAACCAAGCGATTGGTGAAGTGTTTGTTGATTTAATTGATCAAGCCTTTAGGGGCTATGCTCAATGGTTTGAGACTCTAGACTGCTTGAGTTATAACGATTGGGTCAATCAATTCAAATCCAAGTTGCACTCCTCGCTCAATCAGTGGATTGACAAAGCAGGAGCTACAGCTGGCCACCTTTTACGTTCTTTGCGTGATAAAGCAAGTCAATGGTGGTATTTTCTTGACAATCCTGAAATCCCTCCTGATAACAATCAGTCCGAACGAGAGTCCTTCGGACACGCTTCGCGAACGCTGCGTTTGGCTGTGACGAAACGTAAGGTTAGTGGTGGTTCCCGGTCAATGGACAGGTTTAAACATACTGCTCATCTGTTGACAGTGGTACAAACCTGTCGTCGCCAAGGTAGGTCTGTGATTGATTTTTTTGCACAAGCACTGCTAGCTAATTCTGATAATTATCTGTCTCGCCCATCCCTGCTTCCTAAATATTAAACCTGAATCCTTACAATTTTAAAATAGCTAATATTAGAATATCTGACCTACATCCTATCGGTGCTAACTTCTACCTGAATTATGAAATTTTCAATGAATTAACAGAGCAGTAAATTGCAAATATTTTGGGTTATTTGCATATATATATTGGAATTTTGAAGGCAACAATTTGCTTTGATATCGAGTTGTATACGCATGAAATTTCTATTACTTTCACCCATTAGAAGTAATGTCTAGACGGTAGCCCAAGGTAATATATGTTGGGCTGCTTATTAGAGGTTGTTTGAAAAGTATTTCACTGTAATTTTAGGCACTTTTAGATCCCTCCTAACCCCCTTAAAGAGGTGGGAACCGGAATCAAAGTCCCTCTTTATAAGGGGGATTTAGGGGAATCTAAAACTTTTTATACCGACAATAGGACTTTTCAAACATCCTCTCAAAAGTTTACTTTATCTCAACTTGAGTAATTTGTTGCTTTAGCCATTGCTGGAACAAATCTAAGCCAATTTTATAGTGCAGTACATTATCCAATTGCGGTTGAATAATTTCCTCTACCAAAATCAGATGTACTCCCACAGATGCCACTATAGGTTTGAGAAGTTGGGGGGGCTTGGTAGCGAAGACAGCAGCAGAAATTTCCGGCTTCATATCTTTGCGACCCACTATCCCCCGATATCCTCCTTTTCGACGTAATTCCGTATCTTGGATATATTTGTGAGCAACATCATAAAAACTCATCTCACCTTCCTTAATTGCATAAAAGAGTTCCATCGCCAAGTCTTCATCATCTAGAACAACGTCATACATGGCTACACCAGTATAATCTAGTTGATTTTCAAAGAAATAGGGTTCAACTTTATCTGCAAATAGATGAGTAGCTAACTTGCCAGAAATGACGCTGCTGTAAACAATCTCTTCATAATCATCTATGGAAAGACTATGTTTTTCCAACCATGCCCAGGTATCATCAGCACTAATAAGTTTGTTCATTAACCGTATTTTATCTGCTGCTTTTTGCAATTCTTCAGCCTCTACTTTTATACCTGCCTCGGCTGCGGCATTTGCAATAACCTTGCGGGTAGCAATTCCCTCAATAAACTCAGGAACTTTGCAGGATAGCTTGACTTGAACAAGAATATCTTCGTTAGTAATAGTAATAAGTTGAGACATAATTTTTCTCCTATGTAAACAGACGAAATTAGACGTGGAATCTATAGATGCTAGATTTGAGGACGCTCTGCCTCCAAGCGATGTATTCCTACGCAGATTATAGGAACGATAAATTAGCTACAAAGCCTCTAAATAGACGCTCTACAATTTCACCCCGCCCTGCTGCAACTGCTTAAACGGATCAAGTAGAAAATCAATAATCCGACGCTGGCGCACAATTACCTCCGCCGTTGCAGTATCCCCAGGATGCAAGGCAATACATTTATTAGCCGAGGTAATACAATTTTGTTTGAGGGCAATTCCCAAGTCATAAACTGCTACCTTTCCATTAGGTGTTTCCACCTCTATGGTAGTAGGAGAAATCTCTAATAATTCTCCTTCCAGCACGCCATAATCCTGAAACGGATAAGCATCAAACTTTAACTTTACTGGCAATCCTCTTCGCAAAGAACCACTCTCAGTTGTCGCCATTTGCGCCCGAATTATTAAAGGTGAACCTTGGGGTGCAATCTCCGCAATCATTGCTCCAGGCTGCACTACAGACCCAGCCCGTTGTATCGGTAACTGAAACACTCTACCATTCACGGTGGCTCTTAACTCTCGTTGTCCTAACTGAAACTTTAACGAGACAATCTGACTCTTACTTTGAGCAGTTTCTGCCTGAAGCGTACTAATTTCTGTCTCCAAACTCTTCTGTTGTTCGTCGATTTTTAGCAGAGCCAGCTTGCTGGAACGAGTCAAAGTTTGATAACTCCTTTCTTGTTCTTTCACTCGCAACTGTGCCTGCTCAATATCTGCATTGGCTTGCCGAATAGTCCGCTCATAACTACTCTGTTGTTCTAACAAACGTAGTTTAGCCTGCTGGATATCTGACTGATTTTGTTCATATAATTGTTGTTTATCTTTAGCTATATCTTGCTTCTCCACAACATTAATTTCTGGAACAACCCCTGACTGCCAAAGACTGCGATAGCGTTCAACTTCCCGCTCGTTACTCGCCAAACTACTGTTTACTAACTTATTAGCAGTTTGACTATGCTCAAGAGTTTGTCGTGCCTGATTTACTTGAGCTAATTTTTCATCTTTTTGTAAGTCGTATGAATTCCTAAGAGCATTCATATTCTGTCGCACTTGGTCAATTTGAGCTTGTTTTTCTAACTGTTGAGATTGATTTTGTTGCTGTTGGGTTGTCAAAGATACAACTAACTGACTTTTAGATGAATTTAATTGAGAAAGTCGATTTAATTGTCCCTCCAACTTATCCTGTGCCTGCCGCATTTCCGCCTTAACTAATTCTGATTCCAATACCAATAAAGTTTGCCCAGCTTTAACCGAATCACCCTCCTTTACCCGAATTTGGGCAACAGTACCTGCCACAGCCGCATCCAGCCTAACCGTTTTTCCTTTTGGCTCAAGTCGCCCTCTTGCCGTACCTGTTTCATCAACTTTAGATAGCATCGCCCAAGGTAAAATGATCGACACAAACACTACCAAAAAATACAGCAACCCTCTTGTCCAAACCTGGGGCAAGCTATCAAGTAAATCTTTGGTCGCGTAAGCCCAATCATCAGCTGATCTAGCTGGTGTTTGCTCCTTTAAAATTTCTTCGCGCTGTTCTACCTCATGGATTTGGGTTTGAACCCTTCCATTTAATGTGTTTGGCATGATTTTTCCTGAGTTCAATTTTAGATTTGGGATTTTCGGAGCGGGGAAACAAGAAAAGCTTCCAACTTATCCTGTTGTTTCACCCCGCAACATCGATCTGCTGATGATTGAGATAAAAATAATGTCCTCGCTTGGCCATCAACTCTTTGTGAGTACCACTCTCAATCAACACGCCACGATCCAGGACTAAAATCAAATCTGCATGACGCACAGTTGAAAGGCGATGGGCAATTACTAAGGTGGTTCTGCCTTTGAGAATTGTGTTTAAATTCGTCTGAATAATCCTTTCTGACTCTGCATCTAGATGGGAAGTCGCTTCATCCAAAACCAACAGTTTGGGATTGCCTAACAACGCTTTAGCGATCGCAATTCTTTGTCGCTGTCCTCCAGACAACATCCCCCCTCCTTCACCAATTTGGGTTTCATAACCCATAGGTAGCTTTTTAATAAACTCATCAGCACCCGCCAATCGCGCCGCCTCAATAATCTCTGCTAAAGTTGCCCCAGGATGTGCCAAGCTAATATTTTCCCGAATAGTTCCGCCAAACAAAAAGGTATCTTGGTCAACTACCCCAACCTGCTCACGTAGAGAACGCAACGAAAGACTGGTAATATCCTGCCCATCAATGAATACTTTCCCATCTGTAGGGGGATATAACCCCAAAACCAGCTTAGAAATTGTGGTTTTCCCTGAACCACTCCGTCCCACCAAGGCAACCATTTGCCCACTTTGTATTTCAAAACTGAGATTTTCTAAAATATTGATATCGCCTTCAGGGTGATAGCGAAACGTCACGTTGTCAAAGCGAATGTTACCTTGAATGGGTGGTAAAGATTGCCGCGCTTGATGTTGCAAATCCTCTTCTGGTTCCGCATCTAACACATCATTAATGCGTTCCACTGCAATCACAACTTCTTGCAATTGATTCCACAAAACTGTTAATCGTTGGAAGGGTCTAATAATATTTCCCAGCAACATATTAAATGCTACCAATTGCCCAATGGTTAACTGGTTGTGAATAACTTGGTATGCCCCAAACCACAGCAACATAGTAGTTACCACTGCTTCAATGGTGTTGCTGAATATTTGCAGACGATTGCTGATAATTTGCCCGGAAAAGTTAGTTTTGACTTCCTTACTTAATAACTCTTCCCAATGCCAACGCACTGTCTGTTCTACTGCTGTAGATTTAACTGTTCGCACACCAGAAAGGGCTTCAATCAGATAGCTACTTTCATTAGCAACAGCATTAAATATTTCTCTAGAAATCTTTTGTAAAAAAGGTGTAGCAATCAATGCCAGCAGGAAAAAAGGCGGTACAATCACCAACACCAACAACGCCATTTTCCAACTGTACCAAAACATCAATCCTAAATAGATAAAGACAGTGACTAAATCCAGCAGGATGGACAACGCCTCACCAGAGAGGAAACGTTGAATTTTGCGGTTTTCCTGTACACGAGAGATAATATCCCCCACATAACGGGACTCAAAGTAACTCAAGGGCAAGCGCAGAGTATGGCGAATAAATCCCACAATCAGTGCTAGATCAAGCTTATTCGCCGTGTGGTCTAACAGATATTGCCGCAACCCTGTCATCGCCACACGGAATAAACTAAAAATCAGTAACCCTAACCCCACTGCCGTTAAGGTTAGTTCAGAACGCTGCACTACCACTCGGTCTAAAATTAACTGGGTAAATAAGGGAGTAACAAGTCCAAAAATCTGGATAAATAAGGAAGCGACAAACACTTCCAGCATCACTAAGGAGTGAGGCTTCATCAATTCAAAGAATTGCCAAAAAGGAGTAGAACTCTCTTTGGTATCCTTTAACATGGCCGTCGGTTGCAGCAGCAATGTGTAACCAGTCCAGTTGGCTTTAAATTCGGCGTGGCTGAGGCTGCATTGCCCGATGGCGGGGTCGGCTACAATAACGTATTTAGGGGTAATTTCGTAGACAACGATGTAATGTTTGCCTTCCCAGTGAGCGATTGCAGGCAATTTTTGCTTTGCTAATTGGTCAAGACTCGCCTTAACAGGTCGCGTGGAAAACCCAATACTTTCCGCCGCCGCCGATAACCCCCGCAGTGATGAGCCATTGCGATCAACATTGGCGATATCCCGCAAGCGATTGACACTAAAGTTTTTTCCCCAATAGCGAGACACCATCACTAAACAAGCTGCACCGCAATCCGATCCACTCTGTTGGGCAAAAAACGGGTAGCGCCGAATCACACGCTGTAATAAGTGCCCCACTCGCTGCGTGGAATTGGGAAAATAGGCTTTGCTAATCCTTTTCTCGCGTGGCTTTACTGCTGACGTTGACAAAATCTCCGTTTTATGCAGCAGTTTTGATTCAGATGGCAGTACCGGGGGGTTATTTGAGTCCACCTGTTGGGGATTACGAGATAGTGCCTTAGCCCACAAATGCTCCCGAATTTGCGAATATTTAGCCATCAATGGCCACAACA
>JAESGI010000347.1_pt1 | contig 15786 bp, 8 predicted proteins | sample 9269671 | NCBI WGS metagenome assembly JAESGI01 (sample SAMN14515641, study PRJNA621666) | algae metagenome | isolation source: Nostoc indistinguendum CM1-VF10 and co-occurring heterotrophs from gravelly... | place: USA: Clark Mountains, San Bernardino, California | collected 1998-06-05 | reverse complement strand
AAAAATCGCATTTTTGAATTTATTAACTACTTTAATCAAACAATGGCTAAACCTTTTAGGTGGACATACACAGGTAAAGTTCTGGCTATTTAATGGCCATTTTATTTACGCCGTGTTGTACTAGTAGCATTGCTAGTGGCGTTGGCTCATATACTTTTAGTGCTGGCACAAGTGGGAATATTGCAATTAATACAGGTCAATTAACTGCTTTAAGTGGAGGTACTATAACATCTGGAACTTTTGGTACTGGCACAGGTGGGGAATTGCTCATTAATGCGGCTCGTAGTGTTGAATTGAGTGGGTTTAATCCTATCCTTTCTTCCCCAAGTCAAGTAGCTGTAGCGGCTTATAAATCTGGAAATTCCGGGAATTTGAAAGTCATCTCGCCTGAAATTAGATTAAACAACGGAGGCATTATTGCTTCTTATACTTTTTCCAGCGGGAATGCTGGAGATATCACAATTGAAGCCCCTAGTTTTCTAAGTATTACAACCCCTGTCAATACAAAAGATTTATCTTATGAATTTTTGTCTGGAATATCATCATACGCAGTATCCCCTCCTGTATTAATACAACAAGTATTAGGACTATCTTCAGAGGTAAGTGGAGCAGCTAGAAGCATAAAAATAACAACTGAACGATTATCCCTATCTAAAGGTTCAATTACTGTAAGTAATTTAGGCACTGGTTCAGCGGGGAACATAAATATTGATGCAAATATAGTTTCTCTGAAGAATAATTCTTCCATTAGTGGTGCAACCGCATTGGCAGACGGAGGAAATATTTTTATACACGCAAACGATGTGCAATTATTTGACAGCATTATCAGTGCTAGTGCCAGTAATCCTGAGGCGGCTTATCGTCTTTTAGGTATCGACTTTCCCTACAACCTTGCAACAGTCGGTGCTGGTATTGGCGGAAATGTGACAATTAATACAAATACTCTGTTTTCCTTGGGAAATAGCACTATCACAGCCAACGCTTTTGGAGGACGCGGCGGAAATATCAGGATAAATGTTCGTGATGGGTTCCTTTTCTCTGAGAATAGCCGAGTTGAAGCCAGCTCTGAGTTTGGAATCAATGGCACAGTTCAGATCAATGGACTTGCTATTAATTCCAGGGGCATTAAAGCAGCACCAGAAGTCGTTCAGGAAACTCCTGAAATAGACTCCAACTGCCAGGGGCAATCAGGTGTAGCGACAAGTGAATTAGTAATCAGTAGCAGAGGCGGTTTTCCACCTAGCTCTGACGAAATGCCAGAGAACATTTATGAACGGCAGAATAACTCTGTTCTAGTTGATAAAAATATTTCGGAAGAACATAAGGCATCAGCAGTTGAACAAACCCTAGAAATCGTAGAAGCTAACACCTGGACAATAGACTCTAATGGAAGAATTGCCCTGATAGCAGACCCTAATACAGCCACCCCCGTTGCTTCGGCATTGTCTGCCTCAAAATGTCGTCAGGAATCTTATACATCAGAAGTATCACCAACCATAAAAACAGTACAGAGAAATGATTAAGTTCCAATACTGGTTCAAGTACTCGTTGTTAGGAATTCTAGCTTTGTCAATAGTTGTAAGCCAACCTTCTATTACCCCCGCTCAAACTTCAAACAAAAAAGCACAACAACACAATCAAGCGCAAGTATTGACCCAGGAAGGTTATAAGCAATTAAATCTCGGTCAGGCAATTAAAGCTCTAGAAATTTGGGAAAAAGCTACAAGCATTTATCGTCAATTAGATAATCAAGAGGAGATTAGTGGAAGCTTAATTGATGAGAGTATTGCCTTACAAGCTTTAGGTGCGAATCTTCGTACATGTCATACGCTTGTTGAAGCTTTAAAGTTAGATAAAAATGCTGAAATTTGTACTATTGCTCCGTCACAACCAACTGAATCTATAAAACAACTACTTTATACAGCGATTACGAAGCAAAAACCAATATCAGTTTACTTATTGGGATGGCGTCATTTAGGAGAAGCCTTACGCCAAATAGGTAAGCTAGATGAATCAAAAATAGTTTTAAAAGAAACGCTCTCACTTACTAAGCAAATAGCTTCGGCTGATATTAGCGTAATTTTGCTATCTTTAGGGAAAGTTGAGCAATCTATTTACAAGCAAGCACAAAATAGATATTTACAGACAGAAGAACCCGCTTTTCAAAAAGAAATTGTTAATATAATCCAGGAGCATTCACTTAAGTCCCTTGATATTTATCAACAGGTGATTAATATCCCAAATGCTCCAATCGCAGTAAAACTACAAGCTCAATTATACCGTTTGAGTTTACTATTAGATTTTGATAATTGGTTAGCAGCAGAGTCCAATTCAGGTAATATACAATTAAAGAATATTCGTACTAAAATTACTCATCAGATTCAGCCAGCGGCAACTCTAATTATAAGGAATTATTCGGCATTTTCTCAGCTACCAGCTAGTAATTCTATTTATGCCAAACTAAATTTTGCTAAAAGTTTAAATAAGATTGCAAGCAAACAATTACATTCACTAGCTATCGAATATGCTGAAGAGGCATTGCAGACAGCTAAAGGATTGAATAACCCGCGATTAAAGTCAGATAGCTTCGGCACTCTAGGCAAGTTAAAACCAGAGCAATCACTTGCATATTTTCAGGCAGCTTTGAGCCAAGCTCAGTTAAGTCAATCATCGGATCTTGCTTATCAATGGCAGCAGCAGTTAGGGGATTTGTACAAAAAACAAGGAAAATACGATACAGCCCTTCAGGCTTACAGTTCAGCAATTGATAATGTAACTAAAGTGCGTGATGATCTTTTGCCAAGCAATGCAGATTTACAATTCTCCTTCCAAGAAAAAGTGGAGCCTGTATATCGGGAGTATATGCGATTGCTCTTAGCATCTCCTAACCCTAATTTAAAACGAGTAATTCAGGCAAACGAACGACTGCAAATCGCTCAATTAGAAAATTTTCTTCAATGTGGCAAACTTGATATCATCCCTTTAAATGAAGTTAAAAACTTGCCAAACCCTCCAACAGTAGTTCACATTATTGATTTACACAACAACGTAGAAGTAATTGTCCAGTCCTCTGATGGCTCCTTTCACCACCATTCTGCTGACTCAAAACTAGTTAAAACTAGCGTCGAGAATCTGTTAAAAATATTACAATCTTCTAGACTAGGTTCTATTAATAAGAATTTAATTATTTCGCCTTCTCAATCACTTTATGACTTGTTAATTGCGCCCATCAAGACATACTTACCTTCATCAGGGACACTAGTACTTACTTTAGATACATCTTTCCAAAGCTTACCAATAGGTTTGCTTCATGACGGCAAAGATTATTTACTCAAGCGCTACAGCATTGCTCAAACTTTAGGTTCTAGGATTAGACCTCCTAAATTTTTACCCAAGGAACAGTTAAGAGCCTTAATTGCTGGACTTTCTAAATTTAGTCCTAGCTTTAACGCTCTAAATGCTCCCGAAGGCTTAAAAGCATTGCTGAGAGTGAAACAGGAGGTAGAAGATGTAAAAAAGCAAACTACTTCTTCAACAGTCTTGTTGAATGAAAAGTTTACTAGCCAGGCGCTTGAGCAACAGTTAACCACAAATCATTTTCCCATTCTTCATCTAACTACTCATGCTCAATTTAGTTCTGATGCCCAGAAAACAATGTTTTTTACTTGGAACAAACCAATTACTGTACTAGAGTTTGATAACTTACTAAAATTAAACGCTCAAACCAATGAAGATGGAATTGAACTATTAGTTTTAAGTGCCTGTGAAACCGCTAAAGGTAATAAGAGGTCAGCATTGGGGATTGCTGGTGTGGCAGCACAAGCAGGTGCCAGAAGTACAGTGGCAACTTTATGGAAGGTAGATGCTGACTCCACTGCTTTACTTATTGATGGTAATATCGATACAAGCGCTGCAACTTGAAACTTGGAAACTTTTTTCTTCCTATGGTTAAGTAAAAACTGCATTAAAAGTTTTTATGTACTTACTTGCCTTTTATTAGCATACATAAGTTTGGTAACTAAACAAATAGCTAGAGTCTATAACTTTCCCACAATGCACTCTATGGAGAGATTTTTGAGTTTTTGGTGAGGCGGTCTAGTAATTCCTGTCTCCACTTGAAAACATCTTGCTGAGTAGTCCTAGCAAGCATACAGATTTCCCATGAAAGTCTAGCATCCTCAATTTTACCTAGAGCTTCTTGCACCTGAGCCAGCAAGCAGACAGCATCTATTCTCTTGCTGTCTAAATCACTTGCTTTTTGTAAATATTTCTCTGCCTCGTTATACTGATTTTGCATGAACTTTGCCCAACCCAAATTTTTATATAAAGCAGCTTGTAGTTTTGGGTCTTCAGTCAGGCGCAATCCTTCAAGCGCTAATGCACTAGCCTTGGTATAGTCTTTTTTGAGATTTCTGAGGCGCGATAAATCATTGAGCGCAGGCACTGCTTTTTTATTAATTCTAATTGCTATTTTATATTGTTCTTGAGCTAAATCCTCTTTTCCTTCTTGATCATAAAAACTTCCTAACCTATAATATCCCTCCCAGTCATTAGGCTTTAATTTCAAAATCTGCTGATAATTATCTAAGGCACAAGCGACTTCTCCAAGTTGCCAACAAACTACAGCTAAACTATTATAAGCATTTATGTCTTTTTCATTATATTTAAGGGCTAACTCATAATATTTCTTCGCTAGTTTGAAGTCGTTAAAATGACGAGCAGCTTGCTCCAGGTAAAACTGGGAAACAGAAAGTTTAACTTGGGAATTATATTCTATAGCTTGGTTAAAATAGTTTTGTGCAGTTTGCGAATCATTTGCTAATTCTGACTTTTTACCTTGTAGTACTAATTTATTAGCCATTACTGGTAAAAATACTTTGAAACCTCCAAAAAACCCTAAAGCAATTAATGTAACTAATAAACTAAATAAAAATTTTTTAGACTTAATTAATCTATTCGATTTGCTTTGCAGAGAAAGGCTTTTTAACCTCTGCAAAATTACTTGAGTATTTTGTGGGCGTTGCCCTGGGAAGGGAGCCATCAAATCATCAATAAAATCAGCCAAAGATTTATCGATATGAGGTGCTTTATTCCTCCAAAGTAGCTTCCCTGTTTTTTCGTCGCTTTTAATTTGAATTAAAGGAATACCAGTAACTAAGTTAACAAAAGTTCTGCCTAATGCGTAAAAGTCTGACTGTGGTACAGCTTGCCCATTAATTTGCTCTAAAGGGGAGAAACAAGCTGTCCGAACGATAGTTATGTCATGCCCACTACCTAATCCTGTGCTGGTTCCTCCACTAGTACTAACTTTCGCTAAGTAGGTTCTAGTAATATCTCTTGCGCCACCAAAATCAATAAGTGCTAATTTGCCGTTGGGTTGAAAAATAATGTTATTTGGCTTTATATCTCTATGAAACACACCAGAGCGGTGAACTAAATCAAGAATATCCATTAATTGTGAAAGCCAATCAAGTGCTAAACTTTGAGGAATTTTTCCATAAGATTTTATCCACTTCCCTAAGTCCTCTCCTTCAAACTTCTGCATTACTAAGCAATGCAATTCTAAACGATTGTCATTCAGCCTCAAAGCAAAATAATCTCCTCTATTAGACTTAGGGATTCCAGGATGGTCAAGAATTTGCAATAAAATTGATTCTCGTCGAAGCAGTTCAACTAATTTAGGTTCGTCTATCCATTTTAAGATTTTCATCACTTTTTTTTGAGGATGTGGATAGGATTCTGTGCTATCATCTTCATCCTCGACAATACCAACGTCTTCAACCTCAAAAATATCTGTATAAGTATATGGATCTTTATCTAAAGAACGTAACGGATGTAACAAACGAAAACGTTTGTTTATTAATAAGGAATTCCCGCAAGCTAAACAATTTTCAATATCATCAGGATTGTGACGCTGAGTACAAAGAGGATTTATACAGTAGCTCACATTCGCTCCTGAACGGCATTACTTGTTTGTGATGCGCTTGTCTTATCGTACACCAAGCCAAGTGCATCGACCAAAATATACTTCTTAACTACTGGTTCCAAACTATAACAAACTTCCTGTTTACTTGATTTTCTACTAGTTTCAATTAATGAACGTTCATCTAAGGCTTCCATTGCTGTTATTACTTCAGAAACTGACACTTTTAAAGCTAATCGCTCTTTTAATCCACTAACCAGCTTAAAAAAAGGAATTGGAGTTGAATCTTTTGATAGTTCTTCGGCTAAAAAAATCATGATTTTTTTTTGGAGATCGCTTAAAAAGCCAGCTTGTCCAAATTGCATATTAAGCATTACTTTAAGTCTAGGGCCAATTACTGTAGTTTCATAATCAAAGAATTTTTGAACATTCCCTCCAAAAATGCGATTAATTCGTTCAGCAACTGTATCTAACTCTGATGGATTTCCGCGATAATTTTCAATTAATTGTATACATTCATCTCCAAATAATCCTTTATCACGTAGCATTTGCATTGCAGCATTTGAGTCTAAGCCTTCCAAGCGTAAAGATTCAATAGGCAAACTTTGAGTTACGTAAGCAATGTCCTTTAAAGGCACTTGACTCGTTACTAATATGCAGCTTTTATGACGACCTTTTGTAATTCCAACAAAAAAATCTTCATATTCTAATCTTCTTTTAAAACTCTCTACTTGTGCCACTTTTTCAAAACCATCTAATACTAGTAAACAACGATGCAAATGAAAATGCTTTGATAGCAAAGAAATTTTTCCTAGCAGAGTTTCTTCCTCTGTTTCTAGGTTGAAAAGACTAATTAATTCAGTGACTACTTCATCAATGGATGAATAACGAGTAACTGTATTCCAAACAATGTATTCATATGCATCTGATTTCTCTAAAAGTATTTCTTCGATTACTTTCGCTACCAATAGACTTTTACCTATCCCTCCTATTCCAGTTATGGCTATGCAAGATTTTTTAGAAAAATTAATTTGCTTTTTCAAATCAATAATTTCTTTTTTTCTCCCATAGAAAAACGCTGCTTTGGGCAGATCTCCATATATTCTCGTCTTGCCCACTAGACAATCATCGTCCAGCCTAGATGCTTCCAGCTTTATACAATGCTCTTTTGCTACTTTAAGCAAAATATTTTTTAAAGTTATTTTTTTTACCTGCACCCCATTACCGATAACTTTTGAAAGTGTTGTCCATAATTGTGGTCCAACTTCCTGCTGCAAATAATACCCACTGTATCCAGAATCACTTGCTATTTCCTTATAGTCTTTACCATGCCAAGACCCTTCAATTACAATCCTTTCAGCTTTAGTCAAACGTTTTCCAGTATAACTAAGAACTTGAGCTTCTAGTATGTCAAGTACCGTTCTTATGTCTAAATTTTGACTTGAGTTCATGCTTGAGCCGTAATATCACTACAAACAATACTGTATTTCATCTTACTTATGACCGATCTTGTCAACCCCTATTCTCTTTACAATTATTAACTTAGAATAGGGATTACAATCTGCGCTTCAAGTTATAAGATTTAAAATGTTACATGGCTAAGATAGCAATAAATACCTGTGAATACATTGTCACGGTTATAGGTTAGCTATTTTAAAGCTGATAATTGACCAATTCCTTACCAGCAACTACCTTCCATAGGTAGCTAGACTTACTAACAAAACCGATCATCAGGTCTAATTGTAACATCTGGCGCAGGTTTACTTAAGTTAAAACCCTTTCCCGGATAGGAGGCTTGGCACAAACATCATAAGTGTGGAAAACTTAAAAGTGAAAAGTAAAAATCTCACAGAACAACAGATGACCAGAACTTCTGTAAGATCAGGTTATTACCTACGTAAAGTGGAAAATGAGGTGAATATACAACAATACCTACCTGCATTTAACGTACAAAGCGCCACTAAGGAGTAGCGCTTTGTACGTGCTTTAAATTTCATATTGATTTAGAGCGGGGTTGATCTCGAAGGAACAAAATAAGTTGTCGTTGAAGTTTGGCGACCGATGCGACTACTAAATTTGTCCGAGAGTATAATCCGCGCTGCCAGATCCATTATAGGATCTGCCGCTTGGAAAGTCCATTCCTTGCGGTATGTTTTGGCTGTCGAAATTTATAAATTTCTGTAAAGTGAAGTTTGATTAAGAAATATCCCAAATTTCGTAGCAAAAAGTAGTAGCAGCGCAAATAACAGTTATCAGCTACCAGTTACCAGTTATCAGTTGAAATTTACAGTCCTTGATAACTGTCAACTGTCAACTGTTGACTGATACAACCCCCTAGCAAAGCTTGTCAACCAAGTTATCAGGGAAAAATATCGTGAAAAATGACTTATGCCCAATACACCTTGGTGTCGGGATTAAGGTGACATCAATTTTTTTTTCAAACCCCTCTCCTTGTGCTAATGACGGGAGAGAAATATGCTGACACTAGATAGAGAAGAAACCAAATCAGCACTTGATTACGATGAGCTTAATAGCAGTATCAAAGACACCTTCGCTACCATAGACCAATTTGAGTTGCAAGCAGTAGAACAGGTTCGCGTCATGCATGACGAGCGGATGTACAAAATCGCTGGGTACAAAAACTTTGAAAAATATTGCCAAGGCGAATTGCATGTATATGGTGGCTATCGGCGTATAAATCAACTTTTAGGAGCATCAAAAGTTATTGTTGCCGCAGGGGAGTTAGGGTCACAGATTAAAAATGAGCGCCAAGCCCGTCCTCTTTTGAGGTTAGCTAAAGAACCAGAAAAACTTATTGCTGCGATAACACTCGCTTTGTCATCAAACCCAAACCCTAGCGAATCAGATTTCGCAGTTGCCGCAAATACAATTGCTCCAATGCCAAAAGGAAAAAATAAATTCCTTCAGGAACCATTGGTTCCGAAAAATGCCATCACAATTTCATCACCAGAACATCCCCGTTATGGGGAATCGGCAGTTATTGTTGCAGACGCACCGAATAATTCGCAGCAGATTGTGACTTTCGCTGATGGTGAAAGGCTGCTGGGAAACAACACTGATTTGGATGCCGCAATTGTATCCGAACCGACTGAGCGTACATATCCTAAAGTTTATGCCGAAGCGATCGCGGCACTTAAAGAGCAACATAAGCTTGAGTTAGAGCGACTGGAACAGGAATTGAGGATTGGACTACAAGCAGAGGTTTTGGCTAGAGCCGAAGCCCAAGTAAGTGAGCAAATCCAATCTCTGCAAAACCTGTACAGGCAACAGAAGGAGGAAAATATCCAGTTGCAGCAGCGCTTAGACGAGATGGAATCGCTATGGCAGTTGGAAACTGAGAACCAGCAGCTAAAAGAGCGCATTCGGGATTTGGAAAACGCCTTTGAGCCGCATCAATTACAAGACTGGGGGAATACCTATACCAAACAAGGGGCTAAAGCATTAAACAAGAAGGGAGAGCAACCACTGGAGAAGACAATTGATTTGAGAACTCTGGCAGCCGAACCACCCAAAGAAAATGCGACTGAATGTCTGCGCCTCATGGGTATGGCATTGAAAAACCTAAGCGTTGCCATGAACAATACCCAAGCGCTGGAAGCTGCGGCTCTCATTTTGGGTACTAGTCCCACACAGTCAGCCGTCGCAACAAGGACGGAGCAATTACAACTATTACCCCAGGCGGTTAGGGAAATTAGGCAAGTACTTGCACGTATTGAGTTTACATGGCTTGACTTTTGGGCTGTGGCTGAAAAATACGAGGTGATAAAACCTGACTACTGGGCAGAACTTACTACCTCCGAGACTGATTTAATCACACAAGCTCGAAAAAACAGTGAACAGTTAACAGTTAACACTTAAGCTAATCGTCATTCATTTTTCCTTCTTTGATTTGCTGTAAGGACAACCCTACGGGTTCTGCTCCCGCAGTATAGAGGGAGCTTCTATCTATGCAACTTAAATGCTCCGTCCAAATCGCTGATAATGCGGATAACTGATGATGCGGATACTTGATGACTGCGGCATAGGTGCTGCAAGTCGCTCAGAAAGTCATGGAAAAATTTAGGAAAAAAGTGAATACAACAACTTATATTGCACTTAACGGTGGCAACAAAGAGATCAAAGAGCCTAAACCAGATTGCAAGGTATCAGTTGAGCAGAGCGAACACCCGATTGAATACCCAAACAATCTCACGGCTACCGAATACCATGAGTTAACAGTTGGTAGTGCGATTCATCCGGCACTGGTTGAGCGCAACTTCTTCCACATTGAAGGGGAAACAATCTACGACTACCTGTTCATATCTGATAAAATCCCACGCAAGAATGCGGGTCGGGTCACGGATGGATACATCAAAATGTATCAGCACCTATTACTGGGTGGGACATGGATTCAGTCACTTGACCCATTTAAGAACTGGCAACCGATGGAGTGGGGGCGGATTAAGCCCAACTTCCCGCGCTTTGATTGGCAGACAGGTAAACCAGTTAAATACGAGTCGCCACCCAAAACCGCCAACCGCGTTACCTATTTCGATGTTCCCAACTGTATTTTGAATCTAGTTGCACGGCGCTATAACGTTTCCGATATTCAAAGAGTGCTTTTTGCAAAACGTGGGAAAAAGCTAAAAGTTAAAAGCCGAAAGAACTCTGCTTTTGGCAATGGCACTCTCTTGCATTCGCTCTTGCAACTAGGACAATACCAGGTAATCCTAACGCAAATTTCGGAATATAGTTCCTTTTTAGGACTGTGCAGAAAAAGCATACTTAATCCCTTAATATTCTGGTCATGGGTAAAACAGCACATAAAGTTGAACATTGACTCTCAGCAGGAAGATTTACAAATCAGCTTCTGGGAGTGGATAAAGCAGCATCCAGAGATTCCGATTATCTTATGCGAGGGTGAAAAGAAAGCTGCTTGTTTGCTGAGTTTAGGGTTTGTAGCGATCGCACTGCCGGGGATTTGGAACGGGCGCGTGGGCAAACAAGATTTTGATGAACGGTTGCACCCGGACTTAGTACCAATGGCTCAGGCGGGGCGCAAGTTCATAATTCTTTTTGACCACGAAACAAAAGCTAAAACCAGGTGGTCGGTGTTTCAAGCCACTGTTCGCACTGCAAAGGCAATCGAATCGGCTGGTTGTGAATGTGAAGTTGCGCTGTTGCCGGGGACAGAAAAAGGTGTAGATGATTTCGTGGTAGCCAGGCGTGAAGATGCTAACGCTCTACTGACCGCAATCATCGATGATGCTAAATCACTTGCCGATTACCAGCGCTCGTATCGGGCTAAGAAATGGGGACTAAGTAAATATAAACCAGATGTCACAGTCAATATTAAATATTTGACCCAAGCACTCTGCATTCCGGATCTGGAGGAAAAATGTTCATCTGTCCCGCCACTTTATGATCTGGCAGAAGAAAAATTGTTTACCCCAAGTGTTAGCTCTACAAGCTGTGGAGAGGGAGAAGGAAAACAAGAGTTAATAATTTCTGGCTGCCCTGACCACAAACCCAGTACCCAAAATCCCAAAAAGTCTTTCCGTTTTCCAGAAATTGGACTGGTTGTACTGTGGAGCGACATGGGCACTGGTAAAACTGAACTTATGCGCTGGTGGCGTGACCAAAATCCTGATGCCAGATTCCTCAACAATGGACATCGGGTTAACTTGTTGAAAAATCTTGCCGAACGCTTGCGGACGGCGATGTATTCCGACTTGGGTTACACAGGTTTAGCCCAGGCCCAAGCCCTTAGTATTACTATTGACAGCTTGCACAAACTCAATACTCAGTCTCTCACCTACGGCTGCATATTTATAGATGAAGCTTGCCAATACCTCACCCACTTACTACATAGTAATACTTGCAAACAACACCGTGCAGCAATCCTAGAAGTACTGGAATATATAGTATACAACGCGCCGTTAGTGGTGATTGCCGATGCACACATGGATGATGTGACGGTGGATTTCTTTCAGGCAATGCGGCCAGCCGGAGAAATTCCATATATCGTCAAAAACGAGTGGAGGAATGGGGATCGCACAGTTTACTGGTATGAAGGTAACAATTCCAGCGCTATAGTTGCCCAAATCTCAGCAGCCCTAATGGCAGGTCAGAAAGTCATGGCGGCCAGCGACTCCAAGCGATTCATTAAGAAACTTGAACAATCTTATTCAGTACAAGTGGAAGAAGAAACTTCGTCTGGAGAAAGGGGAAAGAGGGAAGGGGAGTCAGAATCTATCAACTCTCATAAAACCCAAAACCCAAAACCCTTTTACCGTTCCCCATCTCATACATCCCAGAAATGGCGAATCTGGTCAATTCACTCCGACAATTCTGGCAGTGAGGAGAACGTGGCTTTCATCAAAGATATCACCAACGCTGTTAAAAATTTCGATGCTCTGTTCATCTCCCCCAGTCTCGGTACTGGTGTAGATATCGCCCAATATCATTTTGATTTAGTATTTGGGGTATTTCATGGGGTTTCCCAAACTGCTACTGAATGCGCTCAACAGCTGTACCGCTATCGTCCCAAAGTTCCGTTGCATGTTTGGGTGGCCCCCAAGCCTCCCTTCGGTTATGCCGAAACTAATGCAACTAAGATTAAACAGCGATTGCTCCAAACAAATGAAATGACTGCTTTTCTACTACGGATTGACCGCAAAACAGGAGCACGGGGTGCAGAGAAAGACTGGGCATTAGAAGCTTACTGTCAAATTCAAGCCAACCGCAACCATTCTCTCAATAATCTGCGGGATGACCTGCGATCGCTCTTGGAGGAAATGGGCAATACATTTATATCCGTCGGCAGTGATGATGATCCCACAACTACAAAGCAACTTCAAGAAGCTGCCGCAGCTTTGGACACTGCCTACTATTCGGCTGTTGCCAAGTCCAACAATATTACAGCAAGTGAGTACCGCGCCCGTCAAAGTAAAGATTACCTGCCACCAGAGGAAATTTTTGAATGTGAAAAATTCCGCATCTGTGATTCCTACGGCATGGAAGTTACATCAGAACTGGTTGAGAAAGATAACGGCGGTCGCTTAATTCGAGCGATCGCATCTCTGGAAGCTATTTTATTAGAACCCGATGAATCCATTGTTGATCCCAAAACTGGGCAGCAATACCCCGCACCACCAACAATTGTCACCCATAAAGACCGGACCGAGCGAGACAATTTACCCTTATGCATTGACTGGGGTAATTATTCCGCAAAGTGGTTAGCACGGTTCAACTTGGGCTTGCATCACATTCTTAAACAATTAATAGAAGGGAGCGAACTTACTGCCAGTGACAATAACTTACTAAAGATGAGGGCGATTGCCAAAGATTGCGCTGCTCACATTAAAGCAATTCTTGGGTTTACTGTCCCTAGTGAGTGTGAACCGATTTGGCTCCTGGCCACAATGCTAGAGCAGTTGGGACTCAAGTTATCCTGCCGCAAGCAGGGTAAGCGTGGTGAACAAGTGAAAATTTACTCGTTATCTCAGGAGGAATTGGAATTTGCAAAACAAGTAATGGCTCATCGCCAAAACAAACGCGACCAAAAAGCCCAAATGAGCAATTCGCAGTTCGCAATTCGCAATTGCGAATTGGTATCCACCCCCCCCCATAATGCTATAGGGAACCCCCTATCGGGGGGGGTGGATACCACGCAATTAAATGAATCCACTCTTTTAAAGGACTGTGTACAAATACTCCGAGATGGTATTGCCAAAGGAGTTGATGCAGTTAAGGGCATTCTCAAACGCTGGGCATCTGATTTGCGTTGGCAGGCTGTGCTGGAATTGGAAAATCTTGCAGCTAGTGAACTGCGGCAAGTCGAAGCGGCAGTACCGGAATTTTACGAGTTGTTAAATGAGTCGGTGTTGCCGATGGAGGGATAATTTACTTCGGCGATCGCATATCAATTGCTTCCCCTGTAGGAGTTGTCTTGCTTGTTGTAAACAAAGCTACTTCAAAAAAAATAGTATGCTGACACTAGATAGAGAAAAAACGACATCAGCACTCGATTACGGTGTTCTCAATCAACGAATCAAAGAAACCTTCGCCGCCATCGACTCTTTTGAGTCGCAGGCAGTAGATGAAATTCTCGTGATGCGATCACAACAAGTATTTAAGGACGCTGGGTATAACAGCTTTGAAGAATATTGCCAAGCAGAATTATCTGCCTGGGGTGGCTATCGGCGGATCAATCAGCTGCTAGGAGCGCATAAGGTTATTGAAGCAGCCGGGGAATTTGGTGAACATATTAAAAATGAACGCCAAGCCCGTCCTCTAGTCCGGTTAGCCAAGGAACCAGAAAAATTAAAGCAAGCCGTAGCGATCGCACTGTCAGAAAACCCTTCTCCTAGTGAATCGGACTTTGCAGCCGCCGCCAGAAAACTGGTTCCTTCCACACCACGAAAAAAAGTTCAGGAACCATTGGTTCCTGAAAATATTGAAAGCATCGCATCTCTCAAAGAACAGCACCAGCAAGAGCTAGAGCGACTGGAGCAAGATATCAGGATTGGCTTGCAAGTTGAGGCTACCGCCAGAGCCGAAGCGCAGGTACAAGAACAACTCCAATCCTTGCAACAGCTGTTCAAACAACAGAAGGAGCAAAACATCCAGTTGCAGCAGCGTCTAGATGAAATGGAGGGGTTAAGAAAACTGGAGATTGAAAACCAGCAACTCCAGCAACGCATTCAGGAGTTGGAACACGCCGTACAAGAGCGTCCTGACCAGCAATGGGGAAATACTATGACGCAACATGGCTGGACACGCAACACCTGCAACAACTTCCAAATATGACCGTCGCGGGGAAGAAACTAAACGTATTGCCGTAGAGAAATTGGATATTTCTTATACTCCCCGAAAGAGCTAATACGCAATCCTAAATCAACGTCAACGGCAATTCTTCTTGACTTATATGTAAGGTAAATTAAGCTTTTGAGTTCGCAGGACGGAAAAGCTTAACTTTTCCACCATTATTAATTGGTGATAAACTTGCTAGTGATGACATGGCTCCTAACACTTGTGAGTCCCGCACCTCTAAGTATTCCTGAAGCTCTCCCAAGCTGTGGTGTCCTGATACCTTTGCAATAACCATCAACGGAATTTGATTGTCGCTCATCTCTGTTAGCGCGGTACGGCGAAAGCTATGGGTGCTTACTCCTTCAATTCCAACTTTAGCACAAGCTTTTCTTAACACTCTGTCTGCGGAATCTGAGGTGATGTGTCCGCGATCATATCTTCCGGGAAATAAATATATCTTTCCAGCTTCTGGCTTATACTCTATCAGCAAAATTTGCAAATCTTCAATTATAGGAATAGATCGAGTTCCTAGTTGTCCCTTGGTGTTGGCCTTGCGAATCGTCAGGTGCGATCGCACTCTTCCTTTCGCGTCATATATATCAGCAGTTAGCAAAGTCACAACTTCATTGATCCGAGCCGCAGTGAACAAGGCAGTGGCAAAAATGGTGCGGTCGCGGAGCGTTTTCAAGCCATCGGTAAATAATAGCTGAATTTCCTCGTGGCTGAGAACTTTCGCTTTTCCGTGCCGATCTCGCTTCATCTACCTGCACCGTGATTTTCACCGCATTTTTTAGTTTATGCGGAACTGTCGAAAATCACCATTACAAAATCTAATTTTCTGATGATTTCTGTCGTCTACGCCCTCATTGCTCAACCTGGGTTAAAATCGCTAATAATACAAAACTACTACTAGCGCGATCAAATGACGGAACGTGGCAGTACCTACAATCACAACGGAAGACCCGGTGCAGCAAGTAAAGAATCGCGGGATTTGGCAGAAAGATTTGCTACAGCCATTGGGGAGTTTAACTGGCAAACTGATTACTTGA
>JAESGI010000346.1_pt1 | contig 15786 bp, 16 predicted proteins | sample 9269671 | NCBI WGS metagenome assembly JAESGI01 (sample SAMN14515641, study PRJNA621666) | algae metagenome | isolation source: Nostoc indistinguendum CM1-VF10 and co-occurring heterotrophs from gravelly... | place: USA: Clark Mountains, San Bernardino, California | collected 1998-06-05 | reverse complement strand
CATATCGTGAGCAAAACCTATATGACTAGGGTCGTTCGCGCAGCGTCTCCCCTTGGGAGAGGGTGAAAATACCCGCTTGCGCCATTACCTAGCAAGACTACACCGAAAAACACTCTGCTATTCTAAACCAGTGGATATGCTTAAACATTCAATTCGATTGTTACTTCATTATTTGAAATATAAAAAAATACCCGTGTTTGCCTGATTCATCCCGCATTTATGCAACGCCGAATTAACCAATGAGAGTCATCGTTACATTAGTCGAAAAAATTACGAGTGAAGCCCATATTGATATCCCTGATGGGCTGAATCAATCCGCAATCAAGCAGCACATAGTAGACCGCTATAACACTGGGGAAATGTCTACAGAGATGAACATCTTCCAAGTTGACTTTGAATCTATCAGCGCTCGGATTGTACCAGAACAATCTTCTACTAAATCTGCATAAACATTAGAGGTAATAAATGAATCCCAAATGGACTGATGAAGAACTCGCAATCATTGAAGCTAAGGCTGAACTTTATACCCCAAAACAAATAGCCTCAATCTTAAAAAGACATAGTTATTTCCGGACTCCAATTGCGATTGCTACTAAACTTTGGGCTTTAGGTTATTCTACAAGCCCCTTTCTCGATAACTATAGTAGTGCTGAAATCGCCCGTGTTCTGTGTGTGCATTCCACTACTGTTTCTGGCTGGGTACGCCGTGGTTGGTTGAAAACTAGTTGTCGTTCTTCTAAACGTTATCAAGTTCGTCGATGGCATCTTAAAAACTTTTTTGATAATCCCCCACAACATCTAAAAAAGCGTATTGCCTCTATTGACTCCGAAGCCATTAATTACTTATTAGGGAGAAAAGCATGATTGACCACATCAACGCTCTCTTAACAAGTTGGTATCTCTCCCCGCCTTGGGGTCGAACAATTCCACCCGTTGACGTGAATTTGCTAGAGAGAGTATACCTCAGAACTACGAGAACATTTGGCTACTGTTGCGGTATGCAATGGAAGCATGAGTGCTGGATTTATTCAATTGATTGCGGAAAAGAAATACTCCTCGCTACACAAAACCAAATCATCGGGACCTTCATTTTCATGCGTCAAAATATCGGAGGAAATACATCATGCTTCGTATAAATGAAACCGATTCTCAAGCCAAGCATCTACAAGAGTGGCTGGGTAGTGGCGTTGACGAAGAAATATTTCACTTGAATGCGCGATCGCTGTCTGGGACTTTACCCTACGAATATCTGCTCTACAGTCCCAAAATCTCCCGCCGCAACGATGGACGATTACGAGACAGAGACTTGAAGAAATACCAGCACATTGAATTAGGCGGCTGGTGGTGCAGTGGCGTTGACCCCCTCAACAACTACGTCCTAATGATGTGGGGCTGTTTCAAACCCGACCACCCCAGACGCGACCGCCAGAAAGTTCACAAATTGATCAAGTATGAGCATCCGTACAGAGAAGAGACACGCGCTTTCTTCCTCCTAATACCGAATCGCATTTGGGTGAAAGTCTCCAATCGTAGCGGTATTCCGATCACTGAAGAGGACTTACAACACCCTGGCGGTTTCTGGCACTGGGTTGTAAAGCATAATGTACCAGTGACAATTGTAGAAGGTGTCAAAAAAGCGGGGGCATTACTAACTGCTGGTTATGCAGCGATTGCAATTCCGGGAGTAAACGCTGGATACCGCACAGCTACTGATGAATATGGTAATGCCATTGGTAAACCATACCTCATCCCAGACTTGAAGCATTTTGCAACACAGGGGAGACAGGTCAACATTTGCTTTGACCAGGACAACAAACCTGAGACAGTTCAACGGGTGAGAACTGCTATCAGTCGTATGGGACGGCTGTTGGTAAATGAGGGCTGTTCGCTGCGAGTCATTGATTTACCATTAGGGGCAGAGAAAGGAGTTGATGATTTTATCGTCGCTAAGGGTCAGCCGGCATTTGACGCACTCTACAATACAGCCGTTGCATTGGAGTTGTGGGAGATTAAGCTGTTCACCCTGCTGACTTATCCGCCAGCGATCGCACTCAACCAACGATTCATCGGCCAGCTTCTCGTCCCCGAAGGTGAAAAGCTGATTATTCTCAAAGCTCCCAAAGGCACTGGTAAAACCGAATGGCTGGCAACTGAGGTGGCGAAAGCACATGACCAAGAGAGACGGGTATTAATCATTACCCATCGTATTCAACTGGGTGAGGCATTGTGTAATCGCTTTGGTGTTAACTATGTTACCGAAGTTCGCACGAACGAAACAGGCGCATTATTAGGATATGGAGTGTGCGTTGATTCGCTGCATCAAGAAAGTCAGGCGCGATTCAATCCCAATGACTGGGCGAATGATGTGATTATTATTGATGAATGCGACCAAGTATTCTGGCATTTGCTTAACTCTGGTACGGAAGTGCAAAAGCGTCGGGTATCCGTTCTCAAAAACCTCAAACAACTGGTACAGAATGTTTTGGGCAGCAGTCAGGGAAAGATTTACCTTTCTAGTGCCGATGTCTCAGATACTGATGTGAAGTATCTTTTATCACTAGCTGGGGAATATCGGGTTAACCCGTTCGTAATCGTCAACAACTATCGGGATAGTGCTGGAAACTCCTACAACTATTCTGGGAGTAACCCGAAAAACCTCATCGCTGCACTCGACAAAGCTATTACCAAAGGGGGGCATCATCTATTGTGCTGCTCTGCTCAAAAGGCAAAATCCAAATGGGGGACGCAAGCCTTAGAAGAACGATTCCGTCGCAAATTTCCTCACTTGCGAATCCTGCGTATTGACAGCGAATCCGTTGCTGACCCCTCTCATGCGGCTTTCGGTTGTATCGCTCACCTGAACGAAATTCTCACCCAGTACGATTTAGTTATCGCCTCCCCAAGTCTTGAAACTGGAGTCAGCATCGATATTCGAGGACATTTTGATGGTGTTTGGGGTATTTTTCAGGGAGTGCAGCCTGTTAACTCCGTGCGTCAGATGTTGGCACGGGTTAGGGAAACTGTTGATCGTCACATTTAGGTCAGAGAGTGGGGAATGTCGGTTGTAGGGAATGGCTCTACATCCATCGGAGGATTGCTTAGAAGTCAACATGTTGCTACACAGGCTAACATTGCGCTGTTGTCGGCGGCGGACAATGACGATTACAGCTTTATTGACCAGAACTTCCAACCAGAGTCATTGCAGACTTGGGGTAAGCGTGGTTCTGTGATTAACGTTGAAATGCGGCGCTATCGAGAATCTGTGCTTGCAGGGTTGGTTGAGGATGGGTACACCATTATTGATACCGAGGATGCATCGGACGATGAGAGTGGGGAAGTTATCGAGTCGGTTAAAGCGGCATCTGTTGAATTGTATGCTGCGGAGTGTCAAGGGATCGCTAATTCTGATGAACTCTCTGGGGCTGAACTCAAGAAGCTGCAAGACAAACGGGCGAAAACTAAAACCGAACGACACCAGCAGCGCAAAGCCGAATTATCCCGTCGCTACGAAGTTGACGTAACCCCTGATTTGGTGGAGAAAGATGACGACGGCTGGTATCCTCAACTGCGGATGCACTACTATTTGACGCTGGGACAGGAATTTCTGACGAACCGTGATGCTAAACGGGCAGCAGCGCAGTTGGAATTAGGGGAGAATTCGATTTGGAAACCAGATTTTAACAAGGGGCAGTTATTACCTGCTGTGTTGTTACTCGAAAGTCTGAATCTGTTGCAGTTTCTTACACCAGACGTTCAGTTACGTGGCAGCGATGAAAAGATGGTGGAGTTTAAGGCACTGGCTGTAAAGCATCGGCACGTTATCAAGAATTACCTGAATGTCAGTATCTCAGAAAAACTTACCCCTGTGGCGATCGCTCAAAAGTTACTTGCCAAAATTGATCTGAAATTGGACTATGTTGGTCGGCTTGGTTTACGAGACAATCGGGAGTGCGTTTATCAATTCGTTGCCCCTAATGATCAGCGTGATTTGATTTTTGGGCAGTGGTTAAATCGGGATGAAGCATCATACAGTGAGTCGGTGTCAGTCATGAATAATATAGTGTTAATCACACCAGTCACTAACACGACACCTATTGATATTCCCCAAACAGTTACCCAAGTGGAAAGTCTGACTGTCCAAGGATGGAAGGGGCTGAAGCTGAAAATGCGCCTTGGACTCGACAGTATTGGCTCTTCCTACAGCGAGTTAATCTCCAAGGTAGGCGAGGCTGTTGGCGTTGCTGATGGTGAGCCTTACTGGAATGCATATCTGAACCAGTGGCAGGTTTGGGTTAACTTTGGGAGCGGTTGTACATCTGTGGTGTGCGATTGGCTCTTTGCTGTGTAGGCCAGAGTAGTTCGCTGTTCCATCAAAACCGTTACTGTGAGTCGGTTATGCGAGCAGTTTCCCAGTTTGGAGCAAATAATCTCTATTGCCAAGCTATTGAAAAAACAATTTTGTATTCGTTATCTTCTGAGTCGCTTTTCTAGAATGGTAGTAAAAGCATTGACTAGAGGATTTAACTTGTGAATCCGTGCAAGGTAATATTTAACTAAAGCTGTTGAAGTTAACAAGCAACTTTGCATTTGCTGGCTTGCGTGTACGATGGTTTTAGGGATAGAATCTGCTTCCATCTATAGAACTCCTACTTGATATTTGAACAAAACTCAGTACACCTTTATTCCCTTTTTCCCTGTTCTCTGTTCCCTCTCTCTACGAGTGATTCAGAAATCAAATCGGACTGCTATATGATTCATACTGGAGTTAAAATTAATTATTATGCGTTAAAAATCCTCCATGCTATTTGATGCCTTTAAAAGCCGTAAATCTTCTAAAAACTCATTCATCAATCCTAACTCGACTTGGCGCGTAGCTTGGGGAGAAGTTGATGCATATTATGAAGACATAGCTTGGCGAGATGAAAAATTTGTTGTGACTTTCCCACGCACAGCTTCGGGATTTGTGACAGAGAAATTAGCAATTAGTTCTGGAAAACAGTTTGTTGTTGTTGGTGATATTTGGTTAACTAACCAAGTGCAGTTACTAGAACAGTTGAAAATTGAACCAGATAGCTTTGGAGGAAATGATCTGCAATTAGTTGCCAATCTTTGGGAACGATGGGGTAATGAAAGGCTTAAGCAACTGGTGGGAATGTTTGCACTAGTGGTTTGGGATCGCGAAAAACAGGTTTTGCAGTTGATTCGCGATCGCATCGGTAGCCGTACTCTCTACTACACTACTACTGGTGCGGTTCGTTGGATTGCGCCTCAGTTGAGAACTTTATCACCTCATCGTTCCTCTGATTTGGATTTGGTGGCTTTGCGAGATTATCTGTGTTGTGCCTTTGTTCCAGGAGAAAGAACGCTTTGGGAACAGGTGCGGGAACTGCGACCTGGAAGCGTTTTACAATTTCCTGACGAGAAGGTTCAAACTTATTGGCAGTTGCAAGAACAGATTACAGCCATAGATCAACCTTTAGTATGGCATGGCGCTCGCTTGCGAGAATTGCTAAACCAAGTTGTTCAAGAATATTTACCACCACAAAATGAACCGGTTGGGGTTTTTCTTTCAGGTGGTTTGGACTCTAGCAGCATCACTGCTTTAGTCGCAAAATTCCATAGTTCTCCAGTCCATACTTTCTCGATTCATTTTGGCGCTGAATGTCCCAATGAGTTAGAATTTTCCAGTCTCGTTGCAACTCATTGTCAAACGCAGCATCACATTTTAGAAATTACTTTTGCGGATATGTGGGAACGTTTACCCCAAACAATGGCGTATTTAGATGACCCCATCGGCGACCCATTAACTGTTCCTAATCTTTTGCTGGGACAACTAGCACGCGAAAGTGTACATGTAGTTTTAAATGGTGAAGGTGGCGACCCCTGTTTTGGTGGGCCAAAAAATCAGCCAATGTTGATTAATAGTTTATATGGCTCTGTCACCAATCAAGATTCACTACAAGCTTATTTAATTTCTTTTCAAAAGTGCGCTGCTGACTTACCGCACCTTTTAAAACCAGAAGTTTTGACAGCAATACAAACAGCACCTTGGATTTTTAAAGAAGATTTATATTCCCAAGCCAGCTATCTCAATCGTTTGATGTCAATGAATATTAAATTTAAAGGTGCTGACCAAATTCTCGCGAAAGTAAGTAACTTGACTCAAGCCGCAGATTTGCAAGGTCGTTCGCCTTTGTTTGATCAACGAATCGTAGATTTAAGTATGACAATTCCTCCAGAGTATAAGCTTTCGGGAGTGTCAGAAAAAGCAGTTTTAAAACAAGCGATTGCAGATATTCTACCAGAGAGTATTATTCATCGTCCTAAAAGTGGGATGATGGTTCCAGTACAGTTAGGATTTCGTAAATATTGGCAAAAAGAAGCCAGAGATTTATTGCTTAATCGTCATGCAGCGATCGCTCCTTATTTTAACCAATTAGCAATTCGCAATTGGTTAAACTATCAAGGCGATACTTGGAATCGTTATGGTGTAAAGCTGTGGTTACTTGTTAGTTTAGAAATTTGGTTGCAAGTAAATCGAAAGTAAAAAATTAACCAAGGATGTATCTTACTTTTGTAAAAATATCTCTGAACCTAGCAAATGGAAATCGCCAGATATATTTGCACTGATTGAGATGTTCCCACTAACCAAAGCTTTCGACAACATACATAGAATTTCCGTAATCACCAACTAAAATCAAGCTGCTGTCATCGTTATCTAAAGTCCGACTATTAATTATGCCGCGATTCAAGATTTGAATCAATTTTTGAGGACTAAATGATTCTAATTCCACAAAATTACCAGATTCTAGCCATGCTAATTCTTCAGCCGATAAACTCTGACGAATTTCTGGCGATAATCGTTTAGCAGCCTCAGCTGATTCCGGAGAAGCTTGAATGAATATACTGCGACTTGCAGCTAGAATTTGGCGTGGTAATAATCCCACATCAATAATAGTGATATCGCTATCTTTAAACCACTTCGGGCTAGTGCGGAGGTGATTAAGTAAGTTCATTCCTTTGGCACTACAATCATGCAATGCATATACTTTTAAATCAGGATTGCGACGCAGCATTTGCATAGTAGTATCAAAGATATTTTGGGGATAACCAGTCATACTCAGAATGGCACAGTTATTTTCAAAATGAAAGTTATTAGCGATTAACATTTGGGCAACTGCTGCACTATCACAAACCACTAACCTATCAAAACTATAAGCAGTGACATCAGCATTGATACTAATAAATGTGCTTTGTTCTTGGGGAGGAGGTAAAATTTTATCAATTCGATTGTTAACCCGTCTCCAAGATGTTAACCAACTCTGAAATTGGCTATCACTAATTGTAGTTTTTTGGGTATTAGTAGTAGGTTGTGCTAATTCCCGACTACTTAAATAAATAGCTAACATTCCTATAATGACACTAAATACAAATGAATGAAATGAATTGATAGCTAAACTAAAAATAATCCCTGCTATCAAAGTAATTACTCCCAATATTCTTAAAATTTTAGCTGATTTCTTACGCTGGGAATAAGAACGATTCATCGAGCGCATTTGATTGAATAATAAAGCGAAAATAATTGCTGCTATAGCCAAATATCCAAATACGAAAATGCTACCTACACTGACAAATATCACTACCCATCCCCATTTAACCCGGTTTTTGGTCTGCAATCTTTTATCAATCAAATAAAAAAACTGCTTCGGTGTAAAAAAGAGCGTATGATTAGCAGAAATATCTGCGAGCGCTTTGGCAAAAAAAGGATCAGTAAATCTAATTCCTGTCATACTAGTTGGTTCAAAAACAAACGGATGATTACAGTGTTTACAACGACCTTGGTTAGCTGTCCTATCTTTTAGTTTGTTATCAGTTTGACATTGAATACATTTCATGGAAGTAATTTTGAGATTTTAATTGTTGATTAATTATGATTTTGCATTTGTCTTCAATTGAATATTTGATTGTTCAATAAAACACTATATTCCTCACGCTTCCGAATTAAACGATGTAGATGATTTTCTAATAGCACCTCCGCAGGTTTAGGACGATGTAAAAAGTGCGAAGACATTGCATAACCATAAGCGCCAACATCTAAAATACCGATAATATCACCAATTGCTAATTCAGGTAAATAACAGTTTCGGCTTAAATAATCTCGTGAATAAGTTGTGTTTCCACACACATCAGTGAGGTAAATTTTCGATTCTGATTCTTTCCACGCGACAATTTCCCGATAACCGCCATGTACTGCGGGAACAGAGAGATTAGCAACAGTAGTATCTACCCCAATAAGTTGCTTTTCTGACTGCCATTTTACCGAAACCACTTTGGTAAGTAGAGTAGCACAGCCGGCGATCGCAGCACGTCCAGGTTCAATGACTAACTCAATATCTCTTCTTAAACTACTCATTTGGTCGCTCAAATCTGCACCAAAAGTTTCCCAGTTAAAAGCTGCACCATCATGATGATATGGATAGCCAAAACCACCACCAAAATCTAGATATTCCCAATCCGGTAAAAGTTTTGCTGTGGCTATTACCTGACCAATTACATTGGTAAAGGCTGCTGTAGCATTAGTACCTGTACCTCGATAAAAATGTAACCCACTAAGTTTTAATCCTACTTGACGAGTAATTGCGATCGCATCAGCAAATTCTTCTGGACGTACACCAATACGGCTATCACCAGTAATTTCTCGTAAGTTCAGACGTAAGCCTAGACGAGGTACTAACGCAGGAGTAAGAGATTTATAGACTTCGCAACAAAGTTGTACCTGAGAAATACTATCCAAATTGAGAGTTCTGACACCCCAATTTAAGACTTGTTCCATCTCGACATGATTTAAATTACTCCCACTGTAGACAATTTTTTCTGGGGAAAAACCTGCTTGTAATCCTAGATAAATATCTCCAGGGGTATTAGCGTGTAATCCCCAATCGGCGATGCGAAAAATTTGCAACAGTGATATATTGCCATTGGTAACACTAGCAAAGCGAAATTGAGTTTGAGGATAAGGAAAAGCTTCAGTGATGCGTGTGATGGTTTGATTTAAGATGTCAGCTTGGTAAATGTAGAGAGGTGAATCATAAATATTTAGTAACTCTTGGGCAAGTTTTTGGGAGAAGGGAAGATAACTAGATGAAGAATTGAATTTCTCACTTTCAGCTCCTAACTCATAACTTGTTTCTAAATTTGCCATTTTTTTTGAAATCTCCATAGTTTTTGTGGTAGCCAAAATGGATGATCAAAAGATTCTTGACCCGATTCTTCACCAAAAGCATAGACTCGCCAAAGTTGCCACATAATCAGCAACCATAAAATTTCACCAATCCGACGACCTTGAATAGTAGCGCCTAACTTTCCACCAACAATTTGTGCTGCAATATCTGGAGAAAAGCGGTTTTCTAAACGAAGTTTGCCAGGATTTAAGCACTTACCAATCTGATTCCAAAACTCATTCAAACACCAAGAAGTCAAAGGAACTCCCATACCACGCTTTTGTCGCCAAACAATTTCTGAGGGTAATAAGTTTTCTACGGCTCGCTTGAGGATGTATTTCTCACAAACTCCCTGCAAACAGAGTTCTCCAGATACCTGAAACATCCACTCAGCTAATGGTAAATCGCAGAAAGGCGATCGCACAAACAACCCATGAGCAAACCCTAAAGCGGTGGCACGCGGATGTATATTTTGTGATCCTTTCAACATCAAACTGGCACGACGCAACCGATGCAGAACCGCTGTACAATATTCCGGATCAAGTGCTTCTGCAATCCAATCTTCTGGATGTAAATCGTGGATCTGATCATAAATATGTGGCTGGTAAATTTGAGCCTCGTAACCCCAAAGACGATGAAAAGTGCGGAGATATTGTTTGATAAAATTTTCTTGGATAGAGAGATTTTCGCTTTCGTAAACTCCTGCTGCTATTAAAGGTTTATTTGTCCAACCTGCAAACAATTGATCGCCACCTTCGCCGTTAAAAATCACCCTAGTATCTTGGCTAGCCCTTTGTCCTAAAAGAAACAACGGAACTGTCACGCCATCGCCAAAAGGCAAATCTAGTGCCTGTACAGTCGGAATTAGAGCCTTCTGGATTTGATGCGGGTTGGCATCAACTTTTACTAAAGGAATTTGCAAATGTTGGGCAACAATTTCGGCATAGAGAGATTCAGAAATACCTGCGTTCCCAAAATCTAAGGTATAGCCAATCACCTTTATTCCGGCTTGCACCAGTAAGGCGACGACAACAGAAGAATCTAATCCCCCAGAGAGAAAAACGCCTACAGGCTCATCTTTTAAGTCATAAATTTGCCGTTCAATAACTTGTTGAAGCAGAGTTTGTAGTTGTTTTACAGCCGTTGTTTCATCTTTTATTTGCACATCTGCTTCACACCATTGTGATAAAGGTTGAGAAATTGGTGCTGAAAGTCTTTGTGACTCAGATTGACTTTGCCAGACTAATTCCTCTCCAGCCGGAACTGCAAATATTCTCTTTACTGGTGTTAAGGGATTGGGAACATAAGAAAAACAAGAATAACCGTATAAAGCCGGAATGTTAACTTCTGGATCTTCAGCAACTTTCAACAGCAGTTGCAGACGGGATGCAAACCAAATGACTTGTCCTTGTTGCATCCAATATAGGGGGACTTTTCCAAAAGGTTCTCGTCCTAAAATTAAGTGATCGCTTTGGTGTACTTTTACCCAAATATCAGAGTCTAAGTAAGTAAATATTCCCGATGCAGATATCCCAGCTACTTGTTCTGGATGATGAATTAGCGGGATTAATTCTTGTGAAAAACCAATGTGAGCAACATTCCAAATAGGGTGGTTATTCTCGGATAGCGAGTCAAAATTCAATAATTGCTCAGAAGTGTTATGCAGCGTTTTGATAATACTTAGCCGCCCTTCTAACTCGCGTCGAGAACCATAACCCCAATATCCAATAAATTGCTGAGGCTGATTTATCTTTTCACCCGGCGGAATATTTTCCATACTAAGCTATTAAGCATTTACCCGATGACTGATGACTAATGACTACTTAACCGTCAACGATTATAAAGAGTGTTTATCTAATTTAGACGCATATCAGCTTATTTCACTTCAAATTCTGTTTCGCTAAGTTGGCGACCTTGGAGAAATATTTGCGCCTTCCACTTACCTGGAGTCGATGCAGAACCGATAATATAGCGGCACTGAGTATCCCAGATGGATTTATCAATTTCACGAGTTTGATAGCGATTTTGCTTGACAATTTGACCATTAGGATCAATCCAATTGCACGTTAAATCTAGCTTTTGACCTACGGGTGTATCTTTTAACGTCACACGGTAAAAGACTTCTGGGTTGTTCTGGCGTGAGATATTTCTAAGGTCACTGCCATTATCTTGGGTGAGAGTGATACGGTTTCTTTGAGTCGAAACTCGCTCAAGAGTAGAATTATGCTGTTGAATAGTAAATAAAGCACCCATAATAGTGATCGCGACAGCAGCAATGGCCCCGATAGCAATTGTCCGATTACGTTTTTGCTGTAATTTCAAAACTTGCCGACGCTGCACTTGAACGAGCGCTTCATCTAGCAAATCCGATGCTAAACCTAATTCCTGTAAAATTTGCTTGACTTGTTCGGGTTCAATTTCTGCTTCTTTTCGTGCTTGCAGGTTTCCTACTTCAGCGATGATCTGCGTTAGTTGCTCTGTAGTTAGTCTCTGGGTCATGATCAAGCAGCACTCCTACATAAAAAAGCGTTTAATTTTCTGCCAAAATAGCTTTGTTTGAGGTTGTGTATCAAAGAAATACCTTCACAGCATAACTAGGAAAGTTTTTATAGATAGAAAATAGCGATTACCCACTCGCCTTTTTTGCATAAGAAAGATTTTTGCTTCCAGTTTAGCTACAACTGCTCCTTGTCAATTTCCGGTTTTTTTCAACTTTAAGGCTTTTACAAGTAGACAGCAACTAGGAAGTTAACACGTTGCAACAAGGGCTAACATTGCGCTGTTATCGGCGGTGGACAATGACGATTACAGCTTTGTTGACCAGAATTTTCAACCGGAGTCATTGTAGACTTGGGGCAAACGTGGTTCTGTGATTAACGTTGAGATGCGGCGCTATCGAGAATCTGTACTTGCGGGTTTGGTTGAAGATGGCTACACCATTATTGATGCCGACGATGCATCCGATGATGAAAGTGGGACAGTAATCGAGTCGGTTAAAGCGGCAAGTGAGGAATTGTATGCTGCTGAGTGTCAGGCGATCGCGGATTCTCCAACCATCTTTGATGCCGAACTCAAGAAGCTCCTTGACACAAGGGCAAAAACGAAAACCGAACGACACCAGCAGCGCAAGGCGGAATTATCCCGTCGCTACGAAATTGACGTAACCCCTGATTTGGTCGAGAAAGATGATAACGGCTGGTATCCTCAACTACGGATGCACTACTATTTGACGCTGGGGCGGGAATTTCTGACGAATCGTGATGCGAAACGGGCTAAGGCGCAATTAGAGGCAGGAGAGAATTCGGTTTGGAAACCGGATTTTAACAAGGGGCAGATGTTGCCTGCTGTGTTGTTACTCGAAAATCTTCAGATGTTGCAGTTTCTTACACCAGACGTTCAGTTACGTGGCAGCGACAAGAAGCTGGTGGAGTTTAAAGCGCTGGCTGTAACGCATCGGCACGTTATCAAGAATTACTTGAACGTCAGTATCTCGGAAAAACTGACCCCAGTAGCGTTCCCGCTTCGGGTTGCCGAAGGCATCGCACAGAAATTACTTGCCAAGATTGATTTGAAGTTGGATTACGTCGGTCGGTTGGGTAAGCGTGAAAATCGGGAGGCAATTGCACCAACTCCAAACAATAGACCTAGTAGGGAAGTAGGTTCTGGTACTGATGTAGATGAAGAACTCAGGGTAATATTGGCAGCTGAATCTTGATAAATGTATGTTCCTGCCCGTCCCACTTCACCCGTCAAGGTAATTTCAGAGCTTGAAGTTCTTTCTAGGGTATATCTTGGAGCATCAAAAGCAATGCCAAAATCAACTACTAAATTCCAATTCGACCCAGAATCAAGCTCAAAATCGACATCTGGGGTTAAGTTACCGCCATTAGTAGATCCTCTCTTCAAATTCAGGTCTAGATTGTTGACGGATAGCTCCCAATCGCTCAAAGTCCCGGACTCTGAGTAAACCACGAATCCAGAATATTCGCTTTCTTCTGGCAAAGAGTTCGTAAGGAATGGGCTAGTAGCATCGACTAAAGTAAAATCACCTGAAAATTCTTGTCTAGTTAGAATAGCTCCCAGCACAGGAGTAGCATGAAATACGCTTGCAACTACCAAACCAATCACGGCAACGCTAACTTTAGGGAGTCGAACTTGATTCATGGATTAGGTATGCTATCTAAAATTGTTGAAGGTATGCTATCACATCGGGAGCAACTTAAGATACATTCGATACACCAAAAATTTCTGCGATGTGCGGTGTTCTCGAAGAATCGCTCAAGCCAAGAAATGGGCAATATATTAAAGAATTACTCAGTACCCTAACGATTGACGAGCGTTGCGGTGTTATGCTGGAGTTTGAAGACGCAAGCCCTGACAAATTTGCTCAACTGCTTGTCGATGCCCCACAGTGGACTGAATGGATGGCGTGATTTTCGGCACATACTCTGCCACCTGAATCCTTACCAAATTTGAAAGAACATTTAATAATCAAAAATTAGTAGCTAGATTCATTAGGGAAATAATTTATGGTGCAACAAGAGCCATAACTTACTGGGAAATAAATACTGATCCAGAACCTATTTTACCGCCTTCAAAACGGCTTCGACCACCGTCATTTTTGAAAGACGAAATCGCTCAATAGCCTATAAATACGACTTTTAATCTCCGTCTTTTCTTACGTTTCAATTCGGATTGCTATATAACTTTTTTATCTCACTTGCTACTTCATTTAATTTTAGATAGTTATCTAGATAATTCCTAGATATTAATACAATATTTACAGCTTCTTAACCTATTTCTATAAAATTAAAGCTATATTGTAATCGCTAACTAACTTTTACTGAATTTCTGAAATTTTAACAGAAATAATTGTAATTTTTTTAAACAAGTAAATAGTAAAAAATGAAGAAATTTCAGTTTTTCAGGGCTATTCTACCTATTGCTGTACCAGCAGCAATATCTTTCACTCTGCTTAATTATCTACAAAAGCCATTAACTGCCCAAACCTCAAGTGTTCATCTAAGAATGGGTAATCCTAGTAATGCTGGGGCTAGTTCCAGCAATCTTTTATTAAGCAAATCTCAGTACGCTGTTTCTTACAATTGCTACAGAGGGACATCTAATTGGGTCAGTTGGCAATTGAACACATCATGCCTAGGAAGCGCACCTCGCCAAGATGATTTTCGTGCAGATACTACATTACCTTCAAGCTGCTGCTACCAAGTCAATTCTTCTGATTACATTGGTAGCGGTTTTGATAGGGGACACATGACTGCTTCAGCAGATAGGACAAATACAGTTACCAATAACTCTGCTACTTTTTTAATGACGAATATAATTCCTCAGTCACCTGATAATAATCAGGGACCTTGGGCTGCACTAGAAACCTATTCTAGAGACTTAGTAAACCAGGGGAAAGAACTTTATATTATTTCTGGTTCTTACGGCACTGGTGGAACAGGTTCCAATGGAACAAAAAGCACAATTGCTAATGGTAACGTTACAGTTCCAACCAGAACATGGAAAGTTATTGTAGTATTAAATTCATTGAATTCTGATGCTAGCAGCGTCAATAATAACACAAGAGTAATTGCAGTGGATATGCCTAATTCGCAGGGAATTAGAAATAATAACTGGACAAACTACAGAGTTAGTGTTGATTCCATCGAAACAAACACTGGTTATAATTTGCTCTCTAATGTTTCTTCGTCTGTTCAATCTATAATTGAGTCAAGAGTTGACAATTTGTAAGCAACTCATCTTACTTAAAATTTAAAGCCTGTCGGTAAATTATAGACAGGCTAATGGTTGACTAATTAGCTTTCTACAACTTTTGTTGAAATTCCATTTAAATCTTTATCTGGACTGACCATGAGGAATTTTAGTACTAATCTTCCAGAATACCTCTAGGAATAATTGTCATCAGTGGTTTTATCCAAATCGATAACCAAAACCTCTTACAGTCACAATGTATTCAGGACGACTTGGATCTACCTCTAACTTCTCACGCAACCATCGAATGTGAACATCAACTGTCTTAGTATCTCCAAAAAAGTCTTCTCCCCAAATTTTGTCTAGTATCTGTTGTCGTGTCCATACCCGCTGTGTATAACTCATAAACATTTCTAGTAAACGGAACTCTTTCGGAGCTAAATTCACCTGTTCACCCCGAAGCAGAACAGAACACTCTTGCGGTATCAGTGTGATATCTTTGTATACTAATACTTGTATTGGCGGCAATTTCATTAACCATTGCCGACGCAGTAATGCCCGGCAACGTGCCACTAGCTCCCGCACTCCGAACGGTTTTGTTAAGTAATCATCTGCTCCTACTTCTAACCCCAAAACACAATCAGTTTCACTATTTTTAGCACTCAGCATCAAAATCGGTACTAAAATTCCTTGCTCGCGTAGTAAACGGCAAATATTTAATCCATAGAACTCTTGCAAAAGTCTTTTGTGATATAATTAGAGGTTTGACAATTTACGATTAGGACAATAATAAACAGTGGAATTTTGGAGAGCCAAACAGCTGACTTCAAAAAAATTTAAACGACTCACT
>JAESGI010000345.1_pt1 | contig 15810 bp, 18 predicted proteins | sample 9269671 | NCBI WGS metagenome assembly JAESGI01 (sample SAMN14515641, study PRJNA621666) | algae metagenome | isolation source: Nostoc indistinguendum CM1-VF10 and co-occurring heterotrophs from gravelly... | place: USA: Clark Mountains, San Bernardino, California | collected 1998-06-05 | reverse complement strand
ACCATTGATATCCTTGTAGAAAAAACTTCTGATGCTAAAGCCATTAGACTTGCTGCCCACAAACTAGAAAAGCTACAAGCTTGGAATGAAGCAGAAGAATTACGGAAAAAACTCTACAAACAACGCTCCAAGCAATTTAAATCTAATTTATTTTGGTTTGGAAACTGGATAGGTTCAGGTCGTTCTAGTACGTTCTTTTTTATCTTTGCCATTTTGACCTTTACAACTCTCACAGGATTGGCAGTTATTAACCTGCCAACAAATCTTTCCTGCCCTGATAAGAAAAGTTTCTGTTATCTGGTGTATCAAATGCGATTCAACAATGAAAGTATAATTCTTCCACAGCAAACCAAGGAGATCATTGCTGAGTACGAACGTAATAAGAGTAAGCCGAAACGTCGTGGGAAGTAATTAATTATTGTTTGCATGATGTGCTAATTTTGAGGTTAATCACATTTCTAGTCAGGGTATGTTTCCAGAGAGCTGGAAACAAATAGCCACATCTATTAAAGAATCCTGCAATTGGCGTTGTAATAAGTGCGGTCGTCCTGGTTTGCGCCCTGGCGTAAAATTGAATTAAAGCTAATCTTTTATTACCTGCAAGGGATTGTGATTACTCTTAAGTAGCTGCTTTGATTTATTTGTATTTAATTTAAGTTTTGGAGCGATTTTATGCAGCAGCAAGAAACAATAGAAAGTTACACGATTGCAATCAAGAATTACAACACGGCGCTTAGGTTCGCTCCTAATGACTTGAAAACTCTTAAACTTTTAGGCTTTGCACTCGAAAAGCTGTCTGAGTTGCAGTTACGCCAAAATCAATCAGCTCAGGCGCTTGAAAGTTTAAAGCAAGCAGTTGCCACGTATGAAAGAGTATTTTCTCTAACTCCTGATGATGCGATTGGTTTAGGATATTACGGCATGGTAGTAGAAAGATTAGCTGAACTTTTATCAAAGCAAGACTATGTAAGAGAAGCATTTTTAACTTACCAACAATCGCTTAGTATTTATGATGCCGCAATCAAACTTGCTCCGAATGACTATGGTAATTATGCGCTCAAGGCTAGTGTATTTATATCAATAGCTGATTTCTACTTGAGTTTGTTGCAATATACACAGGCGGTTGAGAGCTATCAGCAAGCGATCGCTTTTTACGATATTTCCAATTAAAATACATTGGGGCTAACGAGTTCGATAAAGCTTGGATTATACAAAAATTGGCCCAGTGCTTGGAGCATTTATTGCGTTACGAAGAAGCATTCTCGTGTTACCAAACTGTACTAGAGATATTCAACCGCCTGTTACCTACAAATGATAAATATATTCAGTCTGTAGAACAACAGATACGAAAGCTGGCAGCACAATTAAATTGATAGAGCAGGGCGTATCTATCCCGGATCGTGACCGAATAATTCGTAATTCGTAATTAAAAACTTAGAAATTAGGAATTAATTAATAATTAATTCATTAAGGGTGCAACCCCCTAATTTTAATTATGAAAAAGAAAAAAAGGGCAAAGCCAACTTTATTCAAGCCCCCGGATAAATCCTTTGGGGTAATAATTACGAATTACGTTAGCGCAGCGTTAGCGAGTCTTGCCTACGGCACGCTGCGCGAACGAGCGTCATTACGAATTACGAATTGGAGCGAAGCGACTTGACGAAAGCGGGGTAAAGGGGAAGCCCGGATTTCTCACCACACCTCGAATGGAGGAGTAATGAGTAGTGAGTAAGGAGTTATGAGTTATGAGTTAAAAATTTTACTTATTATCCATTATTTATTACTCATTACTTATTACTTATTACTCATCATCAATCGCTTTGGAGCTTGTGAGAAATGCGGGGAAGGTGGGGCCCCCTCTGGGGATAAGGGGCGGGGGGGAATGGCACGCTTGAAAAGCTGAAACCTGGTCGGGGCAGGGTGTAGGGTGTAGTGTTTAAGAAAATTGAATTTTAGTGCATCAAATAGAACAACATCTTCTTCCAACCCTTAACCCCACACCCTATACCCAAAAGCCAGTAATATCAGGGGCTTACGCTTAACAAGCGTGCCATTCGCTTATGACCTCTGATGGTTACAAATCAAAATCAAGGCTGAATGTTTCCTCTGAAGAATCTTCTTCTTTTTCCTCTACAAATGGAGTTGAAGTCATTGAAGGAAGTTTGTTCGACTCAGTATTAATCGGTGGGGAAGCTAAAAGTTGTGCAGGTAATCCAGCCTTAATGAAAACAAAATAGCAATCAACTATAAAGTAAATCGTGTCCAGGTAACTTTTATCTAGTTTTTGCGATTCTGCAAATATGCGCTCTCGGTAATTATCTTTGAGGCGAACTTTTTCCGGTGCTAAGTCTTTTTTATCTGCCATTGTTATAACTTCACTTAAGAGATGTGCCCGTTAGATTTTTGCTGCTAATAGTTTTTGCCATCTCTAAAAGCCCAGAGACATTGGCTTCTACCGGATTGTCCAGGATTTTGAAGCCGTTTTTCTCCAACAGCTTTTTAAATCCTGGTAAGAGGCAGCCTCCACCAATCGCCCAGATTTCATCCCCCTGGTGCTTGGCATCAAGTGTCAGATTCACCACTTTCTTCAAGTATTTTTGATACCAATCTTTCAAACAATTACTGTATACATCTTTGATATCGATGTCACGGCTATACCTGGTATGCCCCATTTCCAAACAAAATCGGATTTTGGATGGATCTCCGATTTTTCCGCCATTTAAATGTTTCATTTTTTGGGAAATATCATCGATGAGAACTTCTACACCGATAGGGTAGGCAGTGTGAACTTCTCGTTTCCCTTGGTTATAACGAGAATACAAGGTCGTACCATTGCCAAAGTCTAAAATGGTTAATTTTTTGGGTAGTGGATGCCCAAACAATGCACCCATACCCTCTAGTACAACTTTCAGGACTTCTACTTTTACTTCTGATTGTTTGCCAGCAAGTAAAGGCTTATATTCTCCATTGAGTACTTTTTGTAATTCTTCAGCCAGACCGACATCATGTAAGCTGACGACTAATTTTAAGTGCCAAGCCTTACGGTGTGGGAGATGTGCCAATGCACCCAATAAAGTCAATAATGCGTTGTTGACTTTGTTCTCATTATTATCGGTATTCCGGTCAAAATAATTTCCTGTACGGTAAGCTGACTCTCCAACTGTGTAAGCAGTGCCGTTAAAAACTACCCGCCCTGGCACATCTTCCATCTCGGCATTACTTATATAGCTGGGGACACGAATTACTTCAAAGCCATCGACTAAAAGTTTGAGACTTCCGTAACCGTTATCGAAACCCGCAGGAAAAATTTTTTGTAAGGTGTGAATGTTTGACATCTGCTCCAAGTAATACACAATAAGTTGTGAAAATTATCTGTTTAGATAATTTGAGTCAGCAGGGGAGAGAGAAATAAAATAACTACCCCTTTTGTCTCCAGGCTCAAGAGTTTATCATAACGCCTTGGGGGCTAAGTGGGACATAAAATGTTAATCAATTAAATATACCCTTTATAGCCCCTATTGAGGGGTTATAAAGGGGTCAAAATATCACAAAAGTACTTAAATATTGTTGGGACATATGTAGCCCCCATGTAGCTCCCGCAAAGAATTTTTGAAATTTTTCCTATCAACGTAGCAGGAATTAAATTAGATCATCGTTGACTCTTTGATTTATAATTTACTGTCAATCTTTTGTTGAAAAGCAATTCAGTCTTGATCTTTAACTTATTGCTGACTATATAACGAACGGGTCATTACTTGCTTACAGGTTCAGCTTTCTCAACTGAATTATCATTCACACCCAAAGTCAATTCCAAAGGAGTTCTTTGGGGGTAAGCTTTTACTACTTGCCGATAAACATCATAATTAGTAGGTAGCGTGTTCTGAGTATTACCCATTCCATAGGTCAGTTTATACTTTACATCTTTGAGCAATTCAGGTTTGCCTGCCTCTTCTTGAGATTTTTTACGTTGTTCAACTTCATCGACACTTGGTCGCGGCGGTAAAGTAGGCCACCATAGCCCCCGGTCGTCTGGACCAACTACTGCTCCTGGTGGTTTTTCTCCATTCCGATTCATCAGTGAAGTGGTAGCAAAGGTTTCAATGCGTGGCTGTGGTTGACTAGTTAGGTTATTCGCATACTTAACTTGCCAGGTGTAACTGGTGAGTGCTGTAGCTTCATACTGTTCAGCAGTAGTAGTACTGCAACTAGTTAATGTCAGTGCCGTTAGTGCAGTTATTATTGAGGGTAAAATTTTCAATTTTTGCATTATCAATTATGAATATCTTTCAACAATCACTCTTGAAGAAGGAGTGTGCCATCATTGCTGCCAAGGAGAGGGAATTACTTTTGTCGAAAGCACCTGACCCGTTGTTAATCTGATAGCCGTTTGCTCACAATTAGGACATTGGATTTTCACCTGAATTAGTGAAGGATGTGCTTTGTATTCTCCCATCATAGGTTTTCCAGTGTACTCACAGATTATTCCCTGCTGACAGTGCCAACACTCGAATACCACGCGTCCCACTTGTATATCGCAGTCCAAAAACTGGATATGTTGACAGCGTTCTGGCGGTAACTCTTCTTCATCCTCTCGAAGTGTGAATTGGGGCTGTTGCAGTGAATTAGATTTTTTCTTGTCAGAGAAGATACGTTTGGCTTTGCCTTTTTCTAAATGTTGTGGTTTCTCAGAAACCTTCCTCTTTGACGTGAAAGGAGGCACCGTTTGTGCTTGCTGCTCTACTGATGGCGACTCATCACTGGGAGTTGGGTCTGCCTGAAGTGTGTAACTAGGGGTTGCTCTAATAGTCGGTAAGCAACAAGTTCAGGCTTTCGGGTTGAGTTGTTGGATTTTGGCTGAGGGGAAAAGTGGTTTGGATGAACGTTGGATAGATTTCATTGACATTTCTGTTTAACTGAACTTATCCGAACTGTGGAACAATCGTATTTTAACTGTCAATTTCTCTATTTTGAAGGCTGTGGCATTACTTAATAAGAAAGTATCCTTAATGTTTTAGGTAAAATAATCTCGTGGTATCAGCCTGTTAGCTAAGACATTCTAATCACAACTGATAACTCATTAGTAGTACAATCACCAGGCTTATACCTGACTCCGGTTGTTGAAGTTGTATATTGAATGACCCAAAACGTTTTGGGTCAGCAGCAAAAATATCTATAAAATCTCTAATTAAGTAAACAACTCCACTAGAGCAAGGTAGAATGCAATTCAATCACGAGTAACGGATTGACAAGATCCAAGCAGTCTTTGCATTTTCTGGTGGAATTACTTGGGAATCTTTTGTCAAAACTAGGCTTCCCTTGTTAAAAAAACCTCAAGAAATTCTGGAAGCTGTTCGTCAAGGAAAAATTGAATACACTAAAGGACTAGAGATTGCAAAAATTGACGATTTTGGTATCAGGCAAGAACTTTTATGGGAAGCAATTGCCAATAATCTTTCACTTGCTGAAATAAAAAAAAGGGTTAAAGGACTTAAACCAAGTTCAGAAAACCCTATCCGAACTAAATTAGATAGTGTTTACAAGCAATTCAAAAAATCTCTGAAAAATATTGAGAAAGATCCACATCAGCTCCAAGAAGCGGAAAGGTTGCTAGTTAAAATAGAAGAATTTTTACAAAAAAAGTGACCCAAAATGTTTTGGGTCATTTGGCAAAGCAGCTTAAATTGGAGTTTTAGAGAGATCCCAAAGATAAAAGCTCTCTTCCGAATTAGGTAGGAGAGTTTGTACACTCTTATATTTTTGGGGATGAAAGCCGTTCGCACAGTGTCCGGTGGATAAGGGCTTTCATGGATGCCTGGAGATTTATTATAGAAACATCCAGCAAAAGTATATATTTTTAGTACATGAGTACTATATTTAATAGAATTGCAGGTTTATAATAATGTGCGGCATTTTTAAATAAGCAATGTCCACTCCCCCAGGCCACTCCCAACAGCAAGTTAATGCTTCTCTCCAGCATGAAACCATTACTGGAGTAGTTGAAAGACTCACCTTTTATTCCCAGGAGTCAGGCTACACCGTGGCACGCTTAACCCGCGCCAGAGCCACTGACTTAACCACAATCGTAGGCAGCTTTGCCAATATTCAACCCGGTCAAACTCTACAACTTACGGGTTTTTGGCGTGACCATCCCCAGTTTGGGCCACAGTTCCAAGTCATCAATTATCAAGAGACCAAACCAGCCACTCTCACTGGAATTGAGAAATACTTGGGTAGTGGGCTGATTAAAGGCGTGGGACCAGTCACAGCCAAGCGTATCGTCGCTCACTTCGGTTTAGAAACGCTCGACATTATCGAAAACCAGATTGAACGACTGATTGAAGTCCAAGGTATTGCCAAGAAGCGGATTAAGTTAATTAAAAATGCCTGGGAGACCCAGAAAGCCATAAAAGAAGTAATGGTATTTTTGCAAGGGCACGGTGTTTCAACAACATACGCAGTCAAAATTTACAAGCAATATGGCGATAAAGCGATCGCTACAGTAACCCATAACCCTTATCAGTTGGCAGCCGATATCTATGGGATCGGTTTTCTGACTGCTGATAAAATTGCCCGTAACTTGGGAGTTGCACCTGATAGCGAATTCAGATATTGTGCTGGACTTGTCCACGCTTTGAGTGAAGCTGCTGAAGATGGACATTGTTACTTACCACAGGCAGAATTAATTGAGTCAGTGATTAAACTGCTGACGACTGAGGAACATCAACCAACAGAAGATGCAATTGCTCAAACTATCAAAGACATGGCTCTGAAAGATGAGTTAATCAGAGAGAAAATTCCAGACCAAACCCTGCTGTGCTACAAACCAACTTACTTTCATACTGAACAAAACCTAGCACAACTGATATCTGGGCGCTTGAGCCAGCCCATTGCACAAGATATTCCCCGTGTCCGTGCCTGGATTGAGCGCTTCACTGCTAGTCACTCTCTTCAGCTTTCAGAGCAACAACAGCAAGCGGTCGAGATAGCAGCTTACTCCAGGATGATGATTTTAACTGGTGGCCCTGGCGTAGGAAAAACTTTCACCACCCACACCATAGTTAGTTTATGGAAAGCGATGGGGAAATCTATTGCAATGGCAGCACCAACTGGGCGGGCTGCTCAACGCTTGGGTGAGATGACTCTCCTTGAAGCCAAAACCATACATCGCTTGTTAGAATTTGACCCCAAGACAAGGGGATTTAAATGCGACAGTGAAAACCCTTTGCCCCATACAGCAATTATCGTTGATGAAGCATCAATGCTGGATTTGTTTCTGGCGTACTCCTTGGTTAAAGCAGTAGCAGAAGGCGCTCAATTGTTGTTGGTGGGTGACATTGACCAGTTACCATCTGTAGGGCCAGGCCAAATACTCGCTGACCTGATCAATTCTGGGCGAGTTCCGGTGGTGCGGTTGACCCAGGTATTTCGCCAAGCCCAACAGAGCGCAATCATCTCTGCTGCTCACCAAATCAACCGGGCCCAGTACCCAACAATCGAGCCAATTTCTGATAATCCCGTGTCTGATTGTATTTGGCACGGCGGCGGATATCAACCCGAACATGGGGTACAAGCAATTTGTGAATTAATCACAGACTTAATTCCTCGGTTAGGTTACAATCGGGCCACTGATGTCCAAGTGCTTTGCCCGATGACACGGGGAGTTGTGGGTACTCGCAACCTGAACACAGTATTGCAGCAGTTGATCAACCCACCCAGCCCCAACAAGGTGGAGATTAACAGAGGTGGAAATTTGTTGCGCGAGGGCGATCGGATTATTCAGCTAACCAACGACTACAACCGAGAAGTCTTCAACGGCGACTTAGGAATAATCCAAGCCATTGATACTGTCGAGCAGGAGGTAATGGTTCAGTATGGTGAGCGGACTGTGGTTTACGATTACGCTGACCTGAATGAAATTGCCCTAGCGTGGTGCGTGACTATTCATAAAAGTCAGGGGTCAGAATATCCGGTGGTGATTCTACCAATCTATATGCAGCACTATATGATGTTGACCCGGAACCTGTTTTACACTGGTATAACTCGTGCCAAGAAGTTAGCGATCGTGGTTGGAGCCAAAAAAGCGATATCTCTGGCGGTGCGCTCTACTGATGACCAACGGCGGTACACAAGGTTACAGCAGAGGTTGCTTCAGACAGGGCTGCATTGGTGATATGTTTTGGTTCTTCAAAATAGAAAACTTTATTGAGCTATTTGATTTATACTTTTAAATTCCTTGGTTTAAAAAAACGTTGAGTTTGTATGTCCAGCCTGAGTTCCGACATGGTTCGCATCTATTTACAGGAAATTGGTCAGTATCCTTTATTAAAGCCAGAGGAAGAAATTGCTTATGGTAGACAGGTACAAGAAATGATTGCCATTGAGCAATCTAAAAATGAACTCACCCAACAGCTAGACCGTGAACCAACTTTAAGAGAATTAGCCAATGCTGTTGAAAAAACCGAAGCACAAGTCCGAGCAGCATTACACCTTGGTCAAAAAGCTAAACAGAAAATGGTGATAGCTAACCTGCGATTGGTAGTATCTGTTGCCAAGAAATATCAGAACCGCAATTTGGAATTTCTAGATTTGATCCAAGAAGGAGCAATCGGTTTACAAAGGGGTATAGAAAAGTTTGATCCCAATCGGGGCTATAAGCTATCAACCTACGCCTACTGGTGGATTAGTCAAGCTATAACCAGAGCTATCGCAGAACAATCCCGCACTATTAGATTACCTGTTCACCTGACTGAAATACTTACCAAAATTAAGAAAGTACAGCGAGAAAGCTTTCAAAAACTCGGTCGTCATGCCGCAGCTGAAGAAGTTGCATCAGCATTAAACATAAGCACAGATAAGCTTCGAGAATATCTCAGCGCTTCTCGCACAGCTATTTCTTTAAATAAACAAGTTGGAGATGAGAAAGAGACAGAATTGGGCGAAATTTTAGCAGACGTTGGCGTTTCCCCAGAAAAACTGCTCACTCAAGAACTTTTATCGCAAGACGTGGCTAAATTATTAGAACCACTGACACCAATTCAATTGAGTAAACCTTGCCGTTGACCCCGACCGACATTAAAACTCGTGCTTCCGAGTGCCACTTAACAAAAGTCTCTCGCCAAGTAGGATTATTGGGAGAGAACCAATTGGCTGTAATTGTTACCAGCCGTCCACCGTCAGCCAGTCTTTACAATGCCGAGTTGATGTGGCTCTTTGTTGCGTCGGGGTTGCGACTGTTGATTTTGGGAGATGCAGAGAAAGGTGGATTCATCAGAACAACTGAAGGCTGAGTTTTTCCAGCTAGGTAATCGTTAATCTGTTCCGCGTTTACTGAGAATAATGGTGTGCCAGGGAACAGGCGACGCAGAATCTTACTTCTATCGGGTGCAAGCTCGTTGAGCATCAGACTTGCACTGTGCAGTTTAGCCATTTGTGCCAATAGACCAGTTCCGGCACTTGGCTCCAAAATCAAATCAGTAGCTTGTATAAATCCTGCTTTGGCTACCAGATAAGCAAGCGGCAGAGGTGTCGAGAATTGCTGAAGCTGTACTGACTCTTCACTACGGCGAGTATGCGTCGGGCAGAGGGCTACTAACTTCTCCAATTCGGCGTTGCATAAATGCGGGATGAATAGGCGGTTGAGACCATTGAAAACTCGTATCAAATTCAGCGACATCATCCCATGATTCAGCAATGCCTCCAATTCCAATAATACTGTTAGCGGCGACTCTGATAAAAGCTTGTAACCTTTTTGACGCAGATATAATATTTGCGCCACTTCCACTGCCTCGTAAGCATCTTTCCATTGCCATGCACCAGACGCGGCAGCGCCTAGAAAGTAGCGATTCATCTGGGAAGAAACAGTTTTTGTAGAGAGAGGGCGATTATCTATTAAAACTTTTGCAAGCTCTTGGGCAACATTAATAACTGACTGCCCATAATCGATTACTGTTTGCAAATCGAATAAATAACCTTGAGTGAAAACTTGCTGTACCATTGGACTATATTATTTTAATTTTCACTCTTGAAAAAGCGAAGCTAATATATGAGCTTTATTAGCTATCAAACAGGCACAGTTGCCTTGTTAAAATTTCCCGTTTATTTTCTCGATTGATTGAGGTGTAAGCCAGATTTAAACTGCAATTCACTTCAAACCACCACTTAAGAGGTTGATTACTTTGCTCGTCCATTAAGTCTGCGTATTGATTGAGGTAATCAACAGCTTTTAAAAAGTGTGTATAGCAGTCAAATGCCAGATGATTTAATTGTTCACGCACTCTCCTTTTAGTTCGAGCGTTAGACTGAATCCAGATAATAGAGTGCCAAGTTTTCTCATACTCTTTAGCACAACCAACAGCAATTCCTAATTCAAATCTTGCTGCTTCGAGTAGGGAGTGATTGCTTGGGATATGATTCAAAGCAGACGATAAACAACAATATGTCGCGTTCACTATTTTTCAGGAAATAAGTTTAACCTCCGTTGATCAATCGGAGGTTATAGTTGAGTAACTTTTATGCAGTTTTACGTGGTCTGCCTGGCTTGCGCTTGCCTGAAGAATTTACATCAGCCTTTTTAGTTTTCGGTGACTTGTTGGCAGTATTGTTAGCTTTATTTAAACGAGTAGTACGTTTTGGTTGTGGTGAAATTTCTTTAACTGGAGGTAGTAATCTCAATGTAGGGAATGAGAGAACAACTGCTTCATTAGTTGTAGGATGAACAACTTCATCCTCTAACGCCCAAGGATCTGGCAATTTTTCAAAAGTCCGAGCTTGTGGTGTGATTACTTCTGATACTGATGGGATTGTAGAAGCGGCTATATTTAGATTGCTAACTGAAACCACATTACTAGCGTAAGCAGCCGATACAAATAGTCCATTAATGAACTGGAATATAACGAGAGTAACGAATGCCCAAAAGATGACTACGATTGTCAAAGTGAGTAGAGATTGCATATCCATGATTATTCCTAAACTAAGTATTTGTAATTTTCAATTGGTTTACGCAAAGCGTCTTTGAGCCTTGTCCAAATATGAAGCGAATTTGAACATATCCTCTCTTCAAGAGAGGACTTCACTCTAAATTTAGCGTAGCATTTCTTTGATTTAACTCAGCCAAACTTCTTCGTTATTTTAAAGATTATTTATAAAATAAACCAATTTTAGTATTTACCTGATTCATGATTTCAAGTATCATATTTATAAGTTTGTTCCCCAAAATAAACATTGATTTAAGTCTATGGTTAATATTTAATTTGGTGGTTAATTCTTGAAATAAAAGATTTGACTTAAACGAAAAATAAAAGCACTCCTTACAATTATTTGAAAGTATGCCCAGCCCAACTACCGACTTAGTTCGCTCCTACCTTAAAGAAATCGGACGCTACCCTCTGCTAACTCCTGAGCAAGAGATTACAAATGCTAGGCTTGTACAGCAGATGATGGCGATTGAAGAACAGCGTGCAAGCCTCGCACTTCAACTAAACCATCAACTTACATCTTGCACCAATACATAAAGACTAGTACCACTTGTTACTAAAGATGGAAGAATGTTCGCCAGATTTAAGCTAGAACCTAAAAGTTAATCTTTATCTGATGTTCGATAAAAAACTTATCAAAAGCTAATTCGACTTGGCGTAAACTTAGTTCAACAAGAGGGAATCGATCGATATGGATGCTATTGAATTATTGGAAAAAGACCATGCTACAATTCGCACTCTCTTCTCAGACCTTGAGAAGACTCAAGACTCTCAAGAATTAGAAGAGAATTTTACAAAGCTTGCCAAACTGCTAACACTTCATGCTCGGTCTGAAGAGTTAGTCCTCTACCCACAAGCAAGTACTTGTACGGGGACTGAAGACCTAATCGAGCATGGATGGAAAGATCACCATAAAGGAGATGAAATGATTTTAGAAATCAAGTCTCTCGCTGCGGATCGATCGGAATTCAAGCAGAAAATTGGTGAGTTGCAAGAGTTTATGGAAAATCATCTGATCGAAGAAGAAAACGAACTTTTCCCAAAAGTCCGGGAGTGTCTAAGTCCCGAACAAAGGCAGGAGTTAGCTTCTGAGCTAACTGAGACTAAAAGCGAACTTGTCGATAAAGTTGTGGATGAGCTGGAACATAGTTAGCCAAACAGCTTTGGAAATCAGCAAGTTAGCGCTCTCTACCCTTCAGAGGTAGAGAGCTTTTTGCGAAACTTATCACCTTCACTAACTAGGTTCAAAGTTGTCTTCTGTGACTCCGCACTGGGGACAGATCCAGTCATCAGGTAGATCTTCAAATGCAGTACCAGGTTCTAGTCCAGCATCTGGATCGCCTTTGGCTGGATCGTAGATATATCCGCAAACCTTACATGTATACTGCTGCATAATTCTCGCTGCTCCTAATTAAAACTTCAACTTTTAGCACTCTTAATATCATCCGGCTCACCCAAGCGACTTAGATCCGCTTATTCGATTGTCGATCGCAATTTAGCGGTGTGTCGTTTTATCTATTCCAAAGCTCCTGAGCTCGACCTCATTCTGCTCGGCTGCTGACGCTTTCCACTTTAGTAAGCTAACAAAATGCTAGGGCTATTCGCTCTGTCACAAGGCAGAGGTTCTACAGTAATATTCTGCCAATTGCTGTTAATGTTTTAATAAACAAGCTGTCTAAAATACGCTAGCTAATTTTCTCGAGCGGTTATAATTCGAGTGGATATTTTCACGTTAATCTATCGACAACAATTAATAATCTCACATCTTGCACCAGTTTAAATATACTGTCACTTAGTCTAGATCCAGGGTACCCTCAGACCTCGATAATTACTAGTCTTTATGTATTGGTGCAAGATGTGAGTCAACCAACCACAAGAGAATTAGCTACCTCGCTTGGGCAAAGCGAAGCTGAAGTACAAGCAATCATTCAACAAGGTCAAAAAGCTAAAGAGAAAATGGTGACTGCTAACCTACGGTTGGTGGTTTCTGTTGCCAAAAAATACCAGAACCACAATTTAGATTTTCTCGATTTGCTTCAAGAAGGGGCACTAGGTTTACAGAAGACATCTCCGAAAACTATCAAAGCTTTGCTGTGGCTAGTTTATAAGACGGAAATGCAAGCATCAAAAACTAGCCAGTCAATACGATAACATAAGAATTTGAGATACTTACTGATAATAACAAGGCAAAAATATGTAATTATATGCATTAATTTTAGCCTGAAGGCATAGGATACATTTCGATTGGTAATATTAGCGCTTCAATTCGTAATCTTACTAATCCACAAATTGTCAAGACAACTTGTTTATACTTTTTATGATTCAACCTAAATCTGTCTTGAACAACTCGAAAAATTTTTACTGAGCGGATTCAATGTTCAACAAATACTCGTTTGGATGAAAACTCCTTGTTTGATTTTTTTTGGTTAGTTGTTAACTCTCTATTTCTTGGTTTCTTAATTGGAGTATCAATTAAATCTTCTCCTAGATAACCTAAATCTCCCTTAAAGTTTTGTTTGGAATCTAAGTTATCTCGATTTTCTCTAAATATTGTTATATCGCTTTTCGGTCCGGGTTCCCCAGCGATAACATCAACAATATCCCTTGCATCTGGTAAAATAATTATCTGAGTTTTAAAGGTGTGTTTCCCCGCCTTACCAGAAAAATATTTTTCTTGCTCTTTATTGTCTCCAAGTCTTTCCCTAACTTGTTCATAGCTATCTATGATTAATTCATAATCTGTGAGTATCTCTTTAACTACTTCATAGTCAGATTCTTTTTTTTTACTTGTTCAACTAAACTCGATGGCAGCAATTGTTGGAGGATTGGTAACCAATAATTAAATGTATCATTTGCTGTCGATTCACTTACTCCAAACTGGATACCAAGAAGTTGAAATGTCGTCACATGTCGGAGATAGACCAAAGTTAAAATTATTTTTTCTCTTTCAGAGAGTTTTGGTTTACGACCTCCACCAGCACCAATAATTCTAACTTTCTGGGATTCTAATAACTCTTGCTTTTCGTGGTGTAATCGTTCCAAATTTTGGATTAATTTTTGTAACTGTTCATACTCCAGACCAATTAACCGCTTTGTTTCTTTAGGGTTGTTTTCAATATGGTTTAGTATTTCGCTCATGTTTCTATATAAAAAACTCTCTGATGTTCTTTTACCACAGAATGTTACTATTTTGGAGATGTCTAGAAGGGAATCGAAAAGTTTGATCCCAACCGAGGCTATAAACTATCAACCTATGTTTACTGGTGGATTAAGCAGTCAATTACACGAGCGATTGGAGAAAAGTCTCGCACTATTCGTTTACCAATTCATATCAACGAAAAGTTAAACAAAATTAGGAGAATACAGCAGCAACTATCTCAATCTTTGGGTCGTCCTCCAGTTGTAACAGAAATTGCCGAATCGTTGAATCTATTGCCAAGCCAAATAAGAGATTACCTTCAGGTTTCTCGGACTCCAGTCTCGCTAGAAATGCGAGTCGGAGATGAACGCGAAACTGAACTAGCTGATATTTTACCGATGGATGGTATTTCCCTAGATGAGCAAATTACTCTTGAGCTTTTACATCAAGACTTAAGCAAGTTGCTGGCATTGCTCAATCCAAGGCAACGAGAAATATTGACTCTACGTTTTGGATTGGAAGATAATCAGGAACTGACTTTGAGTCAAGTTGCAAAACGCCTGAATCTTAGTCGAGAGACAATTCGTAAAACTGAACATCTTGCTCTCTCTATTTTGCGCTCTCATCAAAACAAGATTAAAGACTATCTTCTTAATTAGGACTAAAGGTTGTTGGACTCTAGTTTGATTTATATAAGTCGAACTCGCTACTCCAAAAACTAAAAAGAAGTCGCCCCTTGAATAAAGATGCCTCCAATTGCCGCTACTCTGATGCCGATCGCGTACCCGCACTTTCCTGTGGTGATTGCACTTTTGAGTGCTGATGCAGTAATTTCGGTATAAAGGATACTAGTTTATATAAATGCTTTGTCACAGCAGACAATTGCATATTATATTTTAGTGTGTATGTACTAGATTAATGGCTCATCAATACTCATCCTTGAATATTTTGCCGTAACAACAGCACGAAACATCTTCGCCCAAAGCAATGTCCACTTCCCAAACTCCCATCCAGCAACAAGTTAACGTTACTCCCCAGCATGAAATAATCACTGGAGTAATAGAACGTTTGACCTTCCACTCAGAGGAGTCGGGGTATACAGTGGCGCGTTTGGTACGCCCTAGATTTAGAGATTTAACCACAATCGTTGGTAGTTTCGCCAACATTCAACCAGGGCAGACACTTCAACTAACAGGCTTTTGGCGAGAGCATCCCCAGTTTGGGCCACAATTCCAAGTCACCAATTATAAAGAAACCAAACCAGCAACACTCACCGGAATTGAGAAATACTTGGGCAGTGGACTAATCAAAGGAGTTGGTCCAGTCACAGCCAAGCGTATCGTTGCACATTTTGGTTTGGAAACACTCGACATCATTGAAAATCAAATTGAGCGACTAATTGAAGTCCAGGGTATTGCCAAAAAGCGGATCACTCTGATCAAAAATGCCTGGGCTTCCCAGAAAGCGATTAAAGAAGTGATGGTATTTTTGCAAAGCCACGGCGTTTCAACAACGTACGCGGTGAAGATATACAAGCAATACCAGGACAAGGCTATTGATACAGTTACCCATAATCCATATCAGTTAGCGACCGATATCTACGGAATAGGTTTTCTTACAGCTGACAAGATTGCGCGTAACCTGGGAGTTGCACCTGATAGCGAATTTAGATACTGCGCTGGAATAACCCATGCTCTA